>ERZ724526.66-NODE-66-length-52633-cov-20.719959_pt1 | contig 52633 bp, 57 predicted proteins | sample MGYA00376059_ERZ724526 | MGnify/ENA primary metagenome ERZ724526 (study PRJEB28724, sample SAMN07190883) | activated sludge metagenome | isolation source: activated sludge of sewage treatment plant in Hong Hong | place: Hong Kong | collected 2016-03-17 ...
CGAACTATGATCCGCAAGGCTATGTCAGCGACCATGCCGGCGTGATCGATGCGGAATGGCGTGCCAGGATCCGGTCGGTCTGCCAGGATCTCGAGCGGAAGACCGGAGTGGAGATGGTCGTAGTGACCGTCCCGGCTCTGAAGCCCTATCCCTCGGCTAACGATTATGCGATGGGCCTCTATCAAAAATGGGGCATCGGTTCGGCTCAGGATGAACATGGGGTGTTGATCTTGCTGGCCGTGCAGGAACGGCAGGCGGCCGTGACCATGGGGCGGCGCATGATTCCCGTGATGGGCGGCGAGGTGGTCGGCAAGGTCGGACACGAGTATCTCGATCCGGCCATTAAGAACGGACATTTCGACGAAGGGCTCTATCGCACGGTCGTAGCTTTGGCCTCTGTCTCACAGGAGATCCGGGTCAGTTCTACAAAAAAAGCGCATTTTCGCGGACTGGGGTTCTGGATCACTGTGACCACGGCCAGCGGCGCCCTGTGGTTTCTCTGGTGGCTGAGCCGTCCGGACCTGCGACATCCCTATGCGCGACTGCGACGGGGACAATATTGGGGCAGCGGGCAAGGCGGATTCGGCGGCAACTTTGGTGGCATGGGCGGGGGAATGAGTGGGGAGGGGTGGAAGTGAGGGAGAGGGTGGGCTGATGGGTCCTCTTGGTCGCGCAACGCGCGGCCTGAGAAGGCCCTCGTTGGACGCGCCCAGTCGAGGACTCACCAGCCCCCTCTTGGGTAAGCAAGGCGAGCAAGCTTTGAGGGAGCATGACAGCCGAGGTGCTCGTTCGACGCGCGCAGTTGAGGACCCACCAACCCACCCTCTTGGTTCAGCGGTGGGGAAGAGGGAGAGAGGGAGGCCCGTTAGTCTCCTGGAAGACACGGCCGGCTCATCGTCTCGCCGGCGTGCGCAAACGTGATGCTCCTTAGTCGTCGCATCGCGCACCTCGCGCAACGCGCGGCTTCAGAAGGCCCTCGTTGGACGGGCGCAGTGGGAGACTAAACGGGCCATCCTCCGGTTTGATGTGATTGAATAAAGCGACAATTCACGGTTTTTCTCATCCCTGCAGCTGCACCATCATCGCCGCTGGATTCCAGTAGCCCCACATGGTTTGGATTTTTCCTGTTTGGTTGATCTCGAAGACATCGATGCCTTCAAAGAGGACGGACCTACCATTTTTGCCGGTGCCGCGGCCCGTGAATTTAACGGCGACCCGGTTTCCGGACTGGAAGACATGGTCGGCCGTCATGGTGATGCTTGCAAAGGCTCCAAGCACCTCCACGAGAAATTGCCGTAACGCCCCGCGCCCCTGTAGCGGTGCCGCTGCTCCTGGTTCGTAGCTTATTCCCTTCTCGTCAAAACAGCTGACCCAGGCATCCGCATCCATCCTCCCGATGGCCGCGAAGTATTGCCGCACCGCTGCAGGAATCGTTTCGTCCATCATCGAATCTCTCCTCTGTTTCGTGAGTTCAATCGCATTGGTTGGTTCTCCAGCCGTTGTTCATAGTACGAACGAATCTGTTCACCGGATTGATCGTGCACAGTGAGGATGGACGAGGCAATGAAACGACGATTCTGCGATCGACCAGATCGCGTAGCGGGAGGCGATCCAGTCGTGAGTAACGGTCGGAGCTTATTGCATGATCCAGAGTGCGACGCCAGAGAGGTCTCGTGACAAACGCTCAGCAATACCGTTGCCGAAGAGGCGTGGTCCGTGATGGGTGACCACGAGGGTCCCATAGCCGCCGGACCGTACTTCATCCAGAATGGTGTCGACGATATCACCCGCGTATCCCAATTTCAGGGTCACCCGCTCGGTCGGGAACCCTGTTTCACTGAGCCGCCCACGAGCTCTCTCGAGGATAGGATATTCACGCGTCTCTTCCGCCTGCATCCATTCTTGTTGATCTTTCCGAAGTTGTTCGCCGAGTTGATGCTCCAGGTCGGGATTTTCTGAGCCACCATGTTCCATCAATTCGCGCGGCATGGGGTTCAACACGTGAAATAAGGTGATGGTCACCGCGGGCGTCTCGCGGAGTAGTGTCCCGACGTAGTGGAGGGCACGGATGGAGGCTGCTGAGTCGTCGATGGCGATCAGAATGTTTTTGAAGGGAACGGGACGGTTTGAAATCGGATTAGGTGTAAAGAAGGGTTGGTCATGCGGGGCCATCGTGGTCATGGTGTCACCATCCATGGGTGTGGACTGTTCCGGTCAGTTGGTTGCGGAAGGCTCGGATGCGACGCCGGGTTCTGTGGGGCGCGGAGTGTCATGTGGTCCCTCGAATATTGAGGGGCGTTGGCGAAGGGCGGCGTCCTCTGCGACGCATTCCCGCGCTAACATAGGTTTAAGCCTATGCTTCTAGGTAGAGGAAAGCAATGTGGGAATGAACATGTGGCCGAGAGGGGCTGGCTTTCTGGCTCCCGGGGCGAGGCTAGTCTGGGTGCGAGGAGTGGAATTATCTGCTTCGGACTGGAACGGACCTGCCCTCCTCCAGGTCCTGCAGGTCCGACCAGGCGGTGATGTCCGTGCGGGAGGCATCTACTGCATCGCGGTACTTCGTAAACTTCGCGGCGCTCTCCGGCGAACTCGGTCCGCGCTCAAGCAGCTTCGCGTTCCATTCAGCGAGTTCCGCCTCGCGACGCGGGGTGGCGGTGCGTCGAAACCACTCAACCACCCCGTCATCGGTCGGATTGGCCTTCACTGCTGACGTGAAGTGCTCAGCGGTGATACCGGCATACTCCAAGAGCCGGTCATCCATCGGACAGGGATAGATATATTCACCTTCAGTCCCGGCCAGCACCGCGCGACACTTATCGATCATGCGTGCCAGGTGGACATAGCCACCCAGCCTCGTTTTCATGCTACGCGGGAACGTCGTGCGTAAATCCATCATGCCAACAATTTATGATTGGTGAAGGTGAGGGTCCGCACCAGCACGGCCCCGTTTTCATACGAGATGATTCGGCGGGTTGCCGGGAGATCAGAGGCCCCCACACGCACATGCGTATCCGTGAAGCTCTCGACATTGCGAAGTGCGCCGTCCTTCGGCGAGAAATAATACACGGTATACTTCGTCGTCAGCTGCTTCTGGTCCTGCGTGGTGCTGCTCTCTTCCACATTGATCGTAAAGGCCACGTGGGGCATCTTCCGGTTGATCTGGGTGATACGCGTGTCCTTGATGCGGTAGAACGACTGCATGCCGTCGCCATGGATGTCGAGCCGCCGTCCGAGCGGATGCTCATCGCCTGCTTCCATCGTCAGGCGATGTTTGCCGTCCGATTCTTCGAACTTGCGGGGCGCACGGTGCACGGCGATCATCCCGATCTGCTCTTGCGCCCACTTTTGAATCGCTTCATCAGGCAGTTGCACAGTCACTTCACGAGGGCCCTTGACGACGACGGTCCCTTCCACCAGCTGGCCGTTGGTGTTGACGGTCAGGTTGGCCGAAAACCCGCGGAAGTCAGGTTGCCAACGCGCGGTGCTCTCAAAGGCTTGCTGGAGGAGGGCGCGGGCTTGGGGCTCGTCGGCAACTGTGACTGCTGTATCGATCGAGGCAACATGTTCCATTGGGGCTCCTTCATCTCGAGGTTGATCTACATCGGAATTATAGAGGCCTTTGCCGGACATCTACAACCCGAGGTGCTGGGGTGGATCGTCCGGTCTCGTACGCCGCGGGGAGAATTTTTTCACTTGCTGGCGTAGGTTTGTGTAGTACTGGCTAGGCCGAATCTGTTATACTTGCACCCATTTCATCCGACGATAGAGCGGATGAGTGCCCTGGGTTTCAGCATGCCTTGAAAGGAGCGCTATGGAGCGGCGAGCAGCGTCTCATACGGAAGAAGAAGAAATGAACCAACGGCGACGTCTGTTGGGTCTGGCACGGAAGGGTGATCCCAAGGCCATCAGCAAGCTGTTCGAATTGTATCAAGTTCGCGTGTTGAATGGCGATATGCTGAGCAAGCTCAATAAGTCTTACTACAAGGCGGCGGCGGCCCAGGAACAAAAGGCGGCTCAAGCTCCAGCCAAGACGGCGAAAGGTTCCCAAGCGGCCCACGGCAGCGCGAAGGGAAGCCAGAAAGCCGCGGCTCCTGCCGCTCGCAAGTCCACGACCACGAAGACCACTGCGCCGAAAAAGCGTACCAAGTGACCTGCGTCTGCGTCGACCCGGTCGGCGCAGACCAGTACGCCTCTCCTGTTATTCTCTACTGCACCCCGACCCGTAATCCCCCGGCTGCCAGCTTCGCCCCGATCTCTTCTGCCAACTTTCGTGCCCCCGAGTAAACCGTGGCCTGCCCTTCATGGTCGATTCGCCAGGCCAACTCAAACGCCCGCGAAGAGTTCATCCCGGGAATACATTTACAGAACAGGGCGATGACCTGTTGGTACGTATGGCACTCGCAGTTGAAGACGATGACGCGGGCTTCCAGATCGTTGCCGGTGCCCACGTCCGTCGTGTCGAGGGCTTCGGGAACCATGACCGGGGTGAGGGTGCTCATGCGATAGTCTCGTCGGGCGTCGAGTGTACCAGGTGGGACGGGGCTCTGTGCAATAGTTCAGTGTCAGGCATCAGCGGTGGAGATATTCGTTGGGAAGATCGATGCCATCTCGCTCCAGCGTGCGCTTGAACAAGGCGTAGTGGGTTGTAGAATCGGTGACGGGGACGAGCCTGTGGGCATGGGCCAGGCGAATCGTATAGACCTGGGCCGCGGCGGTCTTGAGCAAGGCCAGGCCATACTCGAATATATAGGCTTCGTCCAGCGTGAGGCGCGGTTTCGCAAGCGCCTGCACCACGGCGACGGTACAATGTTGGGTCGCCCGTTGAGGTTCCAGCAAACGGAGTAACGCGGCCGGACCTGGAACCAGCGTCCCGCCGATGTGCATGGCATGGGTGAGGTCGAAGAGACCGCGCTGGAAGCGTCGATCTTCTCGAAAACCCGTATGGAACAGCGCGCGCCACTGGGGATCGGCCAGGGTACGGTCGACCTCCGTTACGGCGACTGCGTCCAGGGGGCCGGAAACCTGATATCCCTGGACGATCCGACCGCTGGTCACGAGATCGGGGTGTTCGTCGCCCATGCGATCCTGGTAGGCCGTGGTGCCCATCAAGGGGGTCAACCGGAGTGCCATGTAGTCTCGAAAGTGGAGGGAATCATACAGGGCAAGCAGGTGTTCCAGTGTGTCGGGCGAGCACAGGTGAAACGGGTAAAATAGCGCGTGGTCGGTAGAGCGTGAGGTCATCGAGGACATGTGAGTGGTGGGCGTTCTGCGAATTTCGGTGAAAGTCACCGAACGCGTGGCAGACCGGCGGCATCCTGGGGATGTGGCGTTACCAACTATCCATATCGATCACTTCGGTGGCATCCCAGAGATTTTTCAGCTCGGCTTCTGCGATCGCCTTCTCACGATCCGCCTCCGTATCCTCACCGAATTTTCTGGTCTCTGTGGCGTTCTGTCCGGCGTCGGCAGCCGATTGTTCTTCGATCGGCTGGCGGCGTCGGCGTTTGCTGGGATCCATATTGACCGGCATGGGAACAGGCCTCCTCGACATATTCGATTCTACGGCTGTGGACGATCGCTCGACTCAGATGAGATCCGCAGCCTCCTCACACTGTTGACGTGATGGGGGATGGAAGTCAAGGGGGCGTGGTGGCGCAAGATGGCTGCTCCAGACCGGCGAGAAGGGCAACGGCCACGGTATCGGCGTAACGCCGTCCTCTGGCCGTGAGTCGGACCAGGCTGCCCTCGCGCTCCAAGATGTTGTCTTCGATTAACTCGTCCACTGTTCGTGCCAGACCGCGGTATGAGAGAACGCCACTCTCATCCAGTGCGACACCGTCCGTGAGACGAAGCCCGAAGATCAAGCGCTCGCACGTCTCATGGGCGTGACTCAGTTCTTCGGCTTCCGACACTGGAAGCTGTCCGTTGTGGAGAAGGCTGTTGTAGGCGGCCAGGTTACTCACATTCCCGAAGCGTCGATTTCCCACATAGGATTGGGCGCTCGGGCCAAGCCCCAGATACCTGCCAGCGGTCCAGTGCAGACGGTTGTGCCGACTGGCGAAACCTGGGCGGGCATAGTTCGAAATTTCATATCGCACATAACCGCTTCTGGTGAGGGTGGATTCGGCGACCGCGTCCATCTCATTTTGCAGCGCCTCGTCGGGAGCGGGGACAAGGCCACGGCGAATGGCGGCTTGCAGGGACGTCCCGTCCTCAACCGTGAGGGCATAGCAGGATAGGTGGCTCGGGCTGAGAGCGATGATCTCGTGCAGCGAGGTGTTCCAACTGTGAAGCGTCTGCCCCGGGAGGCCGTACATGAGGTCTAGGTTGATGTTCTCGAAGCCGGCGTCACAGGCAGCGACGATGACCTCCTTGGTATTGAACGGGGAGCCTGGACGTCCGACACTATCCAGTTCGGTTTGATTCATGGATTCGGCACCGAAACTGATACGGGTGAACCCGCCTCTCCGGAGTTGTCGCAGGCTTGCCGGTGTCACCGACTCTGGATGCGCCTCAACCGTCACTTCGCCGTCCGAGGCCAGACCAAACGCGTCTTTCGCTGCCGAGAGGATTTGCGCCAGCTGATCGGGGCTGAGTGTGGTGGGGGTCCCACCGCCGAAATAGATCGAGCCGAGCGGGGAGTGATCGAAGGGCGAGGAGTCGGCGTAGAGTCGGAGCTCCGTCAGGAGTGAGTCTACGAATTCCGCTGCCGCTCGAGGGTGGTGGATCTCCAGATAAAAGGCGCAGAAGTGACAGCGCTGATGGCAGAACGGGACGTGAATGTAGAGACCCTGATCAGTGGCCGGTTGCATGATCGTTTATTCAGTGTGGGCCGGCTGAAAAATCGCGGATCATTGCCACCTCGATTTCTTCTGTCGGGGCGATCCCCCGGTTGCGGACATGGGATTTCCACGCCGGATATTCCCGCAGTGTTTCGAAGAGATTTTTCAGCAGCACCGGCTTGATCTGTGTCTCCCATTCCCGCAGCCAGGCGCGCTCATCATACGGCCCTTCATAGTCATCGGGAAATTGCGCTTCAAGACTGATGCGGAACACGAAGGATTTATCTTCCGACCACATGTGCAGACTCCCATCGGCTGACAATTGCGAACTGAATCGATCCTTACTTATAATGCGGAAAACTTCAGGGAGTATAGCCCCATGCCCATCTTCGAATACGTCTGCCAGGAATGCAACCACCGCTTCGAGCTCATCGTGCAGGGCCAGACTGTACCGGCTTGTCCTTCCTGCAAGGGGACAACGTTGAATAAACAATTTTCCGCCTTTGGTGTCGGCGCAACCGGCGGATGGCCGGTCACGTCCAGTTCCGGTGGCGGGTGCGGATCCTGCGGCGATCCGCGTGGTCCCGGCGCCTGTTCGATGAATTGAGCGCGACGCAGGCCAATTCATGGAACAGACTGAAGAACAGATGCGCCGCGCGATCGGGACGTTGCTGCAGTCAGATCCCCTGATCAAACTCCTCCAGGAAGTCAGGCTCGGCCGGATGAAGGCGGCTGATCCGGGGTTGCGAGCCGTGACCGAGTCATGGATGGAGGTCTACGCGCAAGTGTTGGAGTCTCAACCAGTACCGCCGGAGTTCTTGCCTCGACTGGATCCGACCCCTCGACTCCAGGTGTTGGTCGATGCCGGGGTCTTGTCCTGGGATCATGCCGGAACCCAACGCCTTCGTGACGTGTTTCAACGCTTGTCTGCTCCCGTCGGTTGACCGTCATGACTCGCCACACCGTGTGGAGCGTCCTCGCCGCAGGCCTGCTTGCGCTGGTCTCTGTTGGGCCGACCGCCGCACAGGCGGAGAGCGAACTCGGTGTGCAGCCATTGCATCGCGAGTTTTCCGCCGCGCTCGCCTCGCTTCCTCCCCAGACCCAGCTGCTCCTGAAGTCCGAGTCGATAGAGAGATTCCTCACGGCGCTGGATGGGCATCCACCGGACTGGCCCACGGTGTACGGTCAAGGGCATCATGATCCCGGCCACGACGAACGACTCTTTGCCTTGAACCGAGAACGTGATGCCGGTCGGGTGGGGAAAGATGCCCTCCACTGGATGATCGCGTTTGTCTGGCTTGGGGAGCTGTCTCGTTTTGATCAAGAAGCAGGAGGGTTTCACGTGGCGCTCGGGCCGAAGTTCACCCGGACCGGCTGGGGCGACGTGCGATTTAAGCACGAGGATCTGCCCGCGACGCTGATCGCCCTGGCAGGTGGGAAAACCACCGATCTCAGAACCAGGCAACAGCAGGGTGAACGAATCGAGATTGAGGTGTTGATGGCGGGACGATTGATCGAGGAAGAATCACTCGTCTATGACTTTTCGCACGAGGCCGAGGGACAGGGATTGATCATGCCCGTGGTGCGGATTGAAGCCCTGGCCTTTGTGTTAGCAGAGGGAGTAGACCAACGTCCTTGAGGATGCTCGGGAGTGTACGGATGCCGCTTAAGGCATGTGCTTCAGGTGAGGGTACGCCTGATGGAGGCAGGTATCGCAGACGGCTTCCTTCACGGTGGAACGGGCCTGACGACGCAGATAGTCTTCAATCCGTTGCCAATACGATCCCTCGCTGTTCACGCGCTTGCACTTGGCGCAAATGTGAATGGTGCCATGGCGTGTGGTGATCTGCTCGAAGGCGCGGTCGAGTTCCTTTGTTCGTTCCAACAGTTCCTGCTCGCGGAGTTTTCTTGCATCAATCTCCTGCTTGAGGCTGAGCGCGGTAGCGACACGGGCGAGCAATTCGGCTGGAATGACAGGCTTACGGATGTAGTCGGTCGCGCCGGCTGTATAGGCTGCTTGAATGTCCTCTGCCCCCGTGTGTGCGGTAATGATAATGATGGGGAGTCCCTGCAGCCGTTCCTCCAGCCGGATGAGCTGACAGGCTTCTAATCCGCTCATCTCGGGCATCTCGATGTCCATCAGCACGAGATCGATCCCGGATGTCGGTTTCTCGCGCCTTCCGACCCCCAACAGTTGCAACCCTTCTCGTGCACTGGCCGCCGGAAGCAGCGGCCCGAATCCGGCGCGCTGCAAAATGGTGTGAAGCAGATCCCGTTGTTCCTGAAAATCGTCGATGATCAGAATGCTCATGTCTTCGCGCTGCTCCTCGGAGCCGTCAAGAGAGGGTCTCTCTGGCCGGCCTGGTCGATTCGGGAGAGGATCACTTCCATCTCGGTAAGCGCCTGCTCGACCGAGGCACGATGGCAGGCGTTGGCTGCCAGCTCGATGTATGCACCTGCCGTTCCGATTTCCGGATATCCATAGGAACCGGCAAGGCCCTTGATGCGGTGTCCCATGCTTTTGAGGCGGTCATAGTCTCCGTGGTCCACCGCATTCCGCATCTCTTTCAGATCAGCGCGGCGATGGGCGAGGAAGAGTGGGCGGCCTCGCGCGAGTTCCTCTTCAATGCGGGCCGTCATGTCGGTGGCTGATTGAGCGAGCGTGGCCAGGCTGAGGCCGAGCTGAGCGGCGCAGTAGGTCTGTACCGTTTCGAGCAACCGGCGTTGCGTCAGTGGTTTGGTCAGCAGCCCTGTGCAACCTGCTGATCGGCTCTGTTCTTGAGCCTCGTCCACGCCTTGTGCCGTCAGTGCCAGGATGGGCGCCGGCGCTCGCTGCTGCGAGGACTCCCAGGCGCGAATCAGCCGGGTTGCGGTGAATCCGTCCATGATCGGCATCTGGTGATCGATTAACACGAGATCGAAGGGATGAGCCTTGAAAGAAGCGACAGCCTGTTCTCCGTCGGATACCACCTCGACCCGGCAGGGGGCGTCGCGCAGATAGGATCGGACCAGGATGTGCGACTCGATCGAGTCGTCCGCCAGCAGGAGGCGGATCCTGGCGAACTGGGTGGGTGTTGTAGATCGGGGAACGGGGGCGGTCATGCTGGGCCTCATGCTCACCAGCAGTATACCGGCTGAGGTGGGGAGTACCTAGAATCTCTTCAAAATATGACAAGCGGAGGTTGCGTTGGAGGAACGGAAAGGGGGGGGAGTGCAGCGGAGCAGGGACCCTCAGGCCGAGCCGCGTAAGCGAGGTGTCCTGTTCCAGAGCCTGTGTCGATCAGTAGCTATCGCGAGCGCAACGAAATCCGGTTCCGGAAGGTCGGCTGTCCATGGTGCCCCAATCGCGATCGGAGGTCCGCAGGCTGATCGCCGGTTTGAGCCAGGACCCTCCGCGCATGGCTTTGATGGCGCCCCGCTCTGGCCCCTGTGGGTTGGTAAGGCCTGCCGACCGATAATGGTTGGGATTGTACCAATCCTGCACCCATTCAGCGGCATTACCCGCCATATCCAAGGCACCGTAGGGACTGGCACCGGAAGGAAAACTGCCGACCGGCATCGTCAGAATTTCACCTCTCAGACCCTTCTCTTTGGAAATAGCTGCGCCTTCTCCCTTGAGCCAGAAGGCTTCCCATTGGGTGCTATCGGCGAATTGGACCGTTTTCCTGGCCCAATAACTTGCGCTGTTAGCCTGATCGAAGTCCCAGTCGTTGCCCCAAGGATAGGTTCGCCGATCGGTGCCTCGCGCGGCCTTTTCCCATTCGGCTTCCGTCGGCAACCGTTTGTTGGCCCACCGACAAAATGCCACGGCATCCAGCCAGCTCACATTGACGACCGGATGTTGCTCGATGCCGGGTAGGGGGAGGTTGTGTTCCCAGAGGGTGAGGGCAGGGGCGGCGTTGGCTGGCGCTTGGTAGCCGGTTTCCTGGACGAATCGGGCATAGGCGGCATTGCTGACTTCGTATCGATCGATCCAAAAGGCACCCAGGTAGACCAGGCGCATGGGCTGCTCGTCCGGGAAACCGCCCTCCTCGATAGAGGTTCCCATGGCAAATTCACCGGCAGGAACCAGCACCATGTCGTCAGGCGTGCCGGCTGCCCTGACCATCTCCTGTGGTGCGAAGAGGACAAGGCAGAGCCACAACCCCGCTCCATACCACCTGCGGCTGGTCGTCATGGTTTGACCAGCTTGCAGGCTTTGGCGATGCTGTCCCGGTAGGCCATCCAGAGCGTCAATCCTTGTGACACACAGGCAAGGACGGCATTCTGTCGGCGTCTGGTATCGGCATAGCCGACCACCATGGCATAGGCATCCTGGCGGTGCCCTGCTTCCACCTGTTGATGGGCACGGATGAGGTCCATGGACTGCCGGGCAATGTTGTGGTGCCGGATGAGGGGATGGGCGTTGATATAGGCTTCAATCTCCGCCTCACTTTTCGGCTTGGACGGCTCCTGAATCTCCTGGCGATCTTTGATGCTGCCTTCGACGAAGACTGCGAGTGCCGCGGCACCGACCACCCAGTCTCGGCTGGCTGTGACCTGTTCCAGCCACTTCCGGTAGCGGGCGCTGGCGGGGAGCAGCTTCGCGGTGCGGAACACCTCGTTGCGGAATCCAAGGCCCTGCATCATTTCGTTGAACAGCTCGGGATGCGAACGGCCAAAAGACAGACCACCGGTGTCCTCCTCATAAATATTCTCCGCTAACATGCGCCGGACGTCCGGCGGTGGGTTTTGGCCGTGTACCCGGGCCAGCAGCACGGGAAAGTCCCGGACATAGACCAGGAACTCTTGTTGGTAATGGAGTTTCAACTGCGCCTTGGAGATGCCAGGCCCCATGATGATGGGCCAGGCCCAGTGATGCTTGCGATCCATGATGGACAGCAGGCGCTCAAGAAATTGCGTCCGGCTCAATCGCTTCTGTGCCATGTCTTGCCTTCCTTGTTTCTTGCTGGCTACAATCACACCCGATCAGATGAACCCGCTCACCATTCAAAACTCAGACGACATTCTCAATTTTCTCGCCGAGGTCACCTTGCGCGGCAAAGGGTTCACGACCGATTGCCTGCTCGACTATGTGCTCGACGAAGGATTTACGGAACCGATCTATCTCAATGCTTCCGGCGAAGACCCGGACGCGCTCTACAAGAATCAGCCGAACGCCTGGGCGATCTACCAGATTCGCGAGTGGAAACGTGTCCTCACGGTGTCCGGCGGTCCGGGAAAAGAGCGCCGGGTGCAGATCACCGAGACCCCGTAGGTGGTTCAGGACCACGGACAGATTGGGAGCCGTTCCGTCCCGCCGCTGTTGCGGTGCGTGATCTTGCGCGGGCACATCCGCCCGAAGTCATACGCTCATTCGTCTACGTATCTGTCAGTGTATTGACCATCCGCGTGAATTGCAATGAATCACGCACTGTTCGCAGCCACGCAGGCCGGTGCGCACCGCGCCCGATCCGGTGATGGCGCGGCACCAAGTCAGCGGAGGACCACTGTGACGTCGAGCCAGCATCCTGAGAGTTCCAGCACGTTCGTGACGCTCTGTGAATCGGGTGATGTGGGGGAGTTGGCTCTGATCAGGAGTCTGCTCGACGGCAATGGGATCCCCTACGCCGTTCAGCATGAACACGTCGGCGCACTCTATCCCGGAGTGGCTCTGTTGGGGAGTCGGGTCATGGTGGAGTCGCGGGACAGGCAACGAGCGGAGATTCTGCTCAGTCGATTGGCGCTTCAGGTGCGGGAGGCAACCGGCGAGGCGGGATGATGACCCCGCTCACATCAGGAACGCATCCCGCTACGGGTGCCCCTTGGGCTTGACCGGCTCTGGGTTGGTCGGGAGGGGCAGGCGCACATCCGACCCCGAGAAATGCCCGCCGATCAACTTCCCTTCTTCAAAATACAGATAGCGGTGCTTCACGACCGCCGGGCTTTCCCAATCCTCGAAGATCCATTCTTCACGTCGTAACCCGTCCTGGGTGTGGGTGACGTTCATCGTGTTTGGCGAGCCCCAGGAGTCGAGTACCTGCTTGCGATCCATACCGACCATCACACGATGGCTTTCAATATGCTTTGAAAAGTCCGGATCCAGCCAGCCGGGGACGAACCGAAAGGCAATGAGGGCCACCACGAACAGGACCAGGAACGAATTGATGATGAGCCGGACCGGCCGTTGGCGGATGAAGGGTGTCGGTTCCTCCGCCGGGGGGAGGGCTGAAACGGGACTGGCCGAGGTCGTCTGATCGGTCACGGGGCTCCTTCCGGTAACGAATGGGGCGATGTACAGGTGCTCCCCGCATGCTAAACAATCGTTTTTCGGTCCGTCAAGGGATGGAATGGTGCTCGGACCTGGCCTATTGATCCTCACAACCCGTTTTCACCTGCTATGCTTAGTGGAGGACTGTGAGGTCGGCGATGACAGGACTGAGCTGGAGATGGCGGGGATGTCTGGTGTGGCTGGTGGCCGCGGCGGCTTGGCTGCTGATGTGTGAAGGCTTCCCTGCGGAGGCGGGACCGCTCTACGTGTATACGGATGCTCAGGGGCAGCCCGTCCTCACCGACAGTCTTGAACAGGTGCCTGCTGCTTTCCGGGGGCGGGTGCGAACCATGACCGGTCCTGATTCGTCGCCGGTCCAGCCTGCCGAACCGGTTGCTGCGACATCTGCTGCGACCCGCCAGAGTTCGAAGGGGGTCACCGGAGACCTGCTGGATGTGGTGGCCGCAAAATTGGGGACGCGTGCCATCAAAGGACTGACGCCCTATCAAACGGCGGTGGCGATCGTCGCAGGCACGGCGGCGGTCCTTCTCTTCCTGCTGATGTCTCTCAGCGCCAATCCGGCGATTCGGCTCCTCTGCAAGTGTTGCCTGATACTCGTTGCGATCGCCGCGATCTTTCATGCGGCGGCCTTTGAGGCGCCCTCACTGGAAGCCGTGGCCGGACCCCCTCAGCAGGGCTCAGGGCAAGCCGCGGACAATATGCTGGGACGGTTGAGGAATCAAACTGAGAGCAGTTACCGTGTCCAGGACGAACGGACGGCTCGCCAAGTCGAAGCAGCCGAACAACCGACGCCTTGACGGCCCTTAGTCTGCGTATGTGGGGATGGGGATCTTTTTGGCCGCCGGGGCGGGCGGAGGTTGCTGCGCGAAGGCCTTGGAGTAGGGATTCAGGACCGGTTCGTGGGTATTCCGCTGGCGGAGTTTGACCAGTGGCAGGCTCTGGGTGCTGATTTCCACACGGTCGATCGGGGCTTTCAACGTCAGTGGATCGGGCAAGCCTTGCAGGGCGAACATTTGAAACGCCAGTGACCAATCGAGCGCGTCCTTCCCCTTCTCCCGAACAATAAACCTCGCTTCCGCCGATGGCTTGCCGGAAAAGAACAACAGCATGATGTTCGACCGAAAGACCGGCGAAGCCGCGTCGTCGGATGGTTTAAATTCAGGGACGAGCTGTGGGACTTTGCTCAGCGCAACCGGGGGGGTGAATTCGACATCCACGAGTCGAACGAACAGGGGGCGTTGCTCGCTGTGGTCGTTCGGGTCGAAGGTGTAGCTGAACGAGTAGCGTACGTCCACGCCGTCGCGTTTGAACGTGTAGACATCTTCGCCGTTTTCCGGCGAGGCGACTTTTTTGAAGTACTGGTCCCAGTCGACGATGGGGTAATACGTAAAGACGCGCAATGCTGATTTGCGGTCCCGCACGGCCTGCGGCAACCCGAGCTTTTCGTGGAGCTCGGTTTGGGTGAGCCCGAGATACCCGTCGTCGAAATAGGGCTCCGCCCAGGCCAAGGGGGCTCCTGGTTTCACGACGCAGATGCAGAGAAAGGAGAGAACCAGGAGGCGAGTGACTGTCTGAAACGCCATACGATGTCAACTCAGGCTCGAGCCAGACAATGATGGGCATCCTATCGGCCAGGGTATTCAATGTCAAGGCGCCGGACCAGTCATGGCTTGCTGAAAAAAGTCTGTTCCCGATATGATGCCCGCTCATTGCGCGTCCTCGACGTTGGCGGCACCCGCCGGACGTTCGGAGACAGAAAGACATAGGTAGTCATGCCGGTACATGAAGTAGACGCCCTGCTGAAAGAGCGAATCCTCATCCTCGACGGTGCCATGGGCACCATGATCCAACGCTACAAACTGGACGAAGCCGCGTTCCGCGGGACACGATTTCAGCAGTGGACCAAAGACCTCAAGGGACATAACGACCTGCTGAATGTTACGCAACCGGCTGTGATCGAGGCAATCCACCGCCAGTACCTCGAAGCAGGGGCGGACATCATTGAAACGAATACCTTCAACTCGCAGGCCGTGTCACTGGCTGACTACGGAATGGACGACCTGGGCTACGAGCTCTCGAAGGCTGGGGCGGAGTGCGCCCGTCGGGCTGTCGCTGGAGTCATCGCCGCGCAGCCTGCCCGTCGCTGTTTTGTGGCGGGGGCCATCGGTCCGACCACGAAGACCTCCTCGATTTCGACCGACTCGAACGATGCCGCCGCACGTGGCACGACGTTTCCGGAGTTGGTCCATGCCTATGCGGAGCAGGTTCGCGGTTTGCTCGACGGAGGCGTCGATCTCTTGCTGGTCGAAACCATTTTCGACACCCTCAATGCCAAGGCCGCGTTTTTTGCCATCCAGCAGTTGTATGCGGAGGGCGCCAGGCAGGTGCCGATCATGGCTTCGGTGACGTTTATTCAGGCCGGTAGCAATCGTGGATTTTCCGGGCAGACCGTCGAAGGATTTTGGAATTCCATTTCCCATGTGCCGCTGCTCAGCGTCGGGATGAATTGCGCGCTGGGTCCGAAGGAAATGCGGCCGCTCATCGAAGAGCTGTCGCAACTCGCGCCCATTTATGTCAGCAGTCATCCGAACGCCGGCTTGCCCAATCCGCTTCTGCCGACGGGGTTTCCCGAGACTCCGGAGTCGTTGGCCCCGCAGTTGCGCGAGTGGGCGCAGAACGGCTGGCTCAATATTGTGGGTGGCTGTTGCGGGACGACCCCCGACCATATTCGACAGATTGCCGGCGCGGTGCAGGGAGTGTCGCCCAGACGGCCCGGAAAGGTGGAGCCCTACCTGCGACTCAGTGGTTTGGAAGCGTTGACGGTCCGTCCGGAATCCAATTTCGTCAATGTCGGCGAGCGGACGAACATTACCGGGTCGCCGGCATTCTCCAAATTGATCCTGGCAGGGGATTATGACAAGGCGCTGACGGTGGCGCGCCAGCAGGTGGAAGGCGGGGCGCAGATCATCGACATCAACATGGATGAAGGCCTGCTGGACTCGAAGGCGGCGATGCAGAAATTCCTGCGTCTGCTGGCGGCAGAGTCCGACATCGCGCGCGTGCCGATTATGGTGGACAGTTCCAAGTGGGAGGTCATCGAAGAGGGCCTCCGCAACATGCAAGGGAAAGGCATCGTCAATTCCATCAGCCTGAAGGAAGGGGAGGCCAAGTTTCTGGAACAGGCCCGGCTCATCCGTCGGTACGGAGCGGCGATGGTCGTCATGGCGTTTGACGAGCGTGGCCAGGCGGATTCGTTGCCCCGACGTACCGAGATTTGCGAACGGTCATACCGCCTGCTGACCACGCAGGTCGGAGTGCCGCCGCAGGACATCATTTTCGATCCCAACATCCTCACAGTGGCAACCGGGCTGGAGGAACATAACAATTACGCCGTCGATTTCATCGAGGCGACCCGCTGGATCAAACAGCATCTGCCGCTGGCCAAAGTGAGCGGCGGGGTCAGTAATATTTCGTTCTCGTTCCGCGGCAACAATGTGGTGCGCGAAGCGATGCATGCGGCGTTTCTCTACCATGCCATTCAGGCGGGGCTCGACATGGGGATCGTCAATGCCGGCCAGCTTGCCGTGTATGAAGAGGTTCCCAAGGATCTGTTGGCGCTGGTAGAGGACGTGCTCTTGAATCGCAGACCCGATGCGACCGAGCGACTGGTGGGCTTCGCCGAAACGGTCAAGCAAAAGGGCAAGGCGGCAGTGAAAGACGATGAGTGGCGGGCAAAGCCGGTTGCGGAGCGGTTGGCCCATGCGCTGGTCAAAGGCCTCACGGACTATATCGACCAGGACGTGGAGGAGGCTCGGCAACAATCCGCTCGTCCCCTCGATGTAATTGAAGGGCCGCTGATGGCAGGCATGAACATCGTCGGCGATCTGTTCGGGTCGGGCAAGATGTTTCTTCCGCAGGTGGTGAAGAGTGCGCGCGTGATGAAAAAAGCCGTCGCGTACCTCATGCCGTTCATGGAGGCCGAGAAACAGCGGCTGGGCACGGCCCGCGCCAACGGCAAAGTGCTGCTCGCGACCGTGAAGGGCGATGTGCATGACATCGGCAAGAACATCGTCGGGGTCGTCCTGGGGTGCAACAACTACGAAGTCATTGATTTGGGCGTGATGGTGTCCTGCGAGACCATTCTCGCGACGGCGCGGGAGAAGCAGGTGGATGTGATCGGTCTTAGTGGCTTGATCACCCCCTCGTTGGATGAAATGGTCCATGTGGCCAAGGAGATGACCCGGCAGGGGTTCGCGGTACCCTTGCTCATCGGTGGTGCCACGACCAGCAAGGCCCATACGGCCGTGAAGATCGCACCTTCGTATTCGCAGGCCACGGTTCACGTGCTTGATGCGTCACGCGCGGTCGGTGTGGTGGGGAGTCTGATCAACGCGCAGCAGCGGACGGAGTTTGCCGCATCGGTGCGCGCCGACTATGACCGGATCCGGCAGGCCCATCAGGAACGGGGATCCAAGGCGCTGATGAGCCTGGAGGCGGCTCGAGCGCATCGATTGCCGACGGAGTGGGCAACGGCGGATCTTCCCGTGCCCGCCTTCACCGGGGTGCGCACCATCGATCGTATGTCCCTTCGTGAGCTGGTGCCGTTCATCGACTGGACTCCGTTCTTTCACACGTGGGAATTGCGTGGGCGCTATCCCGGCATTTTGGAGGATCCTACGGTCGGTCCAAAAGCCAAGGAACTGCTGGCGGATGCCGAAGCGTTGTTGGCGGAAATCATTCGCGACGACCTGTTGACGGCTCGGGGAGTCTATGGATTTTTCCCGGCCAACAGCGTCGGTGACGATATCGAGCTCTATCGTGACCTCGATCGGCAAGAGCGCGTGACCACCTTTCACACGCTCCGGCAACAGATGGAGAAGCCTGCGGATCAGTTCAACCTGGCTTTGGCCGACTATGTCGCATCCAAGGAGTCTGGGCGCACGGACTATGTGGGCGCCTTCGTCGTGACGGCAGGCATCGGTGTGGAAGCGCTGTGCGCAAAGTTTGAGAAGGACCATGACGATTACAACTCCATCATGGTGAAGGCGCTGGCGGACCGCCTTGCGGAAGCATTCGCCGAATGGCTGCATAAACAAGTGCGAGCCGACTGGGGATACGGACGGACCGAGTCGTTGACGAACGAGGAGATGATTCGTGAACGGTATCGGGGTATCCGCCCTGCACCCGGGTATCCGGCCTGTCCGGACCATACCGAGAAACGACTCCTGTTCGACCTGCTGCAGGCGGAGTCTCGAGCGGGAGTGACGCTGACCGAATCCTTCGCCATGCTGCCGGCGGCCGCAGTGAGCGGCCTGTATTTTGCCCATCCACAGGCCAAGTATTTCGCCGTCGGCAAGATCAATCGCGACCAGGTCGAGGATTATGCGGCACGGAAGAAGCTGTCTGTGAGTGAGGTCGAACGCTGGTTGGCGCCCAATCTCAACTACGATGCCTAGCAGGAGAGGGCGATCAGTTCTTGACGGCTTCGAGAGGGGACGCGATGGTCGGGGAGACAGGCAGCCCGGCGGTGACACTGGTGAGCGCCGTTTTGATCCAGTGATAGCGTTCTTCTGCCCAGGCATTGAACGCGTCTGAATTTTCGAACACGAGTTCCCAGGCCTTGGCGGCATCCAGCAGCAACAACTGGTGCGGCTGATTCTGCCCGGGGAAATACACCACCAGCACAGCAGATTTTCCAGTCAGGCTGATGTCGGTAAAGACGTGGATCATGGCCGCCTGCGGCAGAGGAATGTCCCGCGTGGCCGCCGCGACGAGTGGCTGGTAGAGGCGGTGGAGGAAGTGCGTTGTGTCCTCGAAGGGGCAGGCGGTTCGTAAGAGCCTCGGGTTGGGGCGGTCTCCGAAAAGATTGTCGGTCAGATAGGTCGCGGCTTCCCACGTCGGCATCATGCCGGTTGACGCGAGGTTTTCACACAAATACGCGATCCAGTTTCGTGAGGCGCGGCTCATCAGGCTTCCCCCTGCTCGTGAGTGATCGCACGGTGCCGGGAGGTGGTGAGCCAGCTGGGATCGGAAAATTGATCATAGATGCGCGTGATGTCGACCATGGAATCGAAAAAGATGTCGAGCAGATCGGGGTCGAAATGTTTACCCCGTTCTTTCAGCATCAGTTCCTTCGCGTGGTCGAAGTCGTAGGCGGGTTTGTACACGCGCTGCGTCGTAATGGCGTCGAAGTTGTCGGCGATCGCGGTGATCCGTCCCTCCAGCGGAATCTCCTCTCCCTTGAGTCCTCGCGGGTACCCGCTACCATCGTACCGTTCATGGTGGGTCCAGGCGATGAGGGCGGCCACTTTCAACAGTTCCGAGTCGGAGCCGGCCAGAATTCTATACCCGATTTCCGTGTGTTGGGTGATGACCTTGAATTCTTCCGGTGTGAACTTGCCGGGCTTGAGCAGAACATGATCGGGCGTGCCGATCTTGCCGATGTCATGCATGGGACTCGCCGTGCGAATGAGGTCACAGCGCTCAGGGGACAATCCATACCGGCGCGCGAGCAGTTCGCAGTAATGGCTCATCCGTTGGATATGCTGCGCGGTGGAGCTGTCGCGATATTCTGCGGCAATTGCCAGCCGTTGGATCGTCTCCTCTCGCGAGAGACGAAGTTCCTTTTCACTTCGTTCCAGCCATTCGAGGGCTTGCTGCAGGGCGATCGTTCTGGTCCGGACGACCTCTTCGAGATTTTCCCGGTGCATGGAGTTTTCGATCTCCAGCTTTCGCCGACGCAACGCGTTTGCCACGTTGATGAGGACTTCATTCGCCTCAAAGGGCTTGATGATATAGCCGAAGGCGCCCATATCCAGCGCCGCGTTCGCGAGTACGGGGCTGTCGAGGCCGGTGATCATGATGACGGCAGTCGTGGGATATTGCGTGAGGATGTGGCGGATCAGATCCATGCCCGACTCGCCGGGCATGTTCACATCGCAGAGCACCATGGCAAACGAGCCGGTTTCCATCCGTTGCCTGGCTTCGCGCGCCTCGCCGGCCAGGGTGACTTGGTAGCCGTGGGGCTGTAGCAGATAGCCTAACAGGCGGCGGATGGGTTCCTCATCGTCGACGATCAGGATGTTGCGGTTTTCGAGAATCGATTGCTGGGTGGCGACTTCACTCACGCTCGGGATGCTCATAGGCCTGGCTCGCTGGTTGAGGTAATCGAGGGTCGCTCCTGAGGGCGCTCAGGGCTAGCGTCTGTATCGGTTGTCGGGTCCTGACTCTGAAGTGCGCGGGGGCACGCTCGAATTCTGCACCTTCTGTGCCACTGACACCTTCTGACGACAGGTGGTGCCAAAGGCTCGCAGGAGGCCAACGGAAGTGATGATCCGGTTCACACCTGCATCAAGATCCTACAGACGCTTCGAGAAAAGGCGGTGACGTTGCCGTCAACTCTGACGGTCGCCCGTGAGGGGCGAGACCGATGCTATTCCCTCGCACCACATGAAAGTGGATTATACCGAGGCACGCTGTGAACGCCAGCCGAAACGTAGTTTGTGAACGTCGTCTTCGTTGAGCATCGTGGATTTGCTCTTTGTGGCCCCCTTCACTATAATCCGCTCCTTTAAACTTGCAGACGATGGATGAAGGAGCGCAACGAATGGCGAGCGGGACAGGGCTGGGGCGTATCGATGGGCGGCGGCGGGATCAAATCCGGCCGGTCAAGGTGACGCGCAATTTTACGAAACACGCCGAAGGCTCCGTCCTGATTGAGATGGGCGATACCAAGGTGATCTGCACCGCCTCCATCGAGGAAAAAGTTCCACCGTTTCTGAAGGGGAAAGGGACCGGCTGGGTGACGGCAGAATATGCCATGTTGCCCCGGGCCACGCACGATCGTTCTCCTCGAGAATCGGTGAAGGGAAAGCAGGGCGGACGGACACTGGAGATTCAACGACTGGTCGGGCGGGCGTTGCGCGCCGTGATCGATACGAGTCGATTGGGTGAACGTACCATTTGGATCGACTGCGATGTCATTCAGGCCGATGGTGGAACCCGGACGGCCTCCATCACCGGGTCGTTCATCGCCCTTGCTGATGCCGTGTCTGTGCTGAAAAAGCGGGAGTTGGTCAAGGTGAACCCCCTGACCGACTATCTGGCGGCCATCAGTATCGGCAAGGTCGGTGGTCATGTGATGGTGGATTTGGCCTACGAGGAAGACTCGCACGCTGAAGTCGATTTGAATTTGGTGATGACCGGTGCCGGGCAGTATGTCGAAGTACAAGGCACGGCCGAGCGGACGCCGTTCAACAAAAAAGATATGGACGAATTCCTCGACCTTGGGTGGCGGGCGATCCGCGAATTGGTGGATCTGCAGAAGTCGCTGATCGGTGCGTTGAGCTAACCATGCAGATTGTGCTGGCGACCAGGAATCAACACAAGAAACAGGAACTCGTCGCCTTGTTGCGTGGTCTTGACATCACGATTCGCACGCTTGATGATTTCCCCTCCGCACCGGAGGTTGTCGAAGACGGCAACACGTGCGAAGCTAACGCCATGAAGAAGGCTGTGGAGATCGCGCAGTACACGGGGATGACTGCGGTAGCGGATGATACCGGGCTGGAAGTTGAGGCCTTGGGCGGACGCCCGGGCGTCTTTGCCGCCCGCTATGCGGGAGAGCATGCCACCTATGAGGACAATGTCCGGAAGTTGTTGCAGGAACTTCAGGGGGTCCCGGCTGAACGGCGAAGGGGCCGCTTCGTCACCGTCGCGGCTATTGCGATGCCTGAAGGCAAACGCTTCTCGGCGCAGGGCGTCTTGGAAGGCCTGATCGCCGAAGAGCCGGCCGGTTCCCATGGGTTCGGGTACGATCCCGTGTTTTTCCTGCCGGAGTATCATCAGACTCTGGCGCAATTGTCGCCGGAAGTGAAAAACCAAATCAGCCATCGTGCCCGAGCCTTTACCCAGGCGAGGACGCTGTTGCAGCGTATGATGGCCGAACAGACCTCAGTCGGGGCGTAGCGCAGCTCGGTAGCGCGCCTGCTTTGGGAGCAGGATGTCGGAGGTTCAAATCCTCTCGCCCCGACCAACCCTAGCCTACAGACCTCAGGTGGATTGTTGGCCCAGTCAGGTCGACGCTCGCGGTGCGTGGACGTGACTGAGGTCGAGATCAGCCACACCTACTGGCGTCGTATATCCGACCAGCCATCGTTCCCAGTCTAGCCAGATCACGTAACAGCGGTTCCCCTGGGCCGATCCCTCATCGCAATCAGGTTTCTTGACCAATCAATATTCGTTGATGTATGGTGACGGCATGATCGCCATACGTGACAAAGATGTCTCGAGCGCCGCTGCCGTGTGTCATGCGCTTTCCGACGAAACGCGGTTGCGTATTCTGCAGCAGCTTCATGGGGGTGAACAATGCGTGTGTGATCTCACCGACGCGTTTCAGACTGGTCAGTCTCGACTTTCCTTCCACTTACGGGTCCTGAAGGAGGCGGGATTGGTGCTCGATCGACGCGAGGGGCGTTGGATGTATTACGCCCTGAACCGGGAGGGGCTCCAGGTGCTGGAAGAGTTTCTCGGTGTCTTGAAGACGGAGACGAAGGGCGCCGGGCGAGCACACTGCTGCGAGTGATTTTTTTTGCTCCAATACATCAATAATTATTGATTAGAGGTGATGCCATGCAAGATGAGAAGTCGCTCAAGGAGATCATTCAAGCCGAATACGGTCAGGCCGCTCGTCAGGCCACACGGGGAAAAGCCTCATGTTGCGGGTCCGGCAGTATTCTGGAGGACGGCAAGTTGGATCCGATTACCCAAAATCTGTATGCGACAGAGGAGACCGACGGCCTCCCCCCAGAAGCCCTTGTGGCTTCCTTTGGATGCGGAAACCCGACGGCATTAGCCACGATTCAATCGGGGGAGACGGTGTTGGATCTTGGCTCCGGTGGTGGGATCGACGTATTCCTCTCGGCTCGCCGAGTGGGCCCCACCGGAAAAGTGTATGGACTGGATATGACGGACGACATGCTCGCCTTGGCACGGGAAAACCAGCGCAAGGCTGGTGTCACCAATGTGGAGTTTCTCAAGGGCGAGATCGAAGACATCCCGCTGCCGGACAATTCGGTGGATCTGATTATCTCGAACTGCGTCATCAACCTCTCGTCTGACAAGTCGCGCGTCTTCAACGAAGCGTTTCGGGTTCTCAAACCCGGAGGGCGATTGGCTGTGTCGGATATCGTCGTGCGTGGGGCCATCCCACCAGAAATCCGCCACAGTGTGGAACTTTGGGCCGGGTGTGTCGCCGGAGCATTGGATGAGGAAGACTATCTGGCGCGACTTCGTGCGGCTGGGTTCGACCAGGTGAATCTCGAACCCACGAGGATCTATACGGCAGACGATGCCCGGGATTTCATCCTCGGGGCGGGATTGGATGCCGACGTCGTGGCCAAGGCCGTCGACGGGAAGTTCCTGAGCGGCTTCATCCGCGCCACCAAGCCCCTCGCTGAGAGGTCCTGTTGCAGTCCGAGTTGCTGCTCCTAAGGCGGGGCAGGAGGGGACAGGAAGAGGCGTCCCCATGGCGTTGGTGCTGTGTGCACCTATTGTCGGGCTGTTGGTGAGCAGCGCGTCGTCGCTTAGCGTCCCGTATGCTGTTCATTGGTGTTCGGTCCTGGCATGTATCGCCAGTCCGCAGTCAGAGGATCGATCGCCTGCGTTGTGCTCATTCAGCAACACAGCGAGCAACGGTCCACGGAGACGTTTCTCCCGCGCCGTTTTCCCATCACGATCACGGCATTGATGCTGATCCTGGTGCTGATTTTCGCATACATTGTCGTGAAGGCGTGACAGGTCCTCCTGATCGCCGTGCCGATCCTGCTGCAGATCTATCTGAATGCGTCGCTCGCCTATCTACACAGGCAGAATGCAGGGGGCTCTATTCCGTCGCGGCGCCGGGGGCGTTGATCGGGCAAGTAACGTGTTTGAGTCGGCCGTGGCCACGGCCATTGTGTTGTACGGGGCGGAATCCAGTGCCGCACTAGCCATGGTGTTGGTGTGCTCGAGGAGCCTCCCGGAATGCTGTTGGTCTGTCGATAGTGCAATCGGACTCGTCACCGGGTTGTCCTGGAGGTGAAGGCATGAAGAAGCGCGTCTTGTTCCTATGCACGGGCAATTCAGCCCGAAGTCAGATGGCGGAGGCGTTGCTTGGTCTGATTGCCGGAGATCACTTCGAGGCCTCCAGCGCAGGTACGCATCCAGCCGGGCTGAACCCCGTTACGGTTGAGGCTATGCAGGACGTCGGTGTGGATGTCCGCCAGTATCGATCGAAGCACGTCAATGCGTGCATGAGGCAGCCATTCGACTATGTCATCAAGCTGCTTCCTCCCAGCTTGCCGGGCGACTGCTGACATCACACCTCCTTGGTTCTTGGGGGCCGTTTCCTGATCCCTTCGCGAACAGGTCGCACTCGAGGAGTCCTGGAATCCCGCCCCGTCTTCTTGTATAAGTGAAGGCGACTGGCATGCAGAGCTGGCTCATGCGCGTCGTCAGGTTCATGAATCGCTTCAGCTGCACAGGTTAGAAACACCAGGAGCATCGTCGAGGGTATTCGATCTCCGGGGTCATTGATACGTCACGTGCGCCCGTAGCTCAGTCGGATAGAGCATCAGCCTTCTAAGCTGAGGGTCGTTGGTTCGATTCCAACCGGGCGCACCAGACAAGACGACTCGTTACCTGTGTGAGCCGCGAACTGCTGCCTCGATTGCCGCGACGTCGATCTTTCCCATGTGCATCATCGCATCGAAGGCGCGCTGGGCGACGGCGGGATCAGAACTGGTCACCGCGTCCGTCAAGACGACTGGTGTAATCTGCCAGGACAGGCCCCACTTGTCCTGGCACCAGCCGCACTGGCTTTCCTCGCCGCCGTTTCCTACGATCGCGTTCCAGTACCGATCGGTTTCCGCCTGGTCGACTGTTGCAACCTGAAATGAGAACGCCTGGTTATGCTTGAAGGCAGGTCCTCCATTGAGCCCAAGGCAGGGAATTCCCATCACGGTAAATTCGACTGTCAGCACGTCTCCTTTCTTGCCGGAAGGATAATCTCCCGGCGCCCTATGCACTGCGCTCACACATGAATCGGGAAAGGTCTTCGCATAAAAATGCGCCGCCTCTTCAGCGTCCTTGTCGTACCACAGGCAGATGGTGTTCTTTGCCGGCTTGGTCATATCATGTCTCCTTTGTGTCGCTTGTCGAGCGGTGATTTAAAAAGCTTCAAGTCGAGCGTCACCATTGTCCTATGCGAACCGGCCTATCGTAGCCATCATGTTCACATCCGGCGTAAATGGGCAATTGTCCTCCGGTTGTTTTTCAGTTGATATATCGCCTCGAGATCAAGCGCATGGGATTGCTCCTTTCGTTTCAATGTCCAGCTGTCACCTCTTAGTCGTTGGCCGGTTCTGAAATCGACAGGGCGCCTATCATGCGAAAATTCCTCCGTTGCCCTGCCGATTCCTCGTTGTCAGTCCCTACTCATGACCCGTAGGAAGAATCCATGAGACATTTTCTCCTTGTTCTGGGCGCTCTTAGTAGCCTATTCTTCGCACTTAATTGTACTGAATCACGATGCCGTCCGAAGGACATCCTAAGCTGAGGGTCGCTGGTTCGATTCCAGCCTGGCGCACCACCTCCCCAATGCGTTCCTGACATGACGTTTCTTTCCCGGTATCGAATCCTCCTCTACGTCCTCAGTGGCCTGGTGGCATTCTATGCGTTGTTAGGTTTTGTCGTCGTTCCCTATGCCGTCAAGGCGTACGGCGTTCCTGCCTTGTCTGAACGTCTCAGGCATCCCGTCGTTCTGGAAGACATCCGGCTCAATCCGTTTACGTTCTCCCTGGGCCTCACCGGGTTTGAAATTCAGGAGCCCGACCGCACGCCGATGCTCGGGTTTCAGGAACTATTCATAAATTTTGAAGCAACCTCGCTGGTTCGGTCCTCATACCTCTTCGATGAGATTCGGCTAACCCTTCCATTCGGATTCGTGCATCTGCAGGCAGACGGGAAGCTGAATCTTCTTGGTTTGGTGCCGCCGCCTGCTCAAGACGAGGACCGATCTGCGCCGCCGAAGGCTGAACCATCCGCCAAGGGGGCGATGCCGGCTGTCGACATTCGCCTCCTGAGCATTCAACGAGGCGTGATCGAGTATCGGGACGATTCCAAGAAAAGGCCGGTGGAGATTGATGTGGTGCCCATCGAGGTTTCTGTCCGAAACTTCAGCAGCAAGGGAGGGAGCGAAAGTGCCTATGCGTTTACGGCGGAGTTCGGCGAGAAGGAAGTATTGTCCTGGGAAGGCACATTTCAGGTCGATCCACTCGAATCCGACGGGCATGTGTCATTGTCGCACGTTGGTTTGAATACCTTTTGGCCTAGCCTCCGCGACCGGTTTCGATTCGATATCCTGAGTGGAAAGTTGTCGGTCGATGCCCGCTATCACTTCGACACGCGTCTTTCTCCTGTCAATCTGCAGATGACAGAGGGCAAGGTTCAGTTGGCGGATTTCCGACTGTCGGAAGCGGGGAGTCGTGAGCCGGTACTGACGGTGCCGTCTTTCGGCATAGACGGAATCAGCCTGGACCTGTCGAAGCGGGAGCTGGGAATCGGCACCGCGGCCTTAACCGGAGCGGACATTCGCGCCTGGTTGGCGGAGGATGGGGTCATCAATTTCAAGCCGCTCTTCGCCCCAGTCCCTCAGCCGCAGGAGGCGGCTGAACAGGTGGCTCAGCCGGGTCAGGGGTCGGCACCGCCATGGTCCGTCGACGTGCAGGCCGTCGAAGTTGCCAAGACACGGGTGGAGTTTGAAGATCGAACCCTCACGACGCCGGCGCAACTGAGTCTAGAGAATGTCCAGATGACGGCTAAGGATCTGCATGTCCCGCTGCGAGGGTCGATCCCGGTCACAACCGGTTTCCGCCTCAATCAAGAGGGGATGGTCGACGGCCGCGGCACCCTGCAACTTGACCCGCTGCAGGTGTCTCTCGCGCTGAAGTTGGAGCATATCGGCCTCCCTCCGTTTCAGCCCTATCTGGATCGCACCATGCTGGTCGACATCAAGGACGGCGAATTGGAAGTGGATGGCGAGGTGATCTACCGGAGCCGACCGGAGTCTGACCCCATGCTGCGCTATGTGGGCCAGGTGGGGATCAACAAGCTGCATGTGGCTGATCGGGTGTCGGGAAAGGAATTTCTGGGCTGGACCGCATTGGGATTGCGCAAGATGGCAGTGGAGGTCTCGCCGACCAAGGTCAAGATCGGCGAAATTGCGCTGCGAGATCCGGCGGTGCAACTCATCACCGGGAAGGACGGTGTGCTGAACCTGTCACAGTTGATGCGCAAACCGGAAGCAGCGGCAACTCCGACTACACCCGCGGCGGTCCGCGAATCCTCTCCGAAGAACGCGCCGCCCCCGACGCCGATCGAGATCGATGTCGTGCGGTTGTCGAAGTTGTCGGCGACATTCGTGGATGAATCCATCGACCCGGTTGTGGCCACCGGCATTACGGATCTCAGCGGCACGATCAAAGGCTTGTCGTCTAAGCAGGTGGCCAAGGCCGATGTGGCCTTGAGCGGAAAGGTGGACGAGGTGGCGCCGCTGAAGATCCAGGGCCAGATCAATCCGCTGAGTGAGGACACCTTCACGCATCTGACGTTTGTCTTCCAAGGGGTGGATTTGACGGCGGTCTCCCCGTATGCGGGCAAGTTCGTCGGGTATCCGATCACCAAGGGAAAACTGTCGCTGGATCTGATGTATCAGATCTCCAAGAAGCAATTGGTCGGAGAAAACAAGCTGCTGGTCGATCAATTGACCTTCGGAGAGAAAACCGACAGCCCGGATGCGACGAGCCTGCCGGTGCGTTTGGCCGTAGGATTGCTGAAAGATCGACGAGGGCGGATCGATATCGACATGCCGGTGCGCGGGGATTTGACTGAGCCGGATTTTCGTTACGGCCGGGTGGTGCTCAACGCATTGGTCAATCTGGTGACCAAAGTGGCGACCTCTCCATTTTCGGCGCTGGGTGGACTCGTAGGCGGGGGCGGAGAAGACTTACAGTTTGTTGAATTTGTCCCAGGCAGCGAAGAGTTGAGCGAAGTAGAGCGGAAGAAAATTGATTCAGTCGCCAAGGCGCTTCAGGAACGACCAGGGTTGCGGGTGGATGTGGCTGGGACTGCCGATCCTGCTCGTGATCGCGATGCGTTGGCTATGCAAAAAATCTCCGCCGACGTGCAGCGGCGATTCACGCAGGGCGGCACCAAGAATGTGCAAAGCGTCCCTTCCCCGTCGAGGGAGTTCGAACTGCTCAGCGATCTGTATGCCGAGAAACTGGGCAAGCAGCCGATGAAGAGCGAATCGTTACCGGGAGGGAAATCCGTCGAGCGCGTGCTGTCGGCTGACGAACTGCGGCAACAGCTGGTTCCGGCGATGGCGGTGGAGGAGTCGGAACTGCGGATCTTGGCGCAGGGTCGTGCCAAGGCCATTCGCGAACATCTGATCGAGCAGGGAGGCCTGTCGGAGGATCGGGTCTTTCTCTTGGACGTGGACGTGGCTGCGTCGGACGGTCAACAAGTGAGGGCCCATCTCAATTTGACGGGCAGTTAGACTCACCGTCTAGGCTAGGGCTTCGGCTGGTAGCGCATCCGGGTGCCGTGGAGCAGAGACAATTCGATCTCGCTGGCGCTCAACTCCTCGGGGAAATAGGCGCCGGAAATCTTGGCCGCATTGAGGCTGGCGCCTTGCAGAATGGCTTTGCGAAAATCGATCCCGCGGAGGTCGGCTTGGCGAAAGTAGCAGTCGGTGAAATCCAGTCCGTCGACTTCCAGGCCCCGTAAGTCCAGCCCGCGCAAATCGCAACGAGTCAGATCCACCTTTTCCCCGGTGGCCCGTTTCACGTTAAATTCTTTGATGCATCCCTCTCGGAGCAAACGATACATGGCATCGTTTGCAATGCGGAGTCCGCTCTCGGGCGGTCGTGAGTTTTCCATGCGATCTCCTTTGACTCCTGGGCTTCTTATCGGAAGGCGAAGAGAAAACTTGAGTGGGCGCATGGCCGTGTCGATGTTCCTCGAGCGTCGGCCGTCATCGGGGAGCAGGTGCCGCTTGCGCCACCCTTGTCAGAAACGGTAACCTTATTCTTCTTTACGCTGTCATGTGCCATAGAGATCAACGGGTTCGAACCGTTCTTGAAGGAGGGAATCATGGGACTACGATTGGGCGATGACGCCCCGAACTTTACAGCTGAAACGACGGAAGGGACGATCAACTTCCACGAATGGCTTGGGGGCGGGTGGGGGATTCTGTTTTCGCATCCCAAGGATTACACCCCAGTTTGCACGACCGAGTTGGGGTATATGGCCAGAATTAAGGGAGAGTTCGATAAGCGCGGAGTCAAGATTCTTGCTATCAGCGTGGATCCGCTGGATTCACATCGCGGCTGGATGAAAGATATCAATGACACCCAGAACTGCACCGTGGCGTACCCTATCATTGCCGACCCGGAAAAGAAGGTGGCCGATCTCTATGACATGATCCACCCGAATTCGCTGGATAGCATGACGGTGCGATCGGTGTTTGTGATCGGGCCGGACAAGAAGATCAAGCTGATGTTGACCTATCCGGCGTCCTGCGGAAGAAACTTCGATGAATTGCTGCGGGTGGTGGATTCGCTGCAACTGACTGCAAAGTACAAGGTGGCGACGCCGGTGAATTGGAAAGACGGGCAAGATTGCATCATCACCCCTGCGGTGAACGATGCCGAAGCCAAGACCCTCTTTCCCAAAGGGTTCAAGGTCATCAAGCCCTATCTGCGTTTGACCCCGCAACCTAACAAGTAGACGAGACTCTTGTCCCGCGAACCAGTAGGAGGAGCCGGCTGATCAGCCGGCTCCTCCGTTCATGCAGTGAGAAGCGAATCTCCTCGATGCTCAGCCTCACCGGTTCGTGCCTGTCGATTCATTCACGGCCATTCACCGTCCAGTTCTCTTCACGAGTTCATGTGCCGGTCGTTGCACGGATGTGACACCAGCGGGAACGCTGCCGACCCGGACCGTACGATGCTTGCATGAAGCGGGGCCTTTGTCCTGGGCGGAAGGTTTCTCGAGATGCTTGGTCGAGGGACTGTAGGGGGAAAGAACACGGGGAGCCGGTGTGTCAGCAGCTCCCCTCGACCGACGCTCTGAGTGGGTGTGTCGAGCGTATTGAGGCAGGAAAGACTTGCGCCGTGCCCAGACCCGTACCGCCGGTCCGCTTCCAAGCAGGAGGAGGGCAATCGGGGCCGGGACGGCTTGCGTGTCAGACGAGCAGCAGCCCTGCCTGCCTGATGGTCTGCCAGGCGGCGGAAGCGGCGAATCGCTTGAACCCTTGAGTGCCGGAGCCGGGAAACGTCGCCATCATGTCGGCGAAGCGCGGGTAGGTGTAGCCTGCCGGATGTGAAGAAGGCATGGAGTCTCGAAGAAGCGTGAGGAGCCACTCGACTTGGGGGTGGGAAAGGTTGAGCGAGAAGTCTTCCGTGCGGGTGGGGAGGATGATGCTGGTCAGCCTCTTTGTGTGTGACACGACGACGGGAGTGCTTCCGGTCCAGACACAGCGACGTTCGGCAGTAAGCGGAATCGGAGAGATCTCAGCCAGAGCCTGCTTGAGCCAGGTGCGAGCCACGCGCGACGGCTTCACGCGATGCGTAAACCAGCGCTGTACGGGCAGGTCGAGCCCCGCCCCCTCGATATAGTTGAGGACGGCGGTGCGTAGTCCATCCCCAAGCCAGGGCGGGCAGGTGGCGCGGGAGTCGGCGTGGCGCAGATCATTTTCCGCAAACCCAGCAAATGCCGGACCGAGAATCGTGAGACCCTCGGCAGCCGGATTGAGCCCGATGGGGCTGTGGGCGGTGGCCGTAAACTTGTGCCAAAAGGCGGATTGCAGCAGGTTGCCGGCGAACAACTGTCGCACGCGTTCCAATGAATCCACGGTGTCGTGAATCGTCTCCCCTGGGCATCCATACATTAGGTACGCGTGGACCAGGATCCCGGCCTGGCGAAACGCAGCCGCGACCCGTGCAGTCTGGTCGACGGTGATTCCTTTTTTCATCTGCTCGAGAAGACGGTCCGAGGCCGCCTCGAGGCCGGCGGTCAATGCGATGCAGCCGGATGCAGCAAGGAGCCGTGCCAGATCGGTCGAGAACGCGTCTTCGAAGCGGATATTGCCCCACCAGGAGATCGTTTGGCCCGTTTCGAGCAAGCGCAGTGCGAGCGCTTTCAGCGCTGCCGGGGGCGCGGCCTCGTCGACGAAGTGAAAGCCTCGTTGCCCGGTTTCGTGAATCAGGGTGCCGATCTGTCGGAGCAACACGTCGGTCGGGGTTGTCTCATACCGCGCGATATAGTTCAGTCCAACATCGCAGAACGTGCACTGCTTCCAGTAGCACCCGTGGGCCACGGTCAGTTTATTCCAATGCCCCTCGGACCAGAGGCGGTGCATGGGGTTCAGACTGTCGAGTATGGAGAGGTAATTGTGCAAGGGCAGTCCAGCATAGGTCGGGGTGCCGAGTTCGTGCATCGGTAGATCAGGCTCGGTGCTTCCGTTCTCAAACGAAACCCGCCCTTCGACGAGGGTGAAGGTGCGGCAAAGTTTGCTAAGCGGACGGTTCCCCGCCAGGAAATCGAGAAGGCACAGCAGCGGACGCTCTCCGTCGTCCAGCGTCACATAATCCACGTAGCGAAATAGCCGAGCGTCCTGCAATCGTCGCAGTTCCGTGTTCACGTAACCGCCGCCCATCACGACCGTGGTGCCTGGCTGTCGGGTCTTGATCGCTTGCGCAATGCGCAGGGCCCCGAAGAGGTTTCCAGGGAAGGGTACCGTGAGGCCGACGATATCTGGAGTCGTGCGAGCCAGCTGTGCCTCGAGCGCCTCGAGGAGCAGGTTGTCGGTCAAACTCAAGGGCTGTGATAAGGCTTCTTCAATCCGGTCGAACGAGGACGTCGCCTCCATGATCTGCTCGGCGTAACGATTCAGGAACAGGTGGGGCGCGACGGTTTCGTGCAGCAGATCAGTGAGATCTTCGATATAGAGGGTTGCCCGATGGCGGGCGGCATCGGCCGGGGAGCAGACGTGCATGCCTTCGCCTGGCCGGCGATCGGCCGAAAATCGCGGCCCTTCAGGAAGAAATCCCGGCCTGGCGAGGTGCGGGGCCAGCATAGGATCCTTTCCCTGAAGAAAGGCCACGACCGGCCCGATGGTTGCCAGGTAAGCCTCTTCGAGAGCCAGGATTTGGTAGACCTCTCCGGGCCAGGCTGTATCCGTCTGTTTGATTCGATGAAACGCCTGTTCGAGGCCTGGCCGTGAAAAGAGGCGCAGGATCATGTCGAGGCCCAGATCCGCCTGTTCCGTCTCATAGCCGCGTGATCGCAAGAAGCCAGTCAAATACGCCGTGGCCGGATACGGCGTATTGAGTTGGGTGAGCGGGGGCGTGACGAAGAGAATACGAGGCTTGGCCATGGCTGGGACATACCACACTGCATCCTGTGGCTGCCAGTCGCATCTCGTTTGGCTGGATCGTTTTCAGGCAGCGCGGATAGAAGATTGGATGAAGTAGCCGGTATACCGTTTCAACCGGAAGTACTCGACGACTTTCCGGGGCAATTCGTCGCGAGACATGCCACGGAGGATGGTGAGTTGGTCTTGTGATTGGAGGTCCGCCGTGACAGGTTGTTCTGCCGGGGTCTGCTCATCGTAAAGCAACACCAATGGCTTTAACCGATACTTGAAGTTGATGTTGAGTACTTGAGCAAAACGACCATCCGAGAGGGCCAGGACCGTTCCCGGCGGATAGACACCCAGGGTCTGAATCATCGCCACGAGAACATCCGCAGCAAACATCTGACTCTGATACTTGTACATGGTGGCCAGGGCTTCCGCCGGGGTGAGGGCGTCTTCCGCATGCAGACTATTGACCAGTGAGTCGTAATGGTCGACCGCGCTCACGATTCGGGTGGGGAGTGAAATCTGATCCCCCTTCAGCTTCTCGGGATACCCCGAACCATCCAGCCGTTCATGGTGACTGCGAATGACATCCAGGACTTCTTCGGGAATGTGAGGAAATTTTCTCAGCATCTCCACGCCAAGGTAGGGGTGGAGCTGGTACTTCACATTCTCGACCTCGGAGCGGCGGGCGCGGGTTTGAAGAATATGTCGCGGGATGCGGTGTTCGCCGATATCCAGGAGAAGGCCTGCCATTCCGATCATCTGCAGTGCTTCCTGGTCGATCTCAAACTGCTGAGCGACGAGCATGGAGAGCGTGGCGACATTCATCGCACGGATCACCGACGCATTCTCGACGTCTTCGGAGTCAAAGGCACTGGCCACGGTCCCGGCCGCTTCCGTGTTGGTGAGGAGCGTACTGAGGCCGCCGATCATAGATTCCGCCGACCGCAGGCCTTCCTCTGACCCACTCGAGAGTTCCTTCATGATCTTCGAACTGTTTCCGAGCATCTCACGATAGGCTTCGGAAGCCATCTGCGCAGCCTGATGATAATCTCCTTGCGTCGGCATCTCCTGCTCGACCAGCGGAGCCGGCTCGGCTGTCGCCTCTTCATGGCTCGGCTCAGCGGCAGATTCAGGCGCCGATGCTGGATCTGCGGCGGACTCGATCGGTGCGGCTTCCCCATCCGTCTCGGGGTCGGATTCTTTCGGATAGACCAGGACGGTCCCCAACCCGAGACCCTTGATCGTCGTGATCTGACTTTGCGAGGTCAGTTTGAAGGAACGTCGCGGAAAGGGATGTCGAAACCAGGAGCAGTTCAAGTCGACGTACATGCCGATGCGAAGGTACTCGGGACTCAGCTTCATGCTGTCCGTCTTGTCGAGCTTATTGGGGTCGCTGGACGTTTTTGCGATCGGCATGAGCGTCTTGAGACTCACGTAACGGTTTTGACCTACGGAAGGACTTTAGGCTATGGCCTGTATCGGTGCTGCCCGAATGAAACTTGACAGAAATGAAGAGCAGTGGCGGCCAATGGGTACCTGTCTCGAAGGAGCAGAGGGTCTCATGGGTGATAATTCGACGAGGATGCCGGTAGCGGGACCGGTTGGGTGATGAGATTGAAATAGAATTTACTAAACAATGAGTTATGATTTGTATGTGAAGTGATGATAGATGTGATGACCGCACGTCAATCAACGTGAATCAGGCGAAGAAAGTCTCGACATGCGGCGCGAATATTTGTGGGATTACGGCGGAGGTCGCTGCCGAGAATGAATACGACGTCGGCTCCATACAGCATCATCATCTCATCAATCCGTGATGCGTTCATCCGCCCCGCGGCGGTTGGAAGCATAGGGAAGAGGGATCCCAACTGCGTACGACAGGCGTCGGCGATGCCGCGACAATCGGCCTGGGAGATGGGATAGTTCAAGCCACAGGTGGGGTAGATGGAGATGTCGGCACCGGCGAGACGGGGAAGAAGGCCGAAGAGGACTGGTGGGGCGATGCCGCTGTCCTGGTTCACGTAGTGGGTCCCGAGAAACTCCGGGTGCGTGATCAGAGGTAAGGAGAGGCGGGAAAGCGCGGTCACGGCATCGAAGCCGGTCAGTCCAGGACAGATCAGGAGTGCCCCAGCTCCGGCATTCTTGGCCACGAGGGCTCGTTCGAGGAGTTTCGGCCAAGGCCCGAACACGTGCGGTGCATAAAGGCAGCGTCGACCTGTTGCCATCGATGCCGTCGCGACGGCATCCGCACAGCGTGCGACGCGCTCTTCGAACGGACAAAATGGATGATCGCCAAGGCTTTGATCGTCTTTGACGAGGTCAACCCCGCCGAGGGCGTATTCGTGCGCCAGCACAGCAAGGTCCGAAGGGGTGAGACCAAGCGGTTTCAGGACCGCACAGGTCAGAGGGCGTCGTGGAACATCAAGTATCGCACGAAGTCCAGCGACGCCTGTCTGGGGACCGGCTATTCTGGTGAGGGTCGCATCGGGAAGGCGCAAGTCAACCAGGCGCACTCCACCCTGCAAGCTGGCCATGCCGAAACTCATGTGCAGGAGCGTACTCATCGTGCCGTCGAGCAGTTCGACGGGAAACGAGAGCCGTGCGGAATACCGCCCATCGGCTAGAGCGTCGAGATGCTCCACGCGACCCACGAGTTCATCTCTGATCGGCCCGGGAGGAATGAGATGATCTGCGGCCTCGACGGTCTGGTCGATACAAAGCAAATGGGCCCGTCGGCGGGCCTCTTCGGCTGAGCCGTGAATCTGGTACTCCGCAGAAAAACGTTGCCCTGAAAACCGGAGCTGCTGATCAGTCATCGTGTCGTCCTTCCATTGCACGAACGGGGAGCGAAAGGGTACCGTATCCGCGTGTGAGAGGGTAGTGTTTCCCTCTCATGAATCGAGCGAATGTGACAATGGACAAGGAGTGCAGGATGAGGCAGCGGTGTGTGGAACGACCAAGGTTTCCGGTGATCGCCTTACCGTGGTTGCTGGTCGTCATGTTGGGCGTCGGTGGTTGGCCGCACAGGGTCCATGCCGCATCTCATATGATCGATCTGACCTACAGCTTCGACGAGACGACGCTGGTGTGGCCGAGCAATCCTCCGTTTCACCGGGACGGTAGTGCACGGGGTGGAACGGTCGATGAGGCATGGTATGCAACGGGGCAGGTGGCGCTGTCCGAGCATGCCGGGACGCATATGGATGCACCGATCCATTTCGCTCAGGGACAGGTGGGAATCGACGGCATTCCAGTCGAGCGCCTCATGGGGCCTGCCGTGGTGATCGATGTGCGTGGCTCCGCGGCGAAGGAGGCTGACTATCGACTGTCCCTGGCTGACCTGCATCGCTGGGAGAGTCAGTATGGAACCATCCCCCCCGGCTCCCTAGTGATGATGCTGACTGGCTGGGGCGCCCACTGGAAGCATCGCGAGCGGTATTTCGGGAGCGCGACGCCCGATGTTCCCACGACGCTGCATTTCCCCGGATTCTCAGAGGAGGCAGCTCGGTTCCTGACAGCCGAACGGCATATTGCCGGAGTCGGGGTTGATACGCCGAGCATTGATTATGGTCCTTCCCAGGACTTCGTTGTTCACCGCATCGTCAATGGGGCCGGGCTGTATGGTCTGGAAAACGTTGCGCGACTCGATGAACTTCCGCCATCAGGCGCCACTCTGATCGCGCTGCCCATGAAAATCGCCGGCGGCAGCGGCGCTCCGGTGCGCATCCTCGGGATTGTGCCCGAGTAGCATCGGAACGGTTGGCTCATGATTGTCCACAATCCCAGCGAAACCGTAGCCACAACACCACACTTCGTTGCCGAATGGGTTCGCCTTATGATGATTCAGGCCGGCCTGGTCGGCACAGCTGAGTAGTTGCTCGATGAACACGTACCGACTCTATAGCGATTTCAATTGTCCCTTCTGTTATGCGTTACATGAGCGCTTGCAGAGACTGGAGGTCGTAGGGCAGATCGCCTGGCACGGGGTACAGCATGCGCCGCATCTGCCTGTGCCGATGAGGACCTGGGCCGGGCATTTGGGTGCCGACCTGAAGCAAGAAGTCGAGATGGTCCGACGGCTTGCGCCAGAATTGCCGATCCTGCTGCCGAAGGGAAAACCCAATACCGGCCTGGCCATCGCCGTTGCCGCTCGGGCGCTGAACCTGGATCACGTGCGAGGGCGTGCGCTTGTGTCCGCCCTGTATCGACGGTTTTGGTGTGAGGGGGAGGATCTCTCGGACCACGAGGTTCTGCGGCAGGAGGCGAGCCGACAGGGTTTTGTGGCCGATCAGATCGTGGGGGACGGCGCCGCACCAGTGGAGCGAGTCCTCATGGCTTGGGGCGAGCAGTGGGAGCAGACGGAGCATCAGGGGGTGCCACTCCTTCAGCGAGCTGATGGTCAGATCCTGGTGGGGTTGGTGTCGATCGAGATGCTTGCGCGGTTTTTTGCCGATACGTAGGTGTCGCTTCCTCGCCCAACGACGGCCCTCGCGGTGGATTCGTACGCGTTGCCCCGCCGTGTACACGCTGTCCCTGACTCGCGTTCCGATGCCGATGCAGTAAGTGCCGAATCAGTTTGTCATCGATCCTTCTTGTGGTAAGAAAAATCTACGGCAGGCGTTCGAGTCCTGCCCTGCTTTTCCCCTCACAGGAGTGACTCATGACACCTGTATCCTGGTCTCTGGCTGTGCGTCTTATCACGGTCCTGTGCATCCAAGCCGCTGCGTCGAGTGCGTGGGCGGCAGATTCCACTGCTGCCGCGGCCAAGCCTTCCGCGGTTGCTTCCGAAGGCAAGCAGGATGAGGCTAAGACGGAATGGTACGTGAGTGGCTATATGCAGGGGAGTCGTCCCCTGAATCGTCCGGTGCGATTGCAGGAAGACCCCTTTACGAATACCGACGTGCAGGGCGGGTTGGGCGGCGGATTAAAGGTCGGATTCTTTCCGGCCTTCACGGGACAGTTCGTCGGGTTGGAAGCAGAATTATCCGGTCTTGACGGCAAGGTGAATGCGCCTACCGCGACGACAGGTGGGGTGACCAGAAGTGCGAATTTTCGTCTCCAGTCTGTCAATGCCATGGCGAACCTGTTGTTGCGATACCCGGGCGAAATCATTCAGCCCTATGTCGGAGTCGGAGTCGGTTTATCAGGAGGGTTCGCCCGGGACTTGGATCTCCAGCATAGTTCGGTCGGGGTGGTACGGGAAAATGCGGCCGATGGTGCGTTTGCCTACCAGTTCATCGGCGGGCTACGCGCCAATGTGGGGGAGAGGATGTTCCTGTTTACCGAATACAAATATTTTGTCGCGAACTATCAATGGGAAAGTGAATTGGCGGATGGGTCCCACGGCCCATCATTTACGCTCAATTATCGAGCGCATCTGGTGGCCGGTGGGATTGGGTTTCATTTCTAATCCCGGTCGCCTGGCGTGTGGTTCGCCTCCTCCGTAAGACCCTCCCGGCTCTCGTCCGTGCCGATGCTTCACGCCGCCGCCTGCTTGCAGGGCGGCCCGCGTGAAGCATAGAATAGCCTCCAGCAGGCGGCTCACGTGATCACCGGGAGGCACGCGGCGTGTTCTGGGACAAGCGGCATTCTGCACAACAACCGGACCGTCAGTGTTCCTTCTGCGGCAAACATCACGACGTCGTCCATTCTCTCCTCAGCAGTCCGGAACCGCATACCTGCTACTCCTGCCGCGCGACGTCCTCTCTTTTGATCTGTGAGGACTGTGTTCAACGCTGTTCCCTGTCTCTGAGTGAGAGCAAGAATGGGGGCAGGAAGAGCCCATCGTCGTCGCTGCCGCTGGTTCTTCCCAAGCCGACTGAGATCAAAGCCGCGCTCGATGACTATGTCGTCGGGCAGGAGCATGCCAAGAAAGTCCTCTCCGTCGCGGTTCACAATCACTACAAGCGTATCGCCAACCGGGAACGGCTCAAACACGTCGATCTGCAGAAGGGGAACATTCTGATGATCGGCTCGACCGGGACCGGGAAAACACTGCTCTCTCAGACCCTGGCTCGCATTCTCCACGTGCCCTTTGCGATTGCGGATGCCACGGCGCTGACCGAGGCCGGCTATGTCGGGGAGGATGTCGAGAACATCGTCCTCAAGCTGCTTCAGAGTTGCGACTATGACGTGGCGCGTGCCGAAACGGGCATCATTTACATCGATGAAATCGACAAGATCAGTCGAAAATCTGAGAATCCGTCCCTGACGCGGGATGTGTCAGGCGAGGGGGTTCAGCAGGCGTTGTTGAAACTCGTGGAGGGCACGAGTTGCAATGTGCCGCCCAAGGGAGGCCGGAAGCATCCCGAGCAGGACTATATCCGTGTGGATACGACGAATATCCTCTTCATTGCCGGCGGGGCGTTCGTCGGACTGGACCAACTTATCGCTCAACGGACGATGCCCAAGCGGTTGGGGTTTGGCGTCGACGCTTCCGGCGCAGAGATCCACGGCCATACCGAGGTGCTGCGCCATGTGCAGGCCGAGGATCTGCTGAAGTTCGGACTCATCCCCGAGTTTGTGGGGAGATTTCCTGTGTTGACCACTCTGGCCGACTTGGACGTGCCGGCGCTCATTCGAGTCTTGACTGAGCCCCGCAATGCATTGGTGAGACAGTATCAAGCCTTGTTTGAAATCGAAGGCGTTGATTTGCAGTTCACCGACTCGGCAGTCAAGGCGATCGCGCGCCGGGCGGCGGTGATGAAAACCGGAGCCAGGGCGTTGCGGACGATTCTGGAAGAGGTGATGTTGGAACTGATGTATGACGTGCCGGCACTAGCCGACGTCAAAGCAGTGGTCATTACGGAAGAGGTGATCGCCGGAACCCAACAGCCGCAGCTACTCACCTGAGCCCATCTGCCGTCACGGCCTCCAAGGGTTCTGTTTCAGGCAGTACTCTCCTCTCTCTTGCCGAACTAAGAGTCTGCAAGAGTCTGTATGCTTCAGGCAGTCGACCTAGGCTGCGTGTCTGGTCCGCGGTTGGCTTACCGTGGCAGCATTGTTTCGAAGAGAGGAAATCATTCTCCTCTTCTCCGATTCACTTTCGCCGGCCATTGACCAGGCGATCAGCCACACAAGCGCAACCATCGTTCCGAGACCAATGATCTCGACCATGCGACACCTCCGGCATCAGGAGCGCAGGCTCGTGGTATCCGCTCTCCCGTATTTAGGCAGCCTGGCGTGGGCTGGCTTTGGTGTGTGTGCCTGCTTGGGCTGCCCCCTCGACACTTCCGCTCGAGGTCTTGGGCGATCCGCTCCCAGCGGAGTAGGCGATGTCGATGCACACAAACAGGGTTGCCACCATCGCCAATAGCCCTGCCACGATTCCCCAATAGACTCCGGACATAGATCACTCTCTCGCGACTTCCCCGCGCGAGTCCTTTTGTGCCCTGCCCGATCTTCCGATGCGAACGCTTCCGACCTTCGGGAGCAGGCGTGGCGTCCTCACGGTGGTTGATGAAAATTCTGCGCGTAGTCTGAACTCCACAATGGACCAGGTGACTGGAAGGCTCGGTGGGAGGAAGTGTTCAACCAGTCTTCTCGGCAGCGAGGTCGGTGGTGTTGCCCGCATCACGGGCGTCGGTCCGGCTCCGGTTGTCGTCGTATCCGACACGAGTGCACCGACAAGAGGTGGATGGTCACGGGGGATGAGGATTGGACAGTCGAAGGGGATATCCCCCTCTGACAGAGACAACTCGGCCCGATAATTGGAAAGACTAGGTGAGGAGAACAGGCCACACCTGCCATGTCCGTCCGGTTGGATTATCGCTCCACGGAGGAACATGACGGCCACCTCCAGGCTGAGGCGGATCGGGCATGCACTAAAAAGTATCCTATGCCTCGCACCAACATGAGTCAAGCATGAGAATCGCGGAGGGACCGGCCTGTACCGAACATCCCGGGCACACGCACGCATGACGTCGCCGGAAACTCCATGTCGCGATGAAGGGCTCGGTGGTGAAGGCGAAGGACGGTATCGGGATGTCTACATCACGTCTTGGTTCGAGGACGAGCCGGACTGCGGCGTCTGCTTCGATGACTTGAAGCGCAGGGTCAGTTCCTGCTGGTCGGTATCGGGTGAACGGCGGAATGATCCTTCAGCCGTCACGTGCTCCTGCGAACGAGATTTGCCCTGAGGAAAGAACTTCAGCCGGAACTCCCCCGTTCGTCGTCCGCTGGCGCCGTCGTCCGGAAACACGCCATCGATCTCGACATGCTCCCGCAAGGCGGCACGCGCTTGGTTATAGAGGTCGCAGAGTAACCTCTCGGGAAGCAGGCCTTCGCACAGGGCCTCACGGTCCGCAGGATGCGGTTCGTCGCCGGATGCCGCATAGAGGCTGACGGGTAGGACAGAGATGATGGCACACACACATGCGGCGATGATTCCGGAGCGCATGACTCCACTGTATCGGGAGGGGGCGGATCTGGTCAAGCGCGAGGCATTGGACAGTCTGCTCTTGCTCGCAGCCCTGCGGCCGCCAGACCTAACACCGTGAGAGGAGCTTTTCGTTCCGATTCCACTGGGACACGGTGCCGCTCGTGTCGGTGAGTTCCATTTTCTCCTGGGACACGACGCGCACCGACAGCGGAGCCGTTTTACCTTGTGTCACTACGAGCCGAAAGCGATCCTGTTCCTGCTCGATTCGACCGGTCTGTGAGGTGGCCTTGTAAAATTCCGATACATTGGCCGCGGTGATCGTCCAGATAAATTCCTCTTGGTGATCGACAAACTTCACCGATCCTTCCCACGTACCCACGAGGGAAGGCTCGACCGGCGGAAGTCGCTTGACGGCCACCTTATGCGGAACGGCCGTAAAGGATTGCCAAAGAATCGGGTCGAATTTGCTGGGGGGCTGGTTCTTGGGGAGTTTGTCCCAACTCACGCTTAAGATGCCGGTGGTAGAAAACCGGTCGGCGCCTGCCAATTGATAGGTACCGTGCAGAATCTCCGGGTAGGACTCCGCTTCCCAGCGACCACGGCCCGCTGTCACGGTTCCGGCCATGACCACAGCAGTCGTCAACGTCCAGGTGCCACGATCGGTCAAGACGAGATGTCCTTTGCCGTACATCAAGCCGACGGGCATGCACCCGTACCAGTCACCGGCCCACTGCGAAGGGGTGCCCGTGATTCCTGGTTCCGCGGCGGAGGCCGAGCGTATGGGGCTGCCGAGTCTCGTCGCCGCGACTTTGGCGAGATTCGTCACCGCGGCTTGGGGATTAGCCTGTTTCGGCGAGGTGAGCGAGAGCGTCACGAGTGCATCCGCCTTTAAGAACGTCAGCTGGATGCCGCCGATCGGTGACTTGAGCGTGAATGCGCCATCGCCGACGCCGGGAACCGGCTGATTTCCGGCCTTGCTCCGCTGATCCTGAAAGAGGCTCTTCTTATCGCCATCCGGTCCTTGATTCAGTTCGACCGTCACGGTTTCCTGAGGGTTTCGTTTGGCTTGATACAGACATTGCCGGTCGTTCTGGCGGAGGCCTGGCGTCACGGGCGTACCGATTGCAAATTCTACATCCGCTTCCGTGACGATGAGGCAGGCGTTCAAGTTGTTCGAGAGGACATCACTGGATTGGGAGCAACCGAGGAGGCTGCCTCCCAGAAGCAGGCTAACGCAGGCGAGCCGTATGGAGGACGAGACAGTCATGAGGTCGGTCAGTCTAGGAGCGTTCTGCGACAAATTGCAAGCTGCGGCCGCCGCGCTACAGGGATCGGCGTTCGGTGTCAGAGCGGTGCCAGGAGCTGTTCACGCCGCCACAAATTTGAGGGAGACGCCGTTGATGCAATAGCGCAACCCTGTCGGTCTTGGGCCGTCATCGAAGACATGGCCTTGATGGCCGCCGCAGCGAGCGCAGTGGACTTCCACGCGGGTCATGAAAAATTTGGTGTCGGTGCGGGTTTCGACCACCTTGGGGTCGATGGGCTGCCAGAAACTTGGCCAGCCGGTACCACTGTCGAACTTCTGTTCCGAGGAATAGGCCGGGAGATCACAGCCGGCACAATAGTAGATGCCCGACTGGTGATTCTCGTGCAACGGGCTGGTAAACGCACGCTCAGTGTCTTCATGCCGGAGCACTTGATAGGCAGCAGGCGCCAGCAATTTCTTCCATTCTTCGTCGGTCTTAGTGACTTTCACGATCGGTCCGATCTCTCTGTTCCCTGACATGGTTGTCTCCTTGGCGTAGGCGTCGACGATGGTCATCCACGGTACCGGCACGTCTCACCTTACAGATGTCTTTACGGAAGGGCAAGGCGAACGGATGGGTCGTCGTGCGGGTGAAGAGCCTGGTGGGTGAAGCGAGCAGCGAACCGGCGAGAACAAGGCCCCGGCGTTGTCGCCGGGGCCTTGACGGTTACGATGCGCTGGAGGTCGTCACTGGTTCATGCCGTTCCGACGGGGAGGTGGCATCCTGATTGAATGCAGCCGGGAGCACCTCTTCGATCCGTTCGACCGGCAGAATCGTAAGTTCCTCTCGCACTTCCTGCGGCACGTCCTTCAGGTCTTTCTCATTGGCCTTCGGGAGGATGATGCGCCTGATGCCGGCTCGATGTGCCGCCAGCACCTTCTCCTTGATCCCGCCGACCGGCAGCACCAATCCCGTCAGGCTGATCTCGCCGGTCATGGCCGTATCGCTTCGCACCGGCTTGCCGACATAGGCGGAAGCCAGCGCCGTCGCCATGGTAATTCCGGCCGAAGGGCCATCTTTGGGAATGGCGCCGGACGGAACGTGGATGTGCACGCCGTTGCGCTTGAAGCGCGAGATGTCCAGCCCCATACTCTCCGCATGCGACCAGAGGTAGCTGCGTGCCGCGCGTGCGGACTCCTGCATCACATCCCCCAGCTGTCCCGTCAGTGTCAGTTCGTGACTGCCCGGCAACAGGGTCGTTTCGATATAGAGGACATCCCCACCGGTTGGTGTCCAGGCCAGTCCCGTGGCCACACCGGCCGGGAGATTCTTTCGTGCCTCTTCCGGCTGGAAGCGTTCTTGGCCGAGCCATTCGTCCAGCAGCTCCGGCGTGATCGCCACCGGTATCGCCGCGGCGTCCGCCGGCCGATCCGCAAAGGTCACGGCAACCTTGCGAGTAATACGGCCCAGCATCTGCTCCAATTGCCGGACTCCCGATTCCCTGGTGTACCGGCTGATGATGTGGTCGAGCACCGAGTCGGGCAACGTGACGTCTTCAGCCCGGAGCCCGGCCTCCTTCAACCGTCTCGGCCAGAGATAGCGTAACGCGATCTCTCGCTTTTCCCGTTCGCTGTATCCGTTGACCCGGATGATCTCCATCCGATCCAACAAAGGCTGGGTGAGTGTCTCCAGCGTGTTGGCCGTGGTGATGAAGAACACCTTCGACAGATCAAACGGCAAATCGAGATAGTGATCGCGGAACGTATGGTTCTGCGCAGGGTCCAGGATCTCGAGTAATGCCGATGCGGGGTCGCCGCGGAAATCCCGTCCCAGCTTATCGACTTCGTCGAGCATGATGACGGGGTTGTTCACCCCAGCGCGTCGGACTGCCTGGATGATGCGCCCGGGCAGGGCTCCGACATACGTGCGGCGATGGCCACGCAGTTCCCCTTCGTCATGCAATCCGCCGAGGCTGAACCGCTCAAAGGTTCGCCCCATCGCTTTGGCGATCGATTGCCCCAGGCTGGTTTTCCCCACCCCGGGAGGGCCGACCAAGCAGAGAATCGGCGCCTTAGCGGACGGGTTGAGCTTCAACACCGCCAGATGCTCCACAATCCGTTCTTTGACTTCCTTGATGCCATAGTGATCCTCATTCAAGACGGTCCGCACGTGCGCAAGGTCCAGACCTTCCTCTGAAGACTTGTTCCATGGCAGCTCCAACACGAGTTCCAGATAACTCCGGATCACTTGATGCTCGGGTGAGGCGCTGGGCGTCTTCGCCAATCGAGCCAGTTCCCGGTCGGTTTCTTTGCGAACGTGCTCGGGGAGATCGGCATCCTGAAGTTTTTTCCTCAGGGCTGCCACCTCGTCTTCCTCGTCGTTGACCTCGCCCAGTTCCTGTTGGATCGTCTTCAGTTGTTCGCGCAGCAGATACTCCCGCTGCGTTTTGCCGAGCTTTTCCCTCGCCTCGCTGGTGATCTTGTCCCGCAACTGCAGAATCTGAACTTCCCGGGAGAGCGCCGCATAGAGCCCCCGCAGCAAGTCCGTCCGCGTGGAGGCCTCGAGTAGTTGTTGCTCGCCGTCCAGTGTCAGGTTCAGCAAGGAGGCGATCCGGTAGGCCAGGGTCACCGGATCTTCTTCCGTCCCCAGTGCCGCCACGGCTTCATGCACGCCGGGTGTCTGGATCAGCTTCGGGAGTTCGGTGATGATATCCAGGATTGCCCGATGCAGCGCTTCGACTTCCGTGCTCCGTTCCGACGGGGCCGGGAGTTGCTTCACCCGTGCTTGCAGGTATGGATCGACTTGATCGAGCTTGAGCAGCACGAACCGTTCCAAACCCTGGATCAGAATATTGTAGTGACCTTCGGGAGTCCGAGCCGTTTGTTTGATGACGGCTTTCGTCCCGATCGGGTAGAGATCTTCCAAGGTCGGTTGGTCGGTTTGTGCGTCCCGCTGGGCGACGACGAGCAGGGTCTTGTCCTCGGTCTTGAGTGCGGCTTCGACCGCGGCAATCGATCGTTCACGTCCAACCGTCAACGGCATCATCGTGCCGGGAAACAGGACGGTTCGCTTCAACGGGAGTATGGGAAGGTGCGTGAGTGTGGACGTCGTGGAATCAGTCATGTCAACCTCCAAGGTTCTCGGAAGATCTTCGCGTCACAGCGGGGAGACTTGCGGTATACCCGCTCTCACGCCGATCACCGTCCTTCCAGATAGCCACGGGCGGGGGTGAGTCAAGCACCGATGGCCCCAACCGTGTGAGAAGCGCTGGCCGGATAAAGCACGGCGGCGACGAGCGAAATTCCCGTCGCGTGTGAGCGACGGGTGCTGGTCATGTGGGTGCCGGTCGTTGCGCGTGCGGCGACGAGGCTGCAGGGAGCTTGGCGAGGGTCAGCGGTCGATGAACAGGCTGCCGGCATTTTCGAGGTAGGTTCGTCGATTGAGCCGTTCCGGGCGAACGCCCGCACGTGCGGGAGGAACAGAGGAGTAGTCGTCTCTACCTTCGAGGTCCAGAAATGCCCCGACGCTCGTATCGGTTCCCACGCCCAGTCCTCGATTGACGGCGTATTGATCCGCGCCCCCTTCTTCGACGAAGAGCCCCCATCCACCCAGGTCGGCCATGCCCAAGCCGGTCGTGGCAGGCAGGTCGTAGAAGTCGCTATCCGGCCCGCCGTCGACGGCGAGTGCCACACTCCCGTCCCAGGCGGTGCCGCCGTTGTAGAACGGACCTTTCGAACCATAGCGGTCCTTGCCTTGATAATCGATCGTCAGACCGACTCCGAAATGGGCCGCACTGCCGTGACCATAGCGTGCCGCTTGATGCTCGTCGTCGCCGGCGAGGTCGAGTTTGACGCCCAGGCCGAAAAAGTACCCGTGGCCTTGGGAAAAATTCGCACTGCGATACCGGTCCCGGCCTGCCATGTCTATCAGCAGGCCCCATCCTCCGGCCAGGCTCTGCGCCCGTTGCGCCGGTTGTTTGCTGAAGACGCGAAGCCCCGCTCCGGTTCCCAGTCCAAAACAATCATACTGAAACGAGGGGTCTTGGGGGCGGGCCTGAGGTGTGTCGTTGTCATTGTAGGCGCTGGGATAACGTCCGCCGCAATCGTACGCATCGTTGCCCGCCACATCGATCAGGGCGCCAACACCCAGCGGTCCCCCAAACCCGAGCGCGTACCCGTAGCTCGTATACCGATCGTCGCCGGCATGATCCACCAGGAGGCCGAATCCGCCGAACGCCGCACCCTGGGTAAATCGGCTTCCTTCGTAAATATCCTGCCCGTCTCCATCATACAGGATGCCGAGGCCTGCGAGGCCGACTCCGCCTGTGCCGGGCGCCAGCCGATAGGTGTCGTCGCCGCCCTGGTCGATCACGAGGCCGATACCCGCGCGCCCTGTCGCCAATCCCAGCGCAGCCGGTTGATAGGTGTCATTGCCGCTCAAGTCGATCACCATGCTGTTGCCGAGATCGCTGCTCGGGCTGGCGCCGACGAGTCCGCGATAACTGTCGTTGCCTCCCAGGTCGATGATCAGGGCCGCGCCCTTGTCGAGGTCGTAGGTGTTGGGACCATACCCGCCGATGACGAGCAACCCGTACGAGGTCTGCTGCACCAGCAGGAGATCGCCGGTAATGCCGGGGACGCTCTGTGCCACCGGTTTGCGATTGTGCAAGGCGATCTCCAGCTGCTGGAGGAATTTCCGATTGCCGAGCCGCGCCAGTCGCTGGGCGCCGGTGACCAATGCGCCGTAATCGACCTGCTGCATGAGCAGGGTGGCATAGGTGGTCGCCGCTTCAGCTTCAGCGAGTCGGGCCGGCGGCGTGATTTGGGGTGTGTACTGTTCGACCAGAGGCCTCGCCTGCGTGAAGAGAAACTCCCGGTCCTGTGGCGACAAATGACGCAGCGCCTGTTCGCGATCTTGATAGGCATGTTCGAGCACATCGGTGAGAAAGGTCAGCAACTCTTCGCTGGCAAGGCTGACGGGAAAGGTGAGTGGTGCGAAGGAGGCGCCGGTACGATCCATCCCACCCTCCAGAATGTCGATTACCGCGGGCAGACCTTCGACACCAGATTCGGCGGCTGTGGCGGTCAACAACCCGGCCTGTTCGATCGCGGCAAGCCCTACCCAAGGATCAGCCAGTGTGCTCAGGACGAGGTTTCGCTTGAACTTCGCCACTTTATTGGATTGATCGGCCAGGCTCTTTCGCACGGCGGGGAGGGTGACGGTCAGGTTGTCCCTCAATTCCGGCTCGACGATGCTCTTGAGGCGCGCGACCGTCGCCTGTTGCTGCCGATCGATGAGTTGATCCGGTGGTGGCGTGACGACAAACAGTTTCGACAGCTGGGCACAGCCGCTCATCATGAACGATACAACCACGACCATGAGAAGCACGAGTCGCCCATCGAAAGCCTTGTGGCAATGCCTCCTCGGAACGATGACGGGCGGAGAGTCGTGGGGCTGCATCAATGGCGAGTGGAAACCGGCCTGTGGGACTGGGGCGATCACAGGCGCACTCCGGGGGTGGTCTGGCGTCGGTTAGTCAAGGGAGGGACTATCATGAGGGGGAAGGATTCCCGCATCGCGCAAGCAATCGTCCGCCCAGGTTCGAATATCGTGCGCCGCCAGGTAGGCCCGCATCCGATGCATCCGATCTCGGCGTTGTTCCAGGGGCATTTCCAACGCCTGTCGAATCGAGTCGGCCACACCTTCCGGGTCGTAGGGATTGATCACCAACGCATCGGTCATTTCTTCCGCTGCGCCGGCCATATGGCTGACCAACAACACGCCCTTCTCATCCACTTGGCTGGCCACGTATTCCTTCGCGACCAAATTCATTCCGTCATAGACTGAACTGACCAGGGCCAGGTCCGCCATCCGGTAGTATGCCGCCAGGGTGTCCATGCCGATCCGCCCTTCGCGAAGCTCGATCGGGCGCCACCGTGTGGCGCGGGGGGTACCGGAATGGGAGATACTCCCGTATCGCATGTTGATGTCGTTCACCGTTTCACGGATCAACTCGCGGTACTGTCGATAGGCCTCGAGGTCACCTCTGGTCGGCACGGCAATCTGAATAAAGGTGAACTGGCCACGGTATTGCGGGAACTGCTGAAAAAATGCGTCGATGGCCCAGAGGCGTTTGAGCAGGCCCTTCGTATAATCGAGCCGGTCCACGCCAAGCCCGATGCGCACCCCCGGTTGAAACACGTGGAGATTGCGCAGGACATCCATGGAGCGGGTGACCTGCGGTGATTGTGCCCGCTCGGCCCAGGTCTGAAAACCAATGCTGATCGGGCGGGAGACGACCTGGGTCGTATGCCCTTTATAGTCGAGATGGCAATCGCCTGCCTGGACATCTGCACCGAGGAACTCTTTCGCGCATTCGACGAAGCCATGCAGGAAACTGTGTGTCTGGAACATGAGCAGGTCGCAGGTGAGCAGGGACTCGAGCAGTTCTCGCCGCTCCGGCAGAATGCGGAAGGCATCGGGGCCAGGCCACGGGATATGCCAGAACATTGCGACCGGCTGTTTCGGGAGCGAGGCCTTCACCATGCCAGGCAGCAGCGCCAGGTGAAAATCGTGCACCCAGACGAACCCTGCCTTTGTGTGCAGTTCGCCCAGTACCACTTCGGCGAAGCGGGCGTTCATGGCTTGATACGCATGCCAATAGACTTTCCGGTAGTCGACGCGGTCCAAGGTCAGGTGGCACAGGGGCCAGAGCACCTGGTTCGCATAGCCCTGATAGCCGCCTTTGATCTCAGCGGATTCCAACCAGACGCGGCGGAGCCTGTAGGTCGGCGCGTCCGGTGGCACTTCAACGGTCATATCCTCGTCCACCACGTCGCGGTCGGCCTTGCCGCTGCCCCAGGCGATCCAAGTTCCGCCGAGCCGCCGCATCATCGGATCAAGCGCCGAGACCAGGCCTCCGGAGGTGCGTTCCCACACGAGGTGATTCTTCACCAAGCGATGTTCGTAGGGCTCGCGATTGGAGACAACGATGAGGCGCGCAAGGGAGATGTCGCTGTCCCGCTGTGCGGCTTCGAGGGGAGCCTGAGACGCATTCATGGGCCGCCCTCCATCGCCCGGGTATTCGGTACCGGTTGCTTCCTCGTCATGGATTGAAAATAGGAGCCTTTCGCGGTGCTGTCAAGCGGCCATGGTCAGGGGATGTGACAAGTGAAACGTAACACGTCTGTCTCGAACGAGACGGTACGAGGGACCAGCGAAGCGTACTCGTCCGCAGTATTCATGAGGGTTCGTTGCGAAGTTGCCGAACCAGGTTGCGAGCCCGCCGGCCGAAGGCCCGTCTCCGCAGGGACGCGGCGATTGCAGCAGAAATGCTCATGAATACTGTGGACTAACGTGGAGGAGGGGGTCTGTCCTGCGGCTTTGGTTTTCTGAGACTGCCGGCGACCATGCGAAATTCGAACAGCCGGCATTCGATGGCGCCATTGAACAGGGGAATGCGGCGCGACGGAGCGAGGCGAAGCATACCGGGCAAATTCATGTCGGCGGTGAAAATCTGCACCGTCCAACCGCAAAAGTGCTGTTTCAGGTGGTCGCCGAATTGCGGATAAAAGGCTTGGAGTGATGCCGATTCTCCCATTCGATGGCCATACGGAGGGTTGGTGACAAGGAGTCCGGTTTCAGCCGGAGCGGGGAGTTCCCGTGCGTCGCCCTGCCGCACGGTGACGAATTCGCTGCAGCCGGCGATGGTCAGATTGGCTCTGAGCGACGTGAGGGCCTGGGCGCTCTGGTCGGCGGCGTGAATCAATTCCATCCCGGCGCTGAGTTCCCCGGCCTTGAGTTCGTCACGCAGTGCACTGGCGGTGCGGGGATCGTAGGAGAGAAACTTCTCGAACGCGAACCGGCGGCCGATGCCGGGGGCCATCCGGCGGGCCATCAACGCGGCTTCTACCACAAAGGTCCCGCTGCCGCACATGGGGTCGTAGAGGATGGTGTCCGGGGTCCATTGCGCAAGGCGCAGGATTCCGGCTGCAAGATTTTCCCGAATCGGCGCCTCTCCGGCCGACTTCCGCCAACCACGTTTGAAGAGCGGCTCACCGGAGGTGTCCAGGTAGAACGTGCATTGGGTACGATCCAAGTAGACGGCGATAAGGATGTCCGGCGCATGGGTGTCTACGGAGGGACGTTTGCCCCTGGCAGACTGGAACCGGTCGCACACGGCGTCTTTCACGCGCAGGGTGACGAAGTCCAGGCTTCTCAGCGGACAGTGGTGCGCGCTCACCTTCACTTTGATTCGCTGTTGTGGAGTGAACCAGTCTTGCCAACGGACGGCGTGGGCGGCGTCATACACGTCCCGTTCATCGCGATAACTGCCTTCGGCAATACGCAGAAGGACGCGGCTGGCAATGCGACTTTCCAGGTTCACGCGATAGCAGAGCGCGAGGGGGCCGGCAAACGCGACGCCCCCTGCCGTCGGCTTCACGTCGGCGGCGCCCAGGTCCGTGAGTTCCTGAGCCAGCACGGCTTCGAGGCCACGAGGGCAGGGTGTAAAAAAAATGTGAAGTGTGTTATCCATTTCTGTCGTTCCGTCGTCCTAATCGGGGGCCTTCATGAAGTTTTGCAGCGAGTGTGGGGCCGGGCTGTCGAAACGAATTCCCCCCGGCGATAATTTGCCGCGGTTCGTCTGCGATACCTGTCAGGTCGTCCATTACGTCAATCCGAAAATCGTCGCCGGGTGCATTCCCGAGTGGGAAGACAAAATTCTGCTCTGCCGGCGGGCGATCGAGCCGCGCATCGGTCATTGGACCTTTCCTGCCGGATTCATGGAAATCGGGGAGAGTACTGAGCAGGCGGCCATCCGCGAAACGCTCGAGGAGGCGCATGCCGACGTGGAAATCACATCGCTGTATGCCGTGCTGAGCCTGCCACGCATCAGCCAGGTGCACATGGTGTTTCGCGGTGTCCTCCGGAAGCCGGAATTCAAACCCGGCACCGAGAGTTTGGATGTTCGGCTGTTCGGATTGGACGAAATTCCCTGGGACGATCTCGCGTTTCCCGTCATTCATGAAGCGCTCGAACGGTACGTGGCGGATGTGGCTCGCGGCGCGTTCTCCATGCATTTCGGCAGCGTCTTTCCTCGGATGAAATCGTAGGCATGTTCAAGCACTCACAGGATGCTCAAAAAGGCCGTCCGGCGAGGCCGCAGTCATGCGAGTGGGCGAGGCGGACCCTTGCGATACGTTGAGCCTGCGAGGTGCGCGCCGCGACGAATAAGGAGCGGCAAGTTTGCGCACGGGCGCGAGCCGGTGAGCGCTCAGTGTCTTCACCAAGCCGGCGATCTTTTTCAGCATCCTGGCTAGTTGCGGCTGGGCATGATGAGTCCCAACTCTTCCGCCGGGGGATGGACGAAGCTGAATCCCCCGGGTTCCCGGTAGTCCACGGTCATTCCGCTGGTGCGATGCGCGCTGGCCCGGTCCAATGCCACCGTGACTCCGTCAATCTCTTCCACCGCGTCATCGTCACGGGTCGTCGCCTCCAAGGTAATGGAAAGCGAAAGCCGTTGCGCGGTGACGTCGCGCACCGCAATCCGTACGACCGGATCGTCAGGATGTTCCCGGATCAACGCCCGCAAGCGTTCGAGGGCCGTGCGAGTGAGGTTCAGCATCGTTCTGCACCGGCTGCTCGAGCGCCGGGAGGCCGGTGCTGAATGTAGAGAATGTCGACCAGTTGCTCGGCGCGGTCGATCGAGTAAAAGATGCGCCAGTCGCCCACCGCGTATTTGTGGACGCCGGGCAAATCCGCCGCCACCGGTTCATGCCGCAAATTGTCGACGTTGGAAGCCAGCCACTTTGTTTTGTCGAACAACCGTTGCGCCATGGCCGTTTCGGCAGCGCTGAGATCGCCGATCACATCGGGGCGAAACGCGAGGCGGTACCAGGGCATGGTTACCACCGTAGGCCGAGCTTGTCGGCCACTTCGTCACCGGTGATCCGTTCCGCTGAGGCGAGGGATTGCTTGAGGCGGTCGCGGACGGATTCTCCGAGCGGCGCGCCAAGATCGGGGTCGCCGAGCAATGTGCGCAGCCGGTCATCGACCAAACTCTGCACCAGGTCTTTTAATTCCGTCACGCTCAAAGTGGAAAGTTCGCGGGCTGTTTCCGACATCGCATCTCCAGTAATGGGTCGAGCATACGGGTGCGGTTGCGTTAAATGCAAGAATCACCCTCGATCGTCGGGGAAGTCTTTTTCATTATGATCTGCACCATGGCCGGCGATGTCACAGGGAGATGGTGGAATGAGCCGTTGCCGACCTGGCGGCGACCGACGGATGTGCTGTCGACCCGTGTGTAGTACAGGGCTTCCATGGCCCACTGTCCGGTTCGAAAGTTCTTTCCCGGTATGGTAGGCTCCGCGGCGGGCAGCATGTGCTGACAGGAAGTGGGATGCTGAGGCTCGATGCGCTTCATTCACGCAGCTGATCTCCATATCGACAGTCCCCTGCGCGGCCTCGATCGGTACGACGGTGCGC
>ERZ724526.73-NODE-73-length-50169-cov-7.718282_pt1 | contig 50169 bp, 43 predicted proteins | sample MGYA00376059_ERZ724526 | MGnify/ENA primary metagenome ERZ724526 (study PRJEB28724, sample SAMN07190883) | activated sludge metagenome | isolation source: activated sludge of sewage treatment plant in Hong Hong | place: Hong Kong | collected 2016-03-17 ...
CAATGAGGAACGGCTATTTCTCGACGGAAATTTTGTGATCTAATACTCAGCCAGACAACGTGATGATTGTGGCGGACCCGGAGATTTCGGGGGGGGAGCGGACCAAGCTGCTCGACTTTGGCATCGCGAAGCTGCGGCAGTCGAATGGATCGACGATGCCCGGTGCGACCAAGGGGGACGTGCTGCTTGGAACGCCTGCGTATATGTCTCCCGAGCAGTGTAAGGGGGCCGGAAGCGTCGACGGAAAGACGGACTGCTATGCGCTCGGGATCATGCTGTATCGCTTGGTGTCCGGCCAGCTTCCCTTTCATGCCGAGGGCTCCGGCGAGGTCATGGCGCTCCACATCTTTCAAGAGCCGACGCCGCTGTCCGTGCGCTGTCCGTGGGTGCCAGAAGGACTGACCAAGCTCGTCGCGCAGCTTCTGCAAAAGGACAAGGACGCGCGTCCGTCGATGGCCGAGGTGGTCATTGCGCTCGATCAGCTGACGACAGAGTGCGCGGGGGTCTTCCGTCCGCTGCCCGAGGGAACGACCAAAGACCTCGACACGACGGACTTGGTGGCTGAACCGACGAGCGGGCTCGGTGATTCCCAAGAGGATGAGCACAGCGCTCCGACGATAGACTCGGGTGTGGGTGAAAAGCCGAGGATCCTAGCAAGTGGTCCCAGCTACACGCCGATGACTCCGTCAAGCTCACCCTCGGGACGACGCACGGGGCCTTCGGGGGTTTTGCTGGCCAGTGATGGTTCCCTTGCAACAGGTCGCCCGTCGACACTGGGTGGATCAAACGGCATCGCAACGCCCGCAACGGAAGTCCACACGCTGCGGCGTAGGCTGCCGATGTTGCTGACCCTCGTGGCCGTGCTGGTGGGTGTGGTGAGCGTGGTGGCGTCTCGCCGTGGTTCTGACCCTCGTGCCGTTGGTGGTGTCGGTGTAGGACAGAGTGAACCCTCATCGATTCCTGCAAGACGAATTCGCTGGGAGCTGACCACGATTCCGCCCGGAGCCACGGTGTCTCGCTCCAGTGACAAAGCCGTGCTGGGACTGACACCTTGGCAGACAGAGCGACTGGCGGGAGACGGTGGCGAGGAGCTTCGCATCACCGCTCCGGGATATGCAGAGCGGACGCTGGTCTTGGGACGCGACCGGGATGAGTCGCGCGAGCTGGTCCTGCAAGCAGTTGCTGCGAATGCCGTCGCTGTGGCCGATGCAGGAACAGAGAAGCTGAGCGATGCCAAGTCCAAAGCGCCAAGCCTTGGAAAGCACAAAGGAAAGGTCAAGACAGCGGTGACGGCAAAGCACGCAAGCGCGGCGAAGGGAGGCGAGGTGGGTGCTGAGTTTGAGGAATAGATCGTTTCCGCCGATCGCTGCTTCCGTCTGTTTGATGATCGCGATCCCTTGCGGTGAGGTGCTGGCGCAGACATCCAGCGACGCCAGCGAGGGCAATGATCAAGCGCAGTGTATGTCCGATCCCGTGTGCAAAGCGCACTTTACGCGCGCGCGGAAGCTGTCCAAAGCAGATGACTTCGAGGGTGCGCTGGCGGCCTATCAAGCGGCGTATCGACGACGCGAGGCTCGGTGGCTGCTCGTCAACATGGGACGAACCTTGCAGAAGCTGGGGCGACCCAAGGAAGCCGTCGAGCTGTTCGAGCGGTTTCTGTCCTCGGGAACGGAAGACGCTGTGGCGAGGGAAAAAGCCCAGCAGTTCCTGCGTGAAGCGCAGCAGGAAGTGCTGAACCTGCCGCCTGCGCCCGTCAACGCCCCTCAGCGTGTCAAGCGAGAGCCTAGTCCGTCGACGGTGCCATCGGAGCCGGTGCAGGCCAGCGAACCGGTCAAGCGCGCCGAGCCCGTAGAGGCGGCTCGTCCGCAACTCGTCGAGACTCCAAGCGTGGTCACGCGCAGCAAGTGGCGCGCTCCGCTGTTTTTGACAGGGGCCTGTCTGGGCGGCTCGGTTGCGCTGGCCGGAGTGGTCACTGGCAGTCTGGCACTGTCGACGGCATCGACGCTTAGGAACTCTCCCTACTTGGGGGATCCTGGCACTCCGCAGCGTGATCTTCAGCAGCGTGCGCAGTCGCTTGCGATCGCAACCGATGTGCTTCTGCCGGTGGGGCTTATTGCAGTGGGCTCTGCGATCTTGGCGACGGCGCTGCATCGTCCACGCGAGCCCGTCGCTGCAGCCCAAGCAAGGTCTGCTCCACTGGTGATTCCTACGCCGGTCTCTGTAGACGTGAAGTCGAAGCCAGATCCAGAAGCGACGGCCCCGCATCCTTCGCAAGCTGCGGGCGCGGCTCCACCTGCTGATGCGAACGGAAGTCCGAGCCAAAGAGCGACTCCGGTGGAAGGGACAGAGTCTGCCCCTGCGTCACCTTCCAGCCCTGCATCGCCCGCCGCGCCTGTCGTTCCTTCTGCCCCTTCTGCATCGCCCGCAGTGAGCGGCACAATCTCTTTGTCTCCATCGCTGGGTGTGGGGCGTGATGGATTCGCGGTGTCTGTGGCCGGATCGTTCTAGCCACAGAAGACTCCCTATGCAGCGTAAGACGCTCTGGATCAGTCGATGAGAACAGCAACGCAGTCCTTCTGTCTGGAATCGTGCGCTTCCTTGGTCCTTGCGATGGGACTCTGTCTGCTTTCCGGCTGTACGCTGGCGACAGATACAGCGATTCGGTTGGGTCTGGGAAAGTCGTGTGCGTCTGATGCAGACTGCGCGGGTGCGATCTGTCAAAAGGGAACCATTTTGACCGACGCAGATGCCGGACTCTGTAGCACCGCTTGTGCAAGCAGCAGTGACTGTCTGGAAGGACTGGTCTGTGCCGCTTCCTTCTGTCAGGTTCCGATGTCTGTTGGACTAACGATTCCGTCCGGTGTCGCAGATGCGTGGTCACAGACGTACGCAGCAGGAGTCAGCCAAGCCGTTTCGCAGCTTCCGTATGCGAAGCTCGATCGGCAGTTCTCACCGACGCCACTGATGAACTCGATCGACTCGCTGCGCACGCTGACGCAGCCAAACCACGTCGTGATTGGGAGTCAGCTCGAATACCTTCCCAATCTCTCGATCTTGGGCGTTGAGAATCCGACCAAGCACTTCTTGGGAGTCTCTACCGCCAATCCGTACACGCTGCCAGACAGTCCGTCGAACCTGGGACAAGTCTATCTTCACACAGAGGAAGCGTACTTTGTTGCGGGCAGACTTGCGGCCAAGTCAGCAGCGAAGCGACTTGGCATCATCAGCGGTCTGATTGGTCCAGAGTCGATTCGCAACGTGAATGCATTTGCGCTGGGCGCACGACAAGAAAAGCCCGGCATTGTCATTGAAGTTCGTCACATCGGATACTACGCAGACACAGCGACGGCAAAGAGCTATTCCTATCAGGGCACGATGTACTTTCGGGAGGAGTATCTTGCGCGGCTCCTGTTTGAAGGAGGCGCGGAGGTGATCATGGACATGAGTCACCAAAATGATCGTGCGAGCAAGCTTCTCCAGCAGCTAAATGGAACGCAGCAGGTGCTGTCGATGATCTCTCATGTCTCGTTCGGAACGGGCGACTTGCCACCCGGAATTGAGAGCACCGTGCTGGCGGGTGTGCTGGAAAACTGGGGCGCTGTGTACGTGCGCATCCTGGAACAGCTTCATCGGCAGAAGCTTTCCGCATCTGCGCGCTTGGGCTTCGAGCTGCAAGAGGGGGAACAGACTCCCTTTACGGTCTCAGTGAACCGAAACGCACGAACAGGAATCGATCGGGACGATGATGCGGTGTTCTTCATCCGTGATCTCGCCAACAGCCGGACGGCTCCGTATCGCAAGATCTGGGAAGGCCCCTGGAAAGCCAACGGACAGCGTGATGCCGACGGAGACGGACTTCCTGACGCAGTGCAAGAGGTGACGGTCGTGGCTCCGCTTCAAGACGAAGAGATCGCGCGGATGTGTTTCTTTGTGGAAGGCGTGGTCGAAAAAGCGACGCTCAATGATCCGAAGTCTGCGGATCAACCCGCGATGGTTCCAGGTGGTCTGATTCCGGGAAGCTCAAGTGCCGACAGCGCCGCTCCGGTTGTGGGAGACTCCGTTGACAAGCTGATGCTTCCAGTCGGTCAGAGCGCAAACTGTCGCAAAAACGCACGCTGGATCTATCGCAGCAATGGTTAGGAATTCATCACGAGGTTTCCTGATGTTACTTCGTCGTTTTCTGCTCTCTGCTTGCTGTGTGCTTTCGCTTCCTTGCGTGCTGAGCCAGCCTGCGCAGGCTCAGTCCTGTAGCACCATCAAGAATCCGGTGTATGTGGCTGGCTCGACGGCACTGGAGCCTCTGTTCAAAGGACTCGGACCCAAGCTGGCGTCTGATCCCAAAAATCCGATCACGCTGGTGTATCTGAAAAACGGCTCCTGTTCGGGCGTTGCACAGCTTGGAACCAAGCTGACAGCGGCGGTGGCTCCCAAGTTTTATTACGTCGATGCCAGCTATACCGGAGGCGATGTTCCACAGTGTGTGAACGACCTGGCGACGGCTCCCACGCTGGATGTCGCACTGTCCGATGTCTACTACGAGCGATGCAAAGCCGGAGCCTCCCTTGCTGCGGGCTACAAAGACTTTCTGGGCCCTGTGGAAACCATGATCATGATGGTTCCCAAGCAGAGCACCCAGACTGCCATCAGCGCCGAGGAAGCCTACTATCTGTTCGGCTTTGGTAGCTTCGGAGACGTCAGTCCGTGGACCGATGAGGGCATGGTCTGTATCCGCAGCTCTTCTTCAGGAACGCTCGGTCTGTGGAGCGCGACGATCGGTCTACCCAACACCAGCTGGCGCGGCGTGGTCAATCCTGGATCGTCCGAAGTGGTGACCTGCGTGGACCTTGCTGCGCAAAAGTCCCCGGAAAAAGCGATCGGAATTGTCGGTGCAGAGATCTATGACGCAGGAACCATTCGCAACGGACACAGAGCGCTGGCGTTCCGTTCCTTTAAGCAAAACTACGCCTACTATCCAGACTCGACACCGACGGCGTATGACAAAAGAAACGTCCGCGATGGTCGCTACACTGCGTTTGGGTATGCGCACATCATGACTGCGGTCGATGCACAAGGGAAACCGATCAATCCGCTGGTCGGAATCTGGGTGGATCAGCTTACCTCGCTACGAAGTGATGTCCTGACCACCGTAATCCGCAACGTCAAGATGGTGCCGCAGTGCGCGATGAATGTTGCACGTACTTCAGATGGCGGAGACCTGATTCCGTATACCGGACCGTCTTGCTCGTGCTTCTATGAAGCGACCTTGGCGGGCAAGGCTCCAGCTCGTTGTCAGAGCTGCATCACCGACGCAGACTGCTCCACAAAGCACTGTAACCTTGGCTACTGCGAGACACGGTAAGGAGCGACTGGATGTTGAAGAACGTACTGCTTCGGTCGCTGGGTCTGCTGCTGCTGTTTGTCACGGCACAACAGATCAGCTGCGATCCCGATAGCGCAGCTTCGGATCAGGAGTCCACGCTGCCATGCTTCGCCAATCCCACCACTCACATCGAGTTTATCAACTCGTGTTCCGACACGGTGGCCATTGATCGACCAGCCCGGCTTGCCAAGTTTCGTCCTGGCGCCCCCCTAGAGCCACTTCCCAACAACTAGCAGCACTTCCGCAGACCGCTGCGACGGAAGGGCGGAACAGCAACCATCGTCCCACGACGCACCGAGATCATGCTTGGCTTGATGTCACGATGATCTCACGCTCCGTTGGTGAGGGATGACTAGGAATTCCCCCCTTCGTCGGAAGGAACGCGCGAAAGAGAGGGCGAGCTAGCTGGGCGGCGCAGCGCAGCGTTCGCGACGGAGCGCTTGGCCTTTTGTGTTGGGGGGTCCAGGCGCACAGCCGCAACAGGCGACGATTTCCGACGGACAGTGCGTGAACCTACGACGTTTGTACTCTGTGCGCAGCGTGTGTGCTTGCATCGCATCGCAAATCCCAGAAGTGTCGCGGCCCATTCCATTTTACAATTGCGCTGTGAGTCCGAGATGATCGTCGTCGCAAGCTCAGGCCTGAATATTCCTCCTGATCTTGTGAAGGACTGCGAGATCGCGGAGACGCCAAATTCCATCACGATCGACGGTCAGTCGTACGATGTTCGTGGCTTTGGCTCGCTCGAAGAAGCGATCGCGCTGCTCAAGCGAAGCAAGGCTCCGCCGCATATGTTGGGCTCTTCGGCCCCGCAGTATGTTTCGTTGTTTGGGGCGCTGTCTTCCCGAGCGCGTGCGATTTTGGTGGTGACGGGCACGCGAAAGTTTCTCGGGACGTACCATGCTGCGATCGCTGCGGCGCGGACCACCCAAGGAATCCGAAAGTCGCTACAGATCAAAGTCCTCGACTCGGGGCTGATCGAGCTGGGGGCCGGACTGATTGCGCTCTACTGTGCCGCCGCCGCGCGCAGCCGACCCGATGACGATCTGGCGCTGATTTACGATGCGGGGCAAGCACTCTCTGGTGCTGCGACACAGCTCTGTGCTCCTGCGACACGGACTGCGATGGAGTGGTCAAAAGGCGCAGATTTGCCTCGGATGGTGCTTTCCCAAGGTGACCCACGCATTCCCATTATAGGAATGAAAGAGGGGGACTTTCAGCTGGTCGGAATGCGCGATCCTGGACGACCTCTGGCCGATGAAATCCTGGCCCTCTTGCTCCCTCGCTACCCTCGCAATACGGCGCTGTGGGTGGCGATTTCGTACTGCGAGTGCAGAGAGGCCGCACAGGAACTACTGGCCTCGCTCCGTCGCTACTATGACATTCGATATGCGATGGTCTGTTCGATGACGATTGCGGGCTATCTGCTTGTTGGATCCGGTGGAATTGGCTTGTGCGTGGCTCCGATCGGAGCGGCGAAGCTGCCGGTGAAGCTGCCAGAATCACGATAGAAAGGCGTTCAAATGAAGGTGGAGACATCGCACGGAGTCATCAGCATCGAGCAAGTCGGCGCAGGAGATGTGACCGTCCTGTTTGTCCACGGCAACTCGTCCTGCAAAGAGATCTTCAGCGGACAGCTTCAGTCCTCACTCGGGCAGCGCCATCGGCTCGTGGCTGTCGATCTGCCCGGACATGGACAGTCAGACAACGCGCGCGATCCGCATCGAACCTACTGCATTCCGGGTTATGCCGACGTTCTGCGCGAGCTGGTCCTGACGCTGGGCTGCACTCGCTACGTGGTGGTGGGCTGGTCGCTGGGGGGACACATCGCGATGGAGCTCATGGCTGGAACCACTGCGCCGCTTGGTGTGGTGGTGACGGGCTCGCCGCCGTTTGCCAAGAGCATGCAGAGCATTGGCGAGGCGTTTGTTCCGTCTATGCACATGGCGCTGACCAGCAAGGCGGTCTTTTCCGAAGAAGATGCGCTTGCATATGCGCGAGCGACAACGACCCCCGATGTGTCGACGGAAGACTTCCGCTTTCGCGCCGCACTACGTACCGATGGCCAAAGTCGGGCGCGGATGTTTGCGGCGGTGGCAGAAGGTCTGGGAGTCGATCAGCGTCACACCGTCGAGTCGGTCGCCATTCCCTTTGCGATCATCAACGGGTCCGAAGATCCGTTTGTTGCGCACAGCTACTTTGACAAGCCAGCGTACGCGCGACTGTGGAGAGGGTCCGTGCAGCGACTCGACGGCTGTGGGCACGCTCCCTTTTTTGAACAGCCCGCACAGTACAACCAGCTTCTGTCTCTGTTCTTGGAAGACTGCGTGACCTCAGGCTGACTCCGTCGAGCCCTGCCAGCCGAGGCCCGAGCCCTCAGCTCAGGTCATGCTGCGACTGCGAAGATCGGCCTCGACAGTGTGATCGAGGACTCCCTTGCTTTCATCCCCGATGGCTCCCAGAGAGTCCGTTTCGCTGTTTCCCCCCTCGCTTCCCCCCAAAGAAGACTTGCTGCCAGGTCAGACGAACGCGGTGTCGGCGCTGGGTCACGATGAATGATTCCCAGGCGGTGGGCGGCGTGGATGGCTTCGGACACTGTGCGAACCAGCAGGACCTTGTCATGCAGCGTCAGCTGAGGCGCCAGCTTGTCGAGTGTCTGTCCATCGACAAACTGCATCGCGATGAAGGCCTTTCCTTCCACTTCACCGACTTCGTACACCTTGCAGATTCCGGCGTGATTGATGCGTGCTTGCGCGCGGGCTTCTTGGACGAAGCGCATCGTCATCTGCGGAACGCTGCTATGAACAAACTTCAGTGCGACGATGCGACCCAGTCGCTTGTCTCGTGCTTTGTAGACCGAGCCCATGCCTCCCTGTCCGAGCAGAGAGAGAAACTCGTAGCGCGACCAGCTACGTACTGGAAACTCCTGCGTCTTTGGCTGCATCGCCTCAAAGGCACCGCCGGGTAGCGTCTCACTCGTTGCGGGATCGGGCTCTCCTTGTGACTGTGCGGATGACGCTGACACCGCGTCCGTAGCAGCGATATCGGGACTCTGCTTGCTTGCGGACGGCTGACTCTTCACTCGTTCTGGGATGCCATCCAAGGTTGTCGCAGTCCGTTCGCGCTGCACTTCCCGGAGCAGACGTTCAATGTCCAGAGAGCTGATTCTCTGACGGTGAATCAGTCGCTCGATTCGAGGACCGAACCGCGTCGGTATGGGCCGGATGTTTTCGAAGGACAGCGGCTTAAGGCTCTCTTCCAAGTCCGAGGGCTTTAGGATCCCTTGTAAGAGCGCACGGCGAAGAATGACTTCTTCCGGAAGCTCATCAGGCATAAAAAGAGTGTAGCGTAAGGCAGATTATTGATACGACAGATGCGCACGGTCTCTGCTCCGCACGTTGTCCGACGTGTCATGCGCTGTACGCAAGGCTTCCGATTCATCACCAGACCGCGCGATTCCTACGCAGGCAGACGTTGTCTCTGCGTGCGATAAGCGCTTCGATTCTGCGAATCCGAACCTGTCTGTGGATGGCTCGGTGCGCGCACGAAAAGCTACTCTGGAATCCAGCGCTTGCGGATGCCATCGACCGTTCCGTTTTCCTTCAGCCGCGCAATCGCCTGATTGATCTGAAGCGCTGTTGCTTCGGGCAGACTTGGTGCAAAGATCAGCCCTTGTGACTGACGGTGAACGTTGCGAATTGCTACCTGAAACGGAGCCTTCGGCTTCACCTTCGTCAGGTAGTACTGAATCTGCATGTTGTCCGCGATCACTGCATCAACTTGACCGGATGACAGCGCGCTCGCTGCTTGTTCCAGGCTGTCGATCTGCTTCATCTGAATCTGTCCGCTTGCTACGCTGGGCGATGAGGCTGCATTCCAGCTTGTGATCCAGTGCTCGCTCACACTGCCGGTTCCTACCGACACGGTCTTTCCTGCCAGATCCGCAATCGAGTGAACGGCGCTCGCTTCATCTTGGCTCGATTTCTTGATGATGTTGACGGATACAAAGCTGAGCAGCACCGACGCTGCGATCATTCGTATGAAGTACGTCAGACCAATCAGGCTGTTGCTGCGCGCAGTCGTTGCAATCACGTTGGTGCCAGGTCCAGTCAGGAGGATCTGAAACAGCTTGGCAAATGTGCGGACTTGTCCGGTCTTCTTCGTGTTGTCTTGATGGGGATAGTCTTCCAGCTTCCAGATGACTGCTGCGATCACGAAGATGAACGCGAGGATGCCGCCAAGCAGCTCCAGTAGATCGAGTGACCACAGCGTCCGAACCACTGGTGTCCAGATGTGAAACGGCTCTTTCCGAACCATCACAGACAGTCCGTCTTCCTGAATCGGAACGCTGAAGCGATACGTTCCCAAGCGATCCGGCGTCATGTTGATACAGCCCACTGCGACGTCTACTTTTCCGTCGCTGCCAGCCTGTAGGAGCTGCTTAAATGTCGGGGCCGAAACCACTTCAAACGGCAAGCCTGCGCTCACCGCGATTTCGTTCCAGGTTTCATAAAATGAACCGCGCCACTGACCATCAGGATTGAACGCGCACGGCATCGACTTGGCCGAAAATCCGACGCGCAAGGGACTCGCTGCATGGACCTGCGGAGCGATTCCCACAAGCCACAGGAGAAGCAGCGTTCCAAGTATGCGAAATCGTTTGGAAGCAAAGACTGCGCGCACGATCGTCTCCTTATCCACCCCGGATCTTCGTCGCCAAAGGACGGCTAGACGCTCATCATAGATGAAGGACGCAGCTTCCGATCACTTCGCCGCGCCACTTGGCCCGCAGGGCGTCTTTGTACTGCGCAAACGGAAAGCGGTGAGAGATGTACGGACGAATCTGACCGCTCTCGATCCACTGCATGATCTGGGCAAGTCGCGGCGGACGGATCGTTGGCTGATGAAGCGTCGAAATCACGGTCGGACAGCCGAGTACAGACAGTCCCTTCATCATGATCAGGTTGGTCGGAAGCTGGTTCGCGTTCGGTGCTCCACGCTGTCCTTTTCCGTTTGCAACAAAGGGAGTCGCGGCCCATCCCACGATCAGGAATCGTCCGCCAAACTGCATGCAGCGCAGGCTCTCTGTAGAGACTTCACCACCGACGCCGTCATAGACCACCGCGACGCCTTGTCCAGAGGTGATCGCTTTGACATCATCGCGAAAGCGACGCACCGCTGTGCTTCCGTCCGTGCTGCGGATGTTTAGGACATGATCCGCACCGTGGGCTTTGACGACCGCCAGCTTTTCATCGGATCGTCCGGTTGCAATGACGATGGCGCCCAGCTGCTTGGCAAGCTGTACCGCTGCAAGTCCCGTCGAGCCTGATGCTCCGTGAATCAAGACCACTTCACCGGCCTGTAGGTTTCCGCGCGCAACCAGACAGTGATATGCGGTCTCATAGTTGCCAAGCAGACAGCACGCTTCATCGAAAGACAGACCGCTCGGAATGGGTCGGACAGCTTCCAGCGGAGCCACTGCATAGGACGCGAATCCACCCCACTGCTGATACGCACCGATCGATCGTGGACCGGAAAGGAGTCCATCCACATACACCGCTTCTCCGACGGAAATTCCGTGTTCTGCGGCTTCACTTCCGCGCCACAGCACTTCGCCCGCATACTCCAGTCCCGGTGTGTACGGAGGCTTGGGCATGTGCTGATACTGACCGCTGGTCATCAGCAGATCGACCCAGCCAACCTGCGCACTTCGCACCGCAATCAGGACATCGCGCGCGCCCAGTGTGTCTACGCTGGGAACCGTCATCTCGACGACAGACAGACCTTGTTCAATCGCGGTCGCGGGATCTTCTGAAAACTCGTGCACCACAACGCGCTGACCGATTCCGCTGGGATTCATGGTCTCTGCTGGCTCCTTGCTTGGGTCTGCTTGGGAATGCTCGGCGGCATCCTATCATGGGCTACTGTGTCAACGCGGAGCCGGGCCGGTATTTTCTTACATTAGGGAAGAAATTAGGCTGATAAAGAGCGTAATCAGGATGAAGACAACGCGATTAACACGGTGCATCGTTGTGGTTCGCGGCGCTGCTTTCTTTGCATAGTGAGCGCTCGACAAGGTCAGAGAATCCCCGACACCTGATGACCCATAAGCGCTTCTATTGTGAACTTCCGCGCTCGGCCTGTGGCGCAAATCCCCGTCGAGAAGAAAGAAATGACACCGATTTGTAACAAAATCCAATGGTTCGATGACTACGCACTATGGAGCGCGCAGTGACACCGATCTGACTGTGACATTGCGCACCTTTTTGACAGCACTGCGTGATAAAGATCTAAGCGACAAAATCACGTTCCACACAGAGGACAGCAGCAAAATGGCATTCGATATCGAACGATTCGTGGATCTCTCGAAGGCGGTTGAGACGTCTGATCTCGACTGGGACTACATCAAGCGCGTCGGCGTCACGAAGGTGGAAGCTCGCATCCTTCGCTATATGGCGGACGTCGAGAGCCACACCATCATCTATCTGCGCGACATTCTCTCTGGGCACACCGCAGGGGATCCAGAGATCACGCAGTTTATGGCTTGTTGGGTGTACGAAGAGACGCATCACGGACGAGCGCTCGATCGATTCCTGACCGCGTGCGGATATCCTCCAGAGTCCGGTCGCTACACCAAAGTGCTGTCCAACATGGGCTGGCAGGAACACCTGGAAGCGTTTCTGACCACCAGCTTGCCGAAGCTGACGCCGCACTTTGCCGCGACGCACATGTCGTGGGGAGCGGTCGATGAAATGATGGCTGCGTCCGCGTACACGATGCTCGCGTACTACACCAAAAATGAAGAGCTTTCGAAGCTGCTTCTGCGGATGGCCAAGGACGAGCGGCGTCACCAGTCGTTCTACTATCACCAAGCAGAGAAGCGACTTGCGCATCCGCTTGCGCAGGCGATCTGTGCGACGGCGATGCGGGTGTTCTGGAACCCGGTGGGAGTGGGCGTTGGGGAAGAAAACACGCTCGGACTCATCGGCGCGCTGCTGTATGACGATGAGCGCGGTCGCGAAGAGCTGGGACGGATGGATCGCTTGATGGCCAAGCTGCCCGGACTTGGCTGGTTTCAGCGTGCGTCCGTCGAAGTCGGCAAGGCGATCGAGATGTTCCGTTCAACCGAGCCGGACGTCGCGCGTGAGCTGGATAAGAGCAAGGGCGACACCGACCGCCTCCGGGCCGATCGTCTTCGCAATCCAGAGTTTGCTCTGACCAGCGCGAACTAGTCTGTCCGCAGTCTCGAAAGACATCCGAACACAGACAGTCCAATATGAGGCATATCATCTGCCTAATATTGGACTGTGCTGTCTGCTGATTCCGAGTTGCTGATTACGGATGCAGCGCAAGCTGTAGCGTCGGACCCAGATCGACTTCCAGCGGACCTTCTACCGGAAGCACTTCTCCGTCGAGCGTAAACAGCGGCTCACTGGTTTCAATGCGGAGCTGCTTGGCCGGATGATTCACATAGCGTGGATCGCGCGGCAGCTCTGCGCGCCCGGTCACTGCGCGTGCCAGCGCTTTCATCGTCGCAAATGGTCGTCGCAGCATGCCAAAGTCGAGCGGAACCTTGCCGTTCATCAGCAGCGGAACCATCGCCGCCAGCTCGCGCGCCGAGATCGCGTACGCCAGGAAGTGAAACTGACCATGCGGAAGCGCAGCGGAAAACGGCTCTACCAAGCGCTGAATCGCTCCCGTGGTGTTCGCAAAGACCGCAGAAAACGCGGAATGGGAAACCGGCATTCCGTCGGCAAACACCGCTGCTGGCTGCTCTTCCAGCATCGGCGCAAACGCGGTCCGAATCGGGCTCAGCGCTGCCGCAATGGCTTGTACGCCGATTCCCAAGGCTGCCAGCTTTCCTTTCTGTCCGCGCTCATAGCGATCGAGAATCCGCACGAGCGGTCCCATGCCGAACGTAAAGCCGTAGCGCACCTTGTCGCCGGTCCGTACGCGCAGAAGCGGAATCGCTTCATACGTCAGCGTTCCTGCGTGATACGCAGAGATCACCGCGCGAAAGTTATCCGACGGTGTTCCTGACATTCCCAGCTTCGTTGCGGTCACATTCATCGTTCCGCCACCGAGCAGAAACAGCTTGGGAAGCTGCGCTCCTTCGATCGCGGGCAGCTGCAGAAGCTCGTTGATGACGTGATAGATCGTCCCGTCGCCACCGTAGATGCAGACCAGATCCGCGCGCTGTCCGACGCCAGCCAGGGCTGCACCTACGTCATCGATGTGATCGGTGACGATGCGTCGCACCCCTTTGGCCTCGGGACTGTCGAGAACCCCAGCCAGCGCCCGCCAGCGTCCTCCGGCGCGCGGATTACACAGAAGCACCACGTCCTTGCGAGTCTGGTTTGCCATGACCTAGCACCGTACCGAAAACCGCTCTGTCGTGGAACGGGCTTGCGGGCCGCGTTGACAAGTCGGTGGCCAAAAAGGGAAGCTCGTCGCCCATGGCAGCCAAAACTCCGACAGTGTGTGCTCTGCTTTTTGCGGCGCTTTTGGGCGCTGGCTGTGGTTCCGCGTGGCCGCAGGTGATCGATCCGACGGACATCGTCACGCTGCGAGAAGGAACCCCGCACATCCGGCGCGTCGTCGACATGGGCTCGCCGCACATTGGCGCAGCGGGTCCGCTTCTGCCCGCATCAGATGGTCAAGTTGTCGTCGGAGAGCAGCTTCTCATCGAGGGATCGGGCTTTGGCAAGCAGCCGACGGTGCTCATCGCGGGCCGCGCGGCGGAGGTGCGCTGGCGGACCAGCGGCGGGGGCCTGATTGTGCAGGTTCCGAGCGGGGGTCCGGCGGGCGCTCAGTCGGTGGTCGTCGAAGCGTCGGGCAAGCGCGCAGAGTCGTCGATCCTGATTCATCGATTGGCGGTGGTGCTCGATGGACAGCGACGACTGCTTCATGCCTTGCGTGTGCTGGGTGGCAGTGGTCAGCAGCTGACCGTCGAGCCGTTTGGCAAGCCTGTTCCCGTCGGTCGTGCGCTGGGTCTTTCGCTGTCCAGCGACGGTGCCGCTGCCTATGTGCTTGTGTCCGAAGGAGATCGCGAGCAGGTCGCGATCGTCGATTTGACAGCGTCTGGTGGTCCGTCGCTGAAAGAAAAAAGACCGCTGCGTCATCGTGCCAAAGCGATCGTGGCTGCGTCGGCGGCTCGGACAATTGCGATGGTCGGTGATCGTGAGCTGACGCTGTGGGATGTCAGTGAAGCGTGTCGTCCGACGGCGTGGCCAGCAGCGAGCCTGCCTGCTGAAGCGAGCGCAGCGACCACCTTTGCACTGAGTCCAACAGGAACGCTGCTGGCAGCGGGCTTTGCGACGACCAACGAGGTTGCACTGATTGATGTTCGTCCGAGCCGTACCGAGGTGACACCGAAGGAAGCGGGTCGGACCGTGGTGCTGCCGCTGGCTCGTCAGCCGATGCTTCACAGCGTGCGGTTTTCGTCGGAAGGCGATCTGCTGTGGACGCTGAGCGGGGAAAAGCAGGCGAGTGCGGCTGCGCAGGCGACGCAGCTTGTCGCCGTCACCGTCGGAGAAAAAGAACCAAACGGGCTCAAGCGCGAGCTGTCGCTGGGCAAGCCGATCGATGTCCGAGACGCAGGATCACCGCTGTCGCTGTCGGTGGCGCGCAGTCAGCCGATCGCGAGTGGCGCAACCATTCGCACCGTGCCCGATCGCTCACAGGTGGTGTTTGCGACGGCGCCGCGCAGTGAAGGCAGTCATCCGCTGCCGGGCTCGCTGTTTCGCGTCGGGGCGGGCGGGGCGCTCAAGACCTTGCTGAGCGGCAGTCAGCTGTTTGCCAGCGTCGATCTGAGCCCGGATGCAGGACTCGCGATTACGGCTGAGCAGCCAGCGTCGGGCGCGCTGACCGTGACCGTCGCCGATACCGAAGTGCAGAGCACCGTGTCGCTGACGCTGGGAACGGCTCCGCCCAGTGACAAAGAAGCCCCCGTCGAGGTCTTGGTTCAGCCGTAGCTACAGCGGCGGTGTCCCGAAGCTGACATCGCCCGATAAGAGCCGCTCGACATAGCCATCGTCTCGACGAAGCAAAAGCGCTCCGTCGTGGTCAATCCCAAGCGAGTCACCACTCAGCTTCCCCGACGCGGTCTGGACGTGAAGTCGCCGCCCCGGTGCCGTCAGGTGTGCGCGTGCCGAAAACGCCTCAATCACCCAGCTTGAACCGTCGCTGACAAAGCGCTGATAGAGCGGCTCGAAGTGATCCAGCAGCGACAGCGCGAAGTCGTGAACCGGCAGCGGTGGCGCGTCACTTCCCAGGAGCTTGCGCAGGCTGATCGCGGGAACGTCGTCGGGAAAGTGCAAGCCAGAGACGTTTACACCGATGCCGACGATCACAAAGTCACAGCGCGAACCGACGAGCGTCATCTCGGTCAAGATGCCCGAAACCTTGCGAAGTCCGTCGGGCGTCGTCGCCAGCAGATCGTTTGGCCACTTGAGCAGAAGTGGAGATTCCGACGCTGCGAAGCCTGCACTGCGCAGACAGTCGAGCGCAGCAGACTCGACGGCAAGTCCTGCGCACAGCGTCAAAAGCGGAACATCCCGAGGCTGAAGCGACGGACGAAGCAGCAGCGACAGATACAGGTTGTCGCCCGGTGGAGAAAACCACGATCGACCTTGACGACCGCGACCGTTGGTCTGCGCGTCGGCGGTGACGACGGTGCCGTGTGGCTTTCCGGCCTTGCCGAGCGCGCGCGCTTCATCGCTCGTCGAGCCGCAGCTTGCGTGATGAAGCCACGGACTTCCAAACTGGCTCAGCGTCGGCATGGCGAAAGAAGCTACTCGAAGCGCAAAAGGTGCCAGTTCTTTTTGCCGCGACGGATCGCCACCAGGCTGCCGTACAGCAGATCGCTTGGCAGCAGCTTGTCGTCGAGCCCAACCTTGCGACCGTTGAGGCTGACCGAGCCCGACTGCAGGAACTCGCGCGCTTCTCGCTTCGACTTGCACAGCGAGGTCTGCGCGAGCACATCGACGAGCACCAGTCCTTCCGACGTGAGCTGCTGTTTGTCGATCTGGCTCGTGGGAACCGCCGCAAAGACCTCGCGCAGCGTCTGTTCGGACAGCTCGCGAACGTCACCTGAAAACAGCGCTTGGGCCGCCGCTTCCGCCGTCGCTCGCTCGGTGATGCCGTGAACCAGCTCGGTCATGTGACGAGCCAGCGCGCGATGGGCGACGCGAGAGCCCGGATCCTTTTCATGCGCTGCCGTCAGCTCGGCGATCTCCGACGGGGACAGAAACGTAAAGAGCCGCAGGTAGCGAATCAGGTCGTTGTCGTCGGTGTTGAGCCAAAACTGATAGAACGCATACGGGCTGGTTCGCTCGGGCGACAGCCAGATGGCACCGGACTCGGTCTTGCCGAACTTGCCACCGTCGGCCCGCGTCACGAGCGGCGCCGTCACCGCAAAGCTTTCGTTTTGTCCGTCGGGCAGCAGACGACGAATCAGATCGGTTCCCGACACGATGTTGCCCCACTGATCGCTGCCGCCAAGCTGGAGCGTCACGTCGAGCGTCCGTCGCAAGTGCAGAAAGTCGTAGGCTTGCAAAAGGATGTAGGAAAACTCGGTGTAGCTGATGCCTTGTTCGCGGTTTTGCAGACGGTCACGCACCGCATCGCGCTGGATCATCGCGTTGACGGAAAAGTGCTTTCCGATGTCGCGCAGCGCCTCGATAAACGAGATCTGCCCCAGCCAGTCGAGGTTGTTTTGCAACAGCGCGCCGCGTGGACCCGAAAAGTCGAGCATCCGCTCGAAGATCTTGCGCTGACGACTGACGTTGTGTTCGACCGTCTCTTTGGTGTTGAGCTGTCGCTCCGCTGACTTTCCCGACGGATCACCGATGAGCCCGGTGCCACCGCCCATCACGACCACCGGCTGATGTCCGGCGCGCTGCCAGTGCATGAGCAGCTTGATCGCGATGAAGTTGCCGATCGTCAGCGAGTCCGCCGTCGGATCAAACCCGACATAGGCGCGGCGCACACCGCTCGACAAGTGGGCCCGAAGCGCTTCTTCGTGGCTGACCTGATGAAGAAGACCTCGGCTCGATAGCTCCGTCAGAAAGTCGCTGGATGATGTGGTCACGGACGCACGATAGCCGAGGCTGGCTGCGCAGTAAACAAACTGGGGCGGTCCGCCCTCGCTGCGCGCAAAGTCCGCTGTGCGAACACAGTTTTGGCGGCGGCAGGTTGAGACTGCTTGCCCGCATCGGATACGATGCAAAGTGATGGAAAGTGACCACTTCAAGGCTGGTGCCCGCAGGCCGGGCGCAGGATGGACGTGGTCGCTTGTGCTTGGCGCGCTGTTGTCGCTGTCGTCGAGCCTTCACGCGAGCAAGCCGCGCTGTCGTCTGGAAAGCGTGGATCTATCCAAGTTCGGCGACGGTGGTCAGATCAAGGTCATCGGCGGTGTCGTCGAGCTAGAAGGTCAGCTCAATACCGAGCGTCCAGCGTCGGTCTATCGGCTGCTGGTGAACGGAAAGCCCGTCGCCAAGCCCGACAAAGTCGATCCGTTCGAGCGCGCCGGACAAGAGCTGTACGTCGTGCTGGCCGTCGAGATCTCCGCGCTGTTTGCACCGTCGTTTGACAAGGTCAAAGAGACGCTGCGCGAGTTTTTGGAGTCGCTGCCGCCGCGTACCAAGGTCAAGCTGGTGCAGTTTGGCTACGAGCTGGAGCCGACGCCGGTGTTTCTGGCGCCGGGCGCGCTGCTGCCGATCATCGACGACATCAACCCGGACGATCAGGGTGATGTGCAGCTCATCAACGCGATTCAGGCCGGGCTCGTCGCGCTCAACAAGGTGCAGCCGGGCAAAGACAAGAGCGGAGAGTCGCTGCCGCCGCCGCGCAAAGCGATCGTGGTTCTGTCCGATGGAATGAACCAGCTGATGGATCGCAAGACGTTCAAGCGCATCGGTGACGTGCTGCGTCAAAATGGCGTGCCGCTGTTCCCGATTGGGTTTTCGCCGCGCGATGACCGAGGCCCGCTGCTCAACCTGGGCGAGCTGGCGAAGCGATCGAGCGGGACGTTTCGCTGGGCGCAAAAAGACACGGATCTGAAAGAACAGTTCCAGAACCTGTCCGAAGAGCTAAAAAAGGGTCACGTTTTTACGTTTTCGGCCAAAAAACTGGACTTGGAAGCGCTGCGGACCTCGCAGTTCATGCTCCAGTGTGGGGATCTCAAGTCGAGCGTGCTGATGCAGCCCGGCGTGCCGCCGCCGAAGCCGAGTACGTGGTGGAAGTGGCTGCTCGGGATTGTGCTGACGCTCGTCGGACTGTGGGGCGCAGCGCAAGGCGCACTGTTTGTGCTGCGTCGGAAAGCGCAGAAGCTGGGGATGCCGCCGCTTGATCCCGGGTCGCAGGTGCCGGGTCAGCCGGTGCTGGCAACGATGCCAATCGCTCCGCCGCAGGCTGTGGGATATCCGACGATGAAGGGCGCGCGACAGATCGGCGCGACGCTGATCGGCATCGGCGCACTCGCGGGACAGCGCGTGGCGATCGAGCACACTGTGATCGTCGGACGCTCCGTCGCGGGATCGACCAACTTGCAGGTTCCTGGCGATACGAGCCTCGGGCCCAGCCACTGCGAGATCCGTCGGGAGCCCAACGGCTTTTTCTTGATCGACTACGGCGCGCCGTCGGGATCGTTTGTCAACGAGCAGCGCGTCGCAGGCCGAGCGCTGGTACGGGACGGCGATCTGCTGCGAATCGGCGACGGAACCCAGCTGAAGTTTCGGCTAGAAGACTGATCGCTTCGTCGCAGGCGTGACCGCTGGTGGCGTCGGTGCAACCTGGATCACGATGCCGCCGTGGGGACTGCTCTTTTGCATGAACTCGACGAGCGACTGATAAAAGCCCTGGATGCGAGAGCCGGGCCTATCGTGGCCCATCAGCGGATCGATGTGGGTCAGCTTGTCGTCGGCGCGCACCGTAAACGCAGCGGACTCGCTTCGCGGCGTGCCAGCCAGAGGGCGACCGGGACCGATTGGGACCGCCGAAACCAGCGATCGCAGCGACTCAAAAGCCTGCGGATCGCCCGTGCCTTTGCCGGCCAGCTGCGTCGCGAGTGCATAAATCGGCAGATCGAGCTTGGCTCCATGCAGCGCGCGCAGTCCGAAGCGAGCCACGGGCCAGTCGGTTTCCTTCATCGTCAGCGTTCCTGCCGTCATGGCGTCGAGCGTCAGACGGACCGGGAAATACCACTCGGCGAAGTCCAGCGACGGACCTGAAAACCAAGACTTGGCCAGATCGCCAAGCGTTGTGGCCTGCGCGTCGTCGAGCGGCTCTTGCCAGTCGTAGGTTGCGGTCGGATCTGCGGGTCGCAGCAGCTTGGCACCCAGCACACCGCTGTATTCTTCGAGAGGACCACCGACGGATTGACCACAGGACACCGACGCAAACGACAGGTTGCATGACGACTCATCGAAGGCAAATCCGACGATGGCGCGGTTGGTCATCGGCGGTAGATCGCGTCGTCCGATGAGCACTCGCATCGCGACATCGCGATCGGGATCGCTGACGATCTCCGTCGGGGAAAAGGCTGCACGCAGCGCGGAGATCGCCGTCACTGGATAGACATCACCCCCGAGGAGCGGCAGCACAAAATAGCGATCGTTTTGTCGGATCTGCGAAAGACCCACGCGACCGAACGATCCGACGGTGACGCCGTTTACATAGTCATCTTCGCCAAACGGCAGCTTGGCGCTTCCTTCGATTCCGCTGCGTCCATCGACGAGAACCAAGCCAGCCAGCTCGGAATATCCGGCGGTTCCGGCAAAGTCCCAGGCGGCATACTGCTCGACGATCGATGCCCCCAGCGAGTGCCCGAGGAGAAACAGCCTGGCGCGACGCTCTGCCTGCGGGATCAGGCGAACGACGGCGCGAAGATCTTCGACGGTGGTCTTGAGTCCCCACTCGGAAACGAACGCCAGCTCATCTTGCGGTCGGACCCCGGCGTAGCGACGGCCTTCGATCTCATCGCCGGTGAAGTAATAGCGACGGGCCAGCTCGGGATCTTGTTTGACTTCTGCCACATCGAGCCCGTGCTGATCTTCGAGCAGGTTGCTGCGTCGATCGATCGCCCAGGCTTCGATCGCTCCGTCGGACAGGCTGCGACGAACCAGCGCGCGAGCCAGCGGATCAAAGCTACCCGCTCCGCCGAGAAAGCCCGGCATCAGCAGCATGATCGCGCGGGCTGGCCGAGGCGGTTCCGTCCCGGTATCGACGCGATAGCGAACCACACGCACAAAGTTGTACTGCGGCGGCGTGGCGGCGCTTTCGACCAGCAGCGGATTCGGCGCTGGCGACGGAGCCGCAACCAAAAAGACCTCGCGTCGGATCGCGACTTGGCCTTGTTCCACCAGCGTCGAGGTCGGCGGCGGCATATAGCCAGGCTGCGGCTGCGGTTCGTCCCCACAGCCAAGTGGCAGCGTCGCAAGCAGCAGCAGCGAAGCCCAACCAGCCCTTCGTTTCGATCGCGTTGCAAACCAGGTAGGCGACATGTTGAGCGGACCATACTTGGGAAGCTTGCCTCTCAGCAACCGAAGGCCGTCGGGATCTCCTTTACGAACCGCGTGCCGGGGTGCTAAGAAGGGTCCGCGCTTGCTGCCTACATGTAGTCTTTCTGGTGGCAGTTTCGGCATCGGCCTTGCGCTGTGACGGACGTTCAGAAATCGGCAGGTTGGCAGTGACGACGTGGATACGGGGTACTAAAGATGCTCTTTGATTGGGTGTACGGGCTGTTCTCGAATGACCTCGCCATCGATCTAGGTACGGCGACGACGCTGACCTTTGTGAAAGGTCGCGGCATCGTCTCGAATGAGCCATCGGTGGTGGCGGTGCAGCGCTCGTCGGCGGGTAGCAAGCGAGTGCTGGCGGTGGGCAAAGAAGCCAAAGAGATGCTCGGTCGGACACCCGGCAACATTGTTGCGGTCCGGCCCATGAAAGACGGCGTCATTGCCGACTTTGAAGTCACCGAAGCGATGCTTCGTTACTTCATCATGCAAGCGCACAACCGACGGACGCTGGTGAAGCCGCGCATCATCATCTGTGTTCCGTCGGGAATCACCGAAGTGGAAAAGCGCGCGGTGCGGGACTCGGCGCTGGCTGCCGGTGCGCGCGAGGTCTACTTGATCGAAGAGCCGATGGCCGCAGCGATCGGTGCTGGACTTCCGATCACCGAGCCATCGGGCAACATGATCGTCGACATCGGCGGCGGCACGTCTGAAGTGGCGGTCATTTCGCTGGCTGGCATCGTGGTCAGCAAGTCGATTCGCGTCGGTGGCGACAAGCTCGATGAGGCGATCGTTCAGCACATCAAGCGCAAGTACAACCTGCTCATCGGTGAGCGGACCGCCGAGGACATCAAAAAGCAGATCGGATCGGCGTATCCGCTCGAAGAAGCGCTGACGATGGACGTGAAGGGTCGCGATCTGGTGGCCGGTGTGCCAAAGACGCTGTCGATTCACTCCGACGAGATTCGCGACGCACTGGCCGAGCCGGTGAACGCGATCGTCGAAGCGGTGCGCGTGGTACTGGAACGGACGCCGCCGGAGCTTTCAGCCGATATCGTCGACAAAGGCATTGTGCTGTCGGGCGGTGGCTCGCAGCTAAAAGGTCTGGATCTGCTGCTACGCGACGAGACGGGCCTGCCGGTGGTGGTGTCCGAGACGCCGCAGCTTGCGGTGGTGCTCGGATCGGGCAAAGCGCTCGACGAGCTGGCCCTTCTTCGTGAAGTGACCGTTTCGTAGGATTTCCCTTGTCGCTCATCCGTCGGGCCAGGAGCCTTCTCATCGGCGCGGCGCTGCTGCTGATCCTGTCTGTGATCTTGCGCGTTAGCGTCAAGGCACCGGAACGGCAGACGCTGCTCGATCGCGTGGTGGTTCGTCTGGTTGCGCCGGTCCAAGGCGTGGTCGCGGGTCTGTTCGGACGGGTCTCGTCGCTGTGGACTGGCTATGTGGCGCTCGTCGGCGTGCAGCAGGAAAACCAAGCGCTGCGTCGGCACAATGCAGAGCTACAGTCGCAGCTCGCGAGTCAGTCCGCACTGGCGCTGCGGGCTCAGCGTCTGGAACGGCTGCTGGATCTGCGGGCGCAGGTGTTGGCGGATACGGCGGTGGCTCAGGTTGTTTCCGTCGAGACTTCGCGTCAGTTTCGGGTCGTTCGCGTTCGCATCGATCGCAATGGCGTCGAGGTAAAGCCCGGTATGCCGGTGATCGCGGCGGAAGGTGTCGTCGGACGGATCGCTCGCTCGATGGGACCCTACGCGGATGTGCAGCTTCTGACCGACGCGCGCTCGGCGGTGGATGTCGTGATCCCACGCAGTGAGAGCCGAGGCGTCATGAAAGGCACCGGCAGCGACAGTCGCTATCTGTGCCGCGTCGAGTACGTGCTGAAAAAAGAAGCGATCGAGGTGGGCTCAGACGTGCTGACGTCGGGGCTGGGCGGCAGCTTTCCGCGCGATCTTCCCGTCGGAAAGATCGTCGCCGTTCGTCGCAGTGATGCCAGTTTGTATCAAGAGATCGAGGTTGAGCCGAGCGTTTCGTTTGCGCACCTGCGGGAAGTGCTGATCGTGCTGTCGCCGCCGCCGCCGCCCGATCCTGACGCGGGCAAGCGTGGCTTCGAGTCTGCGCGAGGCGCCGGAGTTCCGCGATGAGCGGCTCGCGAGCGGTCTTGCTGCTGCTGCTTTCGATCGTGGGCTCGATTGTCTCGACGGGACTTTCGCCGCTGACGCGTGTTGCGCTGCCGGACTTTGCGCTGATCGTGGCGCTGTATGCGGGGCTGACCAGTCGTCACAGCGGTGGCGGCCTGGCTGCGCAGCGGGATGCGTCGGCGCTGGGGATGCTCGCGCTCGGGGCGGCGATGGGCTATGTGTCGGACTTGATTGAGGGAACACCAACGGGACTTCGCGCACTTGGTTTTGCGCTGCTGCTGCTGTTTTTGCATCGCGTGGCTGCGCAGCTTCTCGTCGGAGGTCGTGCCGCGCAAGGTGCGGTGGCGGGCCTCGCGCTGCTGCTTCTACGGATGATGCTGACGGTGATTGTCTTGATTTCCGACGGAAACCGTGACCTGGCGTGGAGCGGTCTGCGCAGCCTGCCGATGCAGCTTGTCCTGACTGCGGGGGTAGCGCCGCTCACGATATCTGTGCTATCCCGCATCGACGCTCGGTTTGGATCCAAAGTAGCCAGGCCGGGCCTGTGGTCATGAGACTGTTTCGTCGACGCAAGCTGCACTTTGATCTACGGATCGGGCTTCAAACTTCACTCGCACCGTCGGGTGGAGCCGCTGGAGAACCGACGACGGCCTTGCTGCGTGTGCCGCTTCCGCTCAAGGTCGCAGCGTTTGTCGCGGTGGCGGCGTTCTTGGCTCTGGCGGGACGGCTGGTTCAACTGCAAGGCCTGCGCGGCGACGACTACCTGCAAAAGAGCACCAGCAACTTCATTCGCGAGCGAGAGCTGGCGGCGGTGCGCGGTCAGATTCGCGATCGCAGCGGCGCGGTGCTGGCGGACAATCGGCCCACGTTTCATGTCTATGCGACGCCGCGCTATGTCTCGGAAGCGACGCTGCTGCGGCTGGGACGGCTGCTGAAGCTGTCGGAAGAGCAGCGCGAGGCGCTTGGCAAAAAGCTCCAGAGCAAGCGCGGTGCGGATGCGAGCAAGCAGCTTCTCGTCGCGGAAGACATCAGTCGCGATCAGCTCGCGGCGCTGGAATCGGAAAAAGATCAGCTTCCAGGCATCGACATCGAGGCGCGGACGCGGCGGGTCTACCCACAGAAGAACACAGCGGCGCACATGCTCGGCTACCTGAACATGGCTGGGCCCGAGGATCTGAAGCGCGGTTACAAGCACGGTGACTCCGTCGGACGCTCGGGGATGGAACAGCGGCTGGAGTCCAAGCTGCGCGGCAGTCCCGGCTTTGAGCGGTTCTTCGTTGATGCGCATGGTCGTCGCAAGAGCGAAAACGATCTGGGTGAGATGGCGCAGCTGGCTCCGCAAGAGATGCGACGCGATCCGCAGCCGGGTCTGACGGCGGTTCTGACGGTGGATTTAGAGCTTCAGCGAATCGTCGAAGAGGCGCTGTCGCGACATGCGTCGGCAGCGGCGGCGGTGGTCGAAGTCGATAGCGGCAGAGTGCTGGCGATGGCGTCGTATCCGAGTCCCGATCCGAACCTGCTCGGTGGGCGACTGACGCGCGCCGAGGCGCAGCGAATGGAAAGCGATCCGTTCCGTCCGCTGCTCGATAAGGTGCTGCGCGAGACGTACTATCCGGGCTCGACGTTTAAGATCATCCCGGCGCTGGCGGCGCTGGAAGAAGGGCTGATCGATCCCGACCAGAAGCAGGTCTGCCACGGTCGCTACGAGCTGGGACGACACGTCTTTCGCTGCATGAAGGCGCACGGTCCGGTGTCGCTCCACGAGGCGCTGGCGCAGTCGTGCAACGTCTATTTTTATCACCTGGCCGAAAAGGTGGGCCTGGAGCGAATGGCGCGCTGGGCCGAGCGCTTTGGTTTCGGACAGCCGATGAATCTTGGCCTCGGGGAAGCGAGCGGCTTTGTGCCGACGCTGGAGTATTACCGTCAGCACGGTGGCTTCCGCGGCGGTTACGCGCTGAACACGGCGCTCGGACAAGGTGCGGTGCGCGCGTCGGTGCTTCAGCTTGCGATGGCGTATGCGGCGCTCGGCAACGGTGGAAAGCTGTATCAGCCGATGCTGGTCGATCGACTGGAAAAGCCATCGGGAGAGACCGTCGAGCAGTTTTCGCCGCAGCTTCGTGCGCAGCTTCCGATTCTGCCGTCGTCGCTGGAGCGGATGCGTCGCGCGCTCGTCGATGTCGTCGCTGACAACAAAGGCACGGCCAGCACCGCGTTTATCGAAGGGCTGGATGTCGCGGGCAAGTCGGGGACCGCGCAGGTTCGCAAAAATCGTCGCGGCGAGTCGAGCGGCTGGGACGAAAAAAACGATCACGCCTGGTTTGTTGGATACGCTCCGTCGAGAAATGCCAAGATTGCTGTCGCTGTGCTGGTCGAGCACGGTGGTCTTGGTGGTCACGTCGCAGCTCCGACGGCAACGAAGATCATTCAAGGCTACTTTGATCGCGTCTCACCGGAACACAAGCCGCGTCCGGTTGCGGAAGCGCCAGCCTCAAAGCTTTCGACGACGCTGCCCGCTTCTGCCGGGGCCAGATAATCGCGATGTCGGCGCTGCGTCGGACATGGTCGCTGATTGATGGACCGCTGTCGGCGGTGGTTGCGCTGATCATTGCGCTGGGGCTGGTGAACCTGTATTCAGCGACGAGGGTTGCGCCCAAAGGCATGTTTTCGTCGCAGCTCATGTGGATGGCCATCGGTGTGGTGCTGCTCGTCGGTGTGGCGCTGCTCGATCAGCAGCTCCTCAAGCGGCTGGCGTGGCCGGGTTATCTGGGTGTGACGGGGCTTCTGGCGGCGGTGCTGGTCGTCGGAAAAGTGGTCAATGGCTCACGACGCTGGTTTGGCTGGGGTTCGTTTGGCATTCAGCCGTCGGAGCTGATGAAGCTGTCGCTCATTTTGCTCGGCGCGCACCTGTTTTCGAGCGATCCGAAAGACATGAGCCTGCGTCCCTGGCGCTATGCGCTTCTGTGGCACGGGCTGTGGATTGTGCCGGCGCTGCTCATCTTGAAACAGCCGGACCTTGGGACGGCGCTTCTGTGTGGGCTGCTCGCGCTGTCGGTGTTTTTTCTGGTGCCGCTGCCGCCTCGGCTCAAAGGCTGGGTTGCGACGGTGGGTCTGTCGGGCGCGTTTCTCATCGTGCGCTTTGGGCTCAAGGAATACCAAAAGAAGCGGCTGCTGACGTTTCTGCATCCCGAGCTAGACCCGACGGGAACCGGCTATCACGCGCGGCAGGCGCTGTTCGCGATTGGCTCGGGACGGCTGACGGGAAAAGGCTATCTGCGTGGGACGCAGAACCATCTACAGTTTCTGCCCGAGCACTGGACCGACTTTCCGTTCGCGGTGTGGGCCGAAGAGTGGGGTCTGCTCGGCTGTCTTGTGCTGCTCGCGAGCTTTCTGTTTCTGATCCTGTGGACGCTGCACATTGCGGCGGCGTGTCGAGACAGGTTTGGACGCTACTTGGTGCTCGGCTGCGCGGCGCTTCTGTTTTGGCATGTCTCGATCAACATCGCGATGGTGATTGGGATGGCGCCCGTCGTCGGTGTGACGCTGCCGCTTGTGTCCTACGGTGGCTCGTCGGTCCTCACCGTGATGGCTGCGCTTGGTCTTGTCTACAACGTCTCGGCGAGACGCTATCAGTACTAACGGAGACCCGATGTCGACACACTTTGTCCCGATGACCCCGGCGCTGGAGGACTATCTGACTCGTCACTCGACGCGTCGTGATGCGCTGCTGGCGGAGCTGGCGGCTGAGACGGCGCAGCTTGGCGAAGTTCAGGTGATGCAGATTGCGGAGCTGCAAGGCTCGCTGATGTCGCTGCTGACCGGGGCGATTGCTGCGGTTCGCGCCATTGAGATTGGCACCTTCACCGGCTACAGCGCGATCTGCATTGCCCGCGCACTGCCCGCGCATGGAAAGCTGCTCTGTTGTGATGTCAGCGACGAGTGGACATCGATTGCGCGACGGTATTTTGCGAAAGCTGGCGTCGCACACAAGATCGATCTGCGCATCGGTCCGGCGCTGGATACGCTGCGCGCGCTGCCGGTAGAGCCGCTGTTTGACATCGGCTTTATCGACGCTGACAAGGTAAACCAGCGAAACTATTACGAAGAAGTGCTGCTGAGGCTGCGCAGCGGGGGACTTCTGCTGATCGACAACGTGCTGCGCGAAGGACGTGTGCTCGACGCAAGCCTGCACGATCCTGCACTTTCGGCGGTGCGTGCTTGTAACGATGCCGTCGCTGCCGATCCTCGGGTCGAGGTGGCGATGCTCCCGATTGCGGACGGCTTGACGGTGATTCGTAAGCGCTAGCGGCTAGCTGGCTGTCGAGGTTGGATCTTCGCTCTTCGGTGGCGTTCCGGCGTCGGTCTTGGGCTCGCCTTCAGGCTTGGTCGTCGCATTCTGCGGCAGGGCTTTCGGTGCTGCCGTCGCAGACGCGGGCAAAAGTCCCATCTTCTGCTTCAGCTCTGCCAGCGCCATATCCGACGGCGTCTTTTTCGCTTCCAGTGCCTTGAATCGCTGCGTCAGCGAGTCACCTTCCAGCTCACCCGCCAGCTCGGTATGGGCTTCGGTCTCAGCCTCGAGCAGATCGATCTTTTGCGCCATCCGGTCAAAGGTGTCGAACGCCGAGGTGTCCGACAGTCCCGCCATCGTGTTCTGAATCGCCTTTTGGGCTTCGGCGCGCTTCTGACGGGCAACCAGGATGTTTCGCTTGCGCTTGGCCTCTTCAATCTTGTTGTTGAGGATGCGAAGCTGAACCTTGAGCTTGTCGACGGCGTCTTTTTGGCTGACCCACTGCTGCTCGAACTGAAGCGCCAGCTCGTCGTGCTCTTTTTGTCGCGTCAGCGCTTCTTTGGCCAGCTCATCGTCGCCCGCTTGGACCGCCAGCATCGCTTTGCGTTCCCAGTCTTTCGACTGCGCGACCTGCTCGTCCCACTGCTTCTTGAGTCGCTTTTCGTCGCCAATGGCTACTGCGACCTGCTTTTTGGCCTCGACAAGCTGGGTCTTCATGTCAACCAGCACTTGGTTGAGCATCTTTTCCGGGTCTTCAGCCTTCGAGATCAGGTCGTTCAGGTTCGATTTGATGAGCGACCCCAAACGAGAGAAAAATCCCATCGCCAATCCTTATGCAAAAAGAGTCTGCTTAGGTTTTGTGTGCTCGCATGTCGTCGGTGCTTACGCTGTCTCGGGATCTTTGAACTTCCCAAGCCGACTGTGATGCGATGCGACCGCCAAAGAGATGTCATCAATGGTGGCCGCAAACTCGTTGTAGTCGAGGTTTTCTAGCTGCAGTGCGTCGCAGATGACCACCGCATCGCCTTCGACCCCATAGGCGCCGTGCATCATCTCGCTCGCGTTGAGCTCCAGCAGCGTGCGGAACAGTCCTTCGCGATTGCGCGACGGCAGCTCCATCACTTTGACTCGGAACACCAGAACTGGGCCCGCGAGCGTAATGACCAGCTTATCGATGCCGTCGAGCCCACTCAGGATCCAGATTCCTTCGCGAGGCTCCTCATACCGCAGATCCATCTTGAGCAGGTAGGACTGAATGTCCTCAATACCCTTGGCCATCTTGCCTCCGCCGACGAAACTTCAGGGTAGAGCAGCGACCTTGCCCTGTAAAGGGTTCGGCACGGCAGTTTTCGGAAAAGACCGACGGCGCCGAGCTGCTGTTCACGCTGCCAGGGGAAGGGCGAAGGTTGGCTCAAAACGTGGCAAGCGCGCCGCTGTCAGACCGCTCGGAGAGAAACACCCTTGCGGACTTTCAATCCTTGCGAGACTTTTTCAAGCTATGGCCAAACCCTCTTCCCCAAAGCATCTAGGCGCTGCTGCAACCTCTTCTGCGCTGGTTCGGCTGCGAGAGCTGGCTTCGGCGGCCAAACCGCCCACGCGTCGTTCCAGCGCGAAATCAGCGGCCAAACAAGCGACAGCGAAGGCTGAAAAAGCGACAGCGAAGGCCGAAAAAGCGACAGCGAAGGCTGAAAAAGCGACAGCGAAGGCTGAAAAAGCGACAGCGAAGCCGGTGGTTGCGACGGCTCCAGCGGTGACTCCTGTGGGGGAAGAGCACACTCCGACGGTGGCTCCAGAGCTTTCGACGGGCGCGGGGGTGCTGTCGCGGGTAGCGGTGATGCTGGCGAGGGTGCCGAAGGAACATGTCGCAGCGCCCGAGCAGCCGGTTCCGCACCTGATCAGTGAGTCGCTGGCGCTGCTGGCGGTGGCTCGACGCTATGCCGATAAGCTGGGGAAGATTGGCTTTTCGGATGCGATGCTCGACGGGCTGCAGCTCTATGCGCAGGCACTTCACGAGGCGCAGGCTCAGCTGGATTCGCTGCGGGGCAAGCACATCACCCAGGCGGAGCAAAAAGCCTTCCTTCAGGCCTCGGAGCTGCGGACTCAGCTGTTGCTTGCCGGGCGGCTGGTGCTGCGAAAAGATCGCAAGGCGCTGGAAGCGCTCGACGCGATTGCCGAGGGAGACGGACTGGCCGACTTGGCGCGTGATCTACTCGACTTGGCGCTGGTGGTCGAGACCTATCCGACGGATCTCGCGCGCTTGGGTCTGGGCGTCGAAGCGGTGGTCAAGGCGCGTGAGCTTGCCAAGAAGCTGACGGCGAAGCTGGATGCGCAAAAGCCCAAGACCGATGCCGAGCGAGCGGCGGAAGACCTGCGCAACCGGGCTGCGAAGGTGCTGCAAGAGCTGATTGCCGAAGCCCGACTCGGTGGTGCCTATCTGTTTCGCAAAGAGCCTCGCGTGGCGCTGCTGTTTACCGCGACTCACCTGTCGCGCCGCCGTGGCTCGCGATGATTGGTTCGTCGCTGCGTGCGAGCTTTTCTGCCCAGTCGTTGCTCTGTGCGATGAAGGCTGCGCGCTCTGCTTCGGCGATGCCGGGCTCGCGACTGCTCTTGAGCTTGGACAGCTCGACGACGCGGCCTGCGACCTTCACTTGAAGCCGTAGGTGTGACGCTTCTTTTCCCGGCGGCGTTGCGACGTAACCGATGACCTGACGCTGCTTGACGACTTGTCCGTCGACCAAGCCTCGCGCAAGGCGTCCGAGCGGACCGTAGCTGGACTCTAGACCGCCAGCGTGAGCGACCATCACCGTCTGAGGCTTGCCCGTGCGACCGGGCTGTAGCTTGACCTTGCCGGTGGCGATCGCCAAGACCGGCGTCTGGGCGGGGACCTGATAGTCGAGTAGGTAGCGTCCCTTGTCGCCCTGGGCGCTTGGTGGCGTCGAGGCGGCGGGCTGACTGCTCTTGCTCCACTGAATCGGGGCTTTGCAGACGCTGCGAACGAGGCTTTCACCGCTGTCGGTGAAGTAGTGCTGGCTGGCACCGGGTGCGGCCCCAGCGTTTGGTGGACTTCCGTCGGTGCGTAAGAAAGCGCGGAGCCGACGCGTGCGTGGACCACCCGGCACCGGAACATATTCGACGGCGAGCAAGCGTCCGTAGCGATAGAAGCGCTCCCCGAGGAACTGCTTTTCGACGAGAAGCCGCAGCCTGTCACCGGGCTGTGCGTCGCTGTAGAGGTTTAGCTCACAGGCAAAGACTTCGTAGATGCGGGCAGCCAGCGCGGATGTTTCCGACGCACGCTGTACGGCGCTAAGCAGATCGCTCTTGGCTTCCAGCTTCAGCTCGATGCGCTGCGTGCTGACGACGAGCGGCTGGGTCTGTTTGACCGGCACAAAGCGATCGGCACTGCCCGTCTGAACTCGCTCTAGGTGATAGGCCAGTGCGTCGGTCAGTCGATAATCCACCGACTGAAGCCGATCTTCGGAATCGTAATAGAACGTCAGCGACTGGCCGGGACCAAAGCCGCCGGGGTCCAGGACACTACGCAGCGCGGTCTCTAGCTCGGTCTTCTGACGAGCGGGCACAGCCACTTTGGTCAGCACATCCGATAGCGAGTCACTTGCGTGAAGGGGCTGCTCGACGATGCGGGGAAAGTCCGCGAGCGGCGGAAGCACCTTCGGCTTGCGAACTGGACGACTGGGCTGCGGTGGTGTTCCGACGGGGCCACTCAGCCGTGCGCTCATCGCGCGTCCGGTTTCGGCCTGCCTGAGCAGCGCTGGCAGCGACGTTCCGTGACGGTAATACAGCACGTAGAGGTTGATCACGAGCAGCACCGTCAGCGCTCCGAGGATCTGGAGCGGCGCGCGGAGCTTTTGCCACAGCTTCTGCCCCGAGCGTCGCTCGCTTCGAACGCCCACCGATCCGAAGAATCGGGATGAGCGTGAACCCTTCGCCTTGGATCGCGAACGATTTCCACCACCAAGGCTTAGGCGTACGGGCTGGCGACGAGAGCGCATCATGAGAAGCAGACCTTACGAAGTACCACCGACCGGCAGCGACGTAAAATTTTCACGATCACAGCGTGCGAATGCGCGCATCGCGATCGGGAATTCTGCGACGGGAAACTACTCGTGGACGCGGTACAGATAGCGCCAGACGCGCGCTTCGGGGGGAACGCCGAACAGACGCTGCATATCCGCGATCCACGACGGAGGCATCAGCTCGGGAACCCAGACGACGATCAGCGCCTGCTCGGCAAAGCGCTCGTCGAGAGGTGCTGACAGTGACAGCGTGTGCGCGGACAGCTCGCCGTGGACTTCGACCACTTCGTGATAGCGACGGACATCGGCTTCACTGCTGGTCTCTGGCAAGACAAGATCGAGGCTGGCAGTGGTCTCATCGCCGCTGGCATGCACGATCGCGATCTGACCGGGGAGGGGAACCTGAACAGCCAGCGTCAGCAGATCACCTGCTTGAAACGATCCAAGTCGAGTGGTCGCCGTCGGGGAGCTTGCTTCATCGGGATGTGGCAAGTGCTCAAAGATGCGCAGCGCAGATCGTTCGACGGTGAGCCGGGCCCGATCGCCCAGCGGTCCGCGTGCTCGTCGCGTCATCCGTCGCCACCACTGCCGTTTGGGGAACGCTCGGTGGGTCAGCACGTCAGTCAGCCAGGCTTGCTGGGCGGCTACGATCTCATCATGAGTCGCAAGACCGTCGGGAAGTGGCCAGCTGTCGGGCGCTTCAAGCTGCGCGGCATAGACGGTCAGCAGCTCGATGATGTTCTCTCGCTCGACGTCAATGTCGAGCAGATCGTCCCACAGCCCGAGCAGCCCAACCGCGCTCGAGACCGTCGAGCGACTTTCGATCAGTGCGTCGACGGACGGAACCAGCAGCGCGTGCAGCTCTGCGAAGGTTCGCAGCATCGCTCCGCGCTGTTCATCGTCGCTGGCTGTCTGTGCGCGCGCGATCAAATCCTTGGCGGGCTCCTCTTTGTGCGCGATCGGCGCAAGCAGGATCCGCAGCGTCGGCGGCACCGTCACCATCACGCTATTCCTTGCTGTCTGCTTCCTTGCGAAAGGTCAGGCGCAGGTGCTGAGGCACATAGCGCGCATAACGAATGAACAGCAGGATCGCGAGCAGCACATACAGCAGCGACAGACCGTAGCGGACGTTGGCTTGCGGGAACGGCAGCTGGACCAAGAAAAGCAGCAGCAGGACCACGGCTTCCCAGGCTTCCAGTCGACCGTTGAGCAGCACACCGACGCCAAGTAGGCTCTGCGAGCTGGTCAGCACCAGCTCTTCGACCTGACGAGAGTCGAGCGGGAGCGCGCCCGGCTTTCCGAGTGCAAGCGAGTACGCCATCGGGAGCGTTCCGACAAGCAGCGTCCACTGATTGACCTTCGATGACAACAGCGCACCGATGCCAGCCGAGCCATGACCGTGCAGCGCGAAGATCGTAGCAACCAGTAGCTCAGGGGCTTCCGACGCGAGAGGTGCCAGCCACTGAACGAGCAAGAAGCGATCGACGCCGAGGTGCTCTCCTGAGCCGATCAGCGACTCCGCGAATGGTTCAGCAGCAGCGAGCAGCGTTCCAGCCGCGATGGCCAGCAGCAGTGCGACGGTGGATCGGCGACGAACTTTGGGCAGTGAACCCAGCTCGCTGGCGACGCCGGTTAGCTCTGGCTCGGAGTCGGCTCCACCCGAGACACGCCAGACGTAGAAGCCAAACAGCACAAGCAGACCGGCACCGTTCCACAGCGCAATGTGCTCGAAGAGCGGCATCGTCAGCGACCACAGCGTCGCGAGGCACAAGATGGTCAGATCGATTCCGAAGCCATCAGCGAGAGAGACACCAGGCGAGGGCGCGGCAGCTTCACCGGGAGCCCGCTTGCGAAGTGCCGCATACACACTACACAGCGCGACGACGGACCAGCCGACACCGATCAGCAGCCGATTCGAGCCGGTCATGTTTGCGGCGGCGTACTGCGCGTATTCGGGCTTTTTGGCGGCCATCGACGCAAAGTACAAGTCGACGGCGTACTCGGGCAGCACTGCGATGAAGGCCAGCACCGCCATCGCGAGCCCTTTGGCGATATCGACCTGCAAGGCTTCCGCCGCCCACGCGAGGATGAAGGCAGCAGACAGCACCGCACCGCCGTAGACCATCAGACCTTCGATTGGCGGCAAGTGGGTGTGGTTGATTCTCAGCCCGATCGCGGCCAGGCTGCACAAAAGCGTGACGAGCAGCTTGGCAATGGCGTTACCAGACAATGAAGACCGAGGAGCGGATGAAGTCGATGGCTCAGACAATGTGCACCTACATTCTCAGCCTACGTTAGGGGGCCGAAGCGCCGCAACGTGACGCCACGAAATTGGGAAGTGGTCCGACGGTAAAAAACTCGCTGATTGTAGCGCAGGTCGATTCAGCGCAGCAGCGGCAAGCGTGACCGTCGTCGAGCGGAGCAGCGTCTAGTTGTCGTCTGAGTCGTCGTCGCTTGGGGTTGGTGCGTCGGGACGACGGAAGCGATGGATTTTGCCACCGTCGACAGCAGTCAGCTCGGGGCGATCTTTGACGACAGCGATCACCACAACCTCGCTGAGAGCCACCGCCAGGTCGGGATCTTCATTCGGACGCTCTGCGAGCAGCATGAAGCCGTCTTCGATGCTGATCAGGAATCCTCCACCCAGACAGTTGTCGTGCTCGTCGCTCTGACGTGGGCCGAAGACGTTGATTTCTTGGCCAATGAAGCGCTCAAGCACGCCGAAGGAGGAGCGACGCGGAAAAGACCACTTGGTTGGAGGTTTTGACATGGACAGAAGTGGGTAGCGCAGACCGCGTCGCCGAGCAAGTGTCTACTTGCTGCGCGCGGTGGCTTGTCGTTGGTCGTGGGCAGTCTGGGACAGCTTGAGCGCCTGACGGTACAGATCGCCAGCTAGCTCGGTATCGCCTCGGGTGAGCTGAATGTCCCCGAGCCGCAGATAGCACGCGGCTTGCTCGACAAGATCGCCTCGCCGACGACTCTTTACAAGCTGACGACGAAGCAGCAGCTCTTGCTGGCGCAGCGACAGCTCTCCGAGGGGCGCCGAGGTGTGATCTTGCGCGACGGGTTCCAGCGCAAGCTGCGGAACAAACATATCGATCTGGGACGAGCGCGAAGACATGGCGCTCGGTAACATCGCTTCATGCATTCGGCAAATTTTTGCTTCGAGCGGCTCGCTCACTCCCACTCGATGGTGCCGGGCGGCTTGGTGGTCAGGTCATAGACGACGCGGTTGATGCCTTTGACTTCGTTGACGAGCCGAGCGGCGATGGGCAAAAGCTCTGCGATGGAAAACTCGGTGACGTCGGCGGTCATGGCATCGACGGACGAGACTGCGCGAATGGCCAAGGCATGCTCGTAGCTGCGCTGATCGCCCATGACACCGACGGTGCGAACGGGCAAAAGTGCGACGAACGCTTGCCAGGTGCGAAGGTACATGTCGCGACGGATCAGCTCTTCGTAGAAGATGGCGTCGGCTCTGCGTAGGATCTCGACGCGCTCGCGACGAAGCTCTCCGATGCAGCGAATCGCGAGGCCGGGACCGGGAAACGGATGAAGATGCAGGATGTCGCTGTCGATCCCGAGGAGAACGCCCAGCTCGCGCACTTCGTCTTTGAAAAACGGTCGCAGCGGCTCGACGAGCTGAACGCGCGCATCTTGCGGAAAGCCACCGACGTTGTGATGGCTCTTGATGTGTGCGGCTCCTCCATGAGCGACGGCGGCGGACTCAATCACGTCGGAATAGATCGTGCCTTGCGCCAGGTGCGTGAAGCGGCCTTCCCCCACATGATCGGCGAAGGTCTTGACAAACAGCCTTCCGATGGTTAGTCGCTTCTGTTCTGGATCGCTAACACCGTCGAGAGCGGCCCAAAAGCGCTCTTGAGCATCGACGACTTCCAGCTGGATGTTGGGAAAGTTTGCAAAGACGCGTCGCAGATTGGCCAGATCGTAGGCACGTAGAAAGCCATGGTCGACGAACAGCGCACGTACCTTGCACACCTGCGACAGCAGCACCGCGAGCACCGTCGAGTCCACGCCTCCCGAGACGGCGCAGACCACTTCGCTTACGTCGCGGAGCTGGGCTCGGAGCTTGTCTTTTAGCTCGGTCAGCTCGGCGCGCAGGTTCCAGTCGGGCGTCTGCTTGCAGATGTCGCGCGCGAAGGACTCGAGCAGCAGCTTTCCCTCGGGCGTGTGATAGACCTCGGGATGAAACTGAAGACCCCAGATGCGACGGGACGGCAGCGCAAATCCGGCGGGCTTGCCAGCGGATTCCAGCACGAGCTGCGCACCCGGCGGAAGCGCGACGACAGAGTCGCCATGGCTCATCCAGACTTGAGTCGTCGGTGACAGTCGATGGACCAGCGGATCGAGCTTGCCCGCTTGGGTCTTGCGAACCTGCGCGGCTCCATATTCGCGATGGGTGGACTGGGCGACGCGTCCGCCCAGCTGCTGGGCCAAAAACTGATAGCCGAAGCACAGGCCAAGGATCGGGACACCGAGTGAGACGATGTCGGGATCGGGATCGTGGCCGGTGCCGACGCTGTGAGGCGAGCCCGAGAGGATGATTCCGCTTGGTTTGCGGGCGGCGATCGCGGAGGCAGCGAGTCGGCCAGGCAGGACCTCGGTGAAGAAGCCTTGGCTACGCAGCCGACGTGCGATGAGCTGAGTGTACTGAGAGCCGTAGTCGAGAACGCAGATCATGGCGGTCGTTAGTCCTCGAAGGTGCCCGAGTAGTTGGGCGCTTCGGCTGTGATGGTGACGTCGTGGACATGGCTTTCACGCAGACCAAACGCGGTGATGCGACGGAACTTGGCGCGGCTGCGCAGGTCGTCCAAGCTGGCTGCACCGACGTAGCCCATGCCCGATCGCAGACCGCCGATGAGCTGAGAGACGACGCTGCCGAGTGGTCCTCGGTAGGGCACGCGGGCTTCGACGCCTTCGGGGACGAGCTTGGAGGCTTCGACGACGCCGCCTTGGCCGTAGCGATCGCGTCCGCCTTTGCGCATGGCAGCAAGAGAGCCCATGCCGCGATAGGTCTTGTAGGATCGACCTTGAAAGAGCACCAGCTCGCCGGGGGCTTCGTCGGTACCGGCAAACAGTCCGCCGATCATGACGGCATCGGCACCGGCGGCGAGCGCCTTGGTGATGTCGCCGGAATAGCGGATGCCTCCGTCGGCAACGATGGCGACCTGGGGAAAGGCGCTGCGCAGTGCGCGGGTGACTTCGAGAACGGCGGAAAACTGAGCGACACCGACGCCGCTGACCACGCGGGTGGTGCAGATTGAGCCGGGACCCATGCCGACTTTGACGATGTCGACGCCCGCTTCGGCCAGTGCGATGGCTCCTTCGGCGGTGGCGATGTTTCCACCCGACAGAAGCAAGCTGGGAAAGCGACGCTTGATGGCGGAAACGGTGCGAAGCACTCCGTCGCTGTGACCGTGGGCGGAATCGACGACCAGCATATCGACGCCTGCTTCCACTTGAGCAGCAGCGCGCTCGAGCGCTTCGTCACCGACACCGATGGCAGCAGCGACCATCAGGCTGCCTTGCTCGTCGCGAACAGCGTCGGGATGGCTCTTGGATTCGCGCCAGTCGCGTGAGGTGATGAGTCCGCCGAGCCGACCCTGCGCATCGACGAGCGGCAGCTTTTCCAGCTTGTAGCGACGGAAGAAGTCTTCCGCTTCCAGCCGGGTTGCGCCGAGTGGCAGCGACAGCGCAGGCGTGCTCATGATTTCACCGACGCGCGTCTGCGGTGTGACGACATAGCGAATGTCGCGACCTGTACACATTCCGACGAGGACGCCGTTTTCATCGACGACGGGGAAGCCGGTAATGCCCGTCTCTTCGATCAGCTGGTGGACTTCACCGATGGTCTGCGACGGCTTGACGGTGATCGGGCTGGCGATCACCGCGTGCTGAAACTTTTTGACGCGGCGCACCATTTTGGCCTGCTGCTCGGCGGTGCAGTTGCGATGCAGGACGCCGATTCCACCCATCAGTGCCATCGCGATCGCGGTCTGGGCCTCGGTCACGGTGTCCATTGCCGACGACATCATCGGAATCCGCAGCTTCAGTCGCGATAGCTTTGTCGAAACATCGCACTCCGACGGAAGCACCGATGAGTGACCTGGCAGCAGCAGCACATCGTCGAAGGACAGCGAAACTTCCAGGGTTGAAATGGGCGATGAGACCCGATCGATTGGCTCGCTCATGGGCGCGCATTCTACCCATTTCGGCTGCTGACTCTGTGACGACTGCGCAAACCGTCGCGGCGACTGATGAATCGAGGTGCGCAGCCCGGGCGGCGTGCTAACCTCGTGGTTCTTTTCAGCTTTGCGTCAGCGTGTCCCATGTCGAGCACTCCGTCACTTCCTACCAGCGGCTCTCCTTCCAGCGTCGGAGAGCTGAGCGCACTAGACGATCCGAGCCTGTACCTAAACCGTGAGCTGTCGTGGCTGGACTTCAATCAGCGCGTGCTGGATGAAGCGTCCGATCCGTCGGTGCCACTGCTGGAGCGGATCAAGTTTTTGAGCATTACGTGCTCGAATCTCGACGAGTTCTTCATGGTTCGCGTCGCGGGAACCAAGCAGCAGATTGTCTCGGGTCTGATCGAGACGGGTCCCGACGGACTGCTTCCGCAAGATGTGCTGAGTCGCGTCGCGCAGCGTGCGCAGAAGATGGTCTTTGACATCTATCGGCTGTGGCACAAAGAGCTTCAGCCTCGGCTGCATCACGCCGGGATTGCGCTGCTTTCCGCCGCTGAGCTTGAGCCTGATCAGCGACGGTTCGTGCTCGCGTATTTTCATGCGCAGGTCTATCCGGCGCTGACGCCGCTGGCCGTCGATCCGGGCCATCCGTTTCCGAACGTGCGCAACCGGACGCTGAACCTGGCGATCTTGCTCCAGCGTGGATCGTCGGTGGGCCGAGGGCAAGAAGCCAGCTTCGCGGTGATGCAGGTTCCGAGCGTGTTCAGTCGGCTCGTCGAGATTCCAACGCCAGGTCCAAAGCGCGCGTTCATCTGTCTGGAAGATGTGATTGCGCTTCACGTCGCGGATCTGTTTCCGGGGACGCGCGTGCTTGGCTGCTGGCCGTTTCGGGTGCTGCGGAACTTCGACATGACCATCGACGAAGAAGAGTCGATGGATCTGCTTCAGACGATTCAGAAGGAAGTGCGACGGCGCGATCGCCAGCCTGCGGTTCGGCTGGACTGTCCCGTCGGAATGGATGTGACGGTTCGACGGTTTCTGGAACGCTCGCTGGAGCTAGAGAGCCATGATGTCTATCCGGTGACGGGACCGCTCAACCTGACCGACCTGATGGAAATCTACGCCAAGGGTCAGAGCAGCGAGGCGCGAGACCTGTACGACGAGCCGTTTGTGCCGAAGGTTCCGTCGCGACTGCAAGATGCGAGCACGATGTTCGAGGCGATCGCGCAAGGCGACATCGTGCTGCACCAGCCGTATGAGTCGTTCGAGAGCGTGGTCGATTTCATCGAGGAAGCTGCCGAAGATCCGAACGTGCTGGCGATGAAGGCGACGCTGTATCGGACCTCGGGAAACTCACCGATCGTCGCTGCGCTGGTGCGAGCGGCAGAGCTTGGCAAGCAGGTGACGGCGCTCGTCGAGCTAAAAGCGCGCTTCGACGAAGAAAACAACATTGTGTGGGCACGCAAGCTCGAAGAAGCGGGCGTTCACGTCGTCTACGGGCTGATCGGACTGAAGACGCACTGCAAGGTTGCGCTGGTGGTCCGTCGAGAAGGCAGTGGCATTCGTCGCTATGTTCATTTGTCGACGGGAAACTACAACTCTCAGACGGCGAAGGTTTATACCGATCTGTCGTTTTTTACCTGTCGCGAAGAGTTTGGCATCGACGCGAGCGCGCTGTTCAACATGCTGACGGGCTACTCGCAGCCGCCGCGCTGGCATCGCTTGGTCGTCGCGCCGCTGGGTCTGCGTGAGCGGATCTTGGAACACATCGAGGCGGAAGCGCAGAACGCACGGGCGGGAAAGCCGGCGCGGATCATTGCGAAGATGAATGCGCTGTCGGAGCGCGACGTGATGAAGGCGCTGTGTCGGGCCTCGCAAGCCGGTGTGCAGATCGACCTGATCGTGCGCGGCGTCTGCTGTCTGCGACCGGGCGTTCCGGGGCTGACCGAGAACATTCGGGTGATCTCGATCGTCGATCGCTTCCTCGAGCACAGTCGGATTTATTACTTCGAGTCGGGTGGAAAGCAGGATCTGTACGTGTCGTCGGCGGACTGGATGAATCGCAACTTCCAGCGACGGGTCGAAGTCATGTTTCCCGTCGAAGATCCGAAGCTGCGTGCGCGCATCGTCGATGAGATCTTGAGCGTATCGCTCGGCGACAACCAGCGGGCGAGGGTTCTGCGTCGAGACGGAACCTATGAGCGGATGCTGCCTGGTCCGTCGGATGTGCCGCTGCGCTCGCAGGCTCGCTTCATTGAGCTGGCGAAAGCGCAGTCGACAGTGCCACTGCTGGATCGCGGCTTGGCGATTCGTCCGACGATGCGACTGGGATCGCGCAGCAGTGAGTCTAGCGAGCGTCCGGCTTTGCCGAAGACACCGACGAAGAGCCTGCTGGCCATTCCGGTAAGTCCCGCCAAGTCAGACGAGTCGTCGTCGATCAAGTAGCGGCGACCCAGGATGCCGCCGCGTCGGAATTGCTTACGATCGATTCGGCAGCGTCGGTAGCGCTGGGGCCGCAATCACCGGATTTCGCAGTCGTCCGATTCCGTCGACGGATAGCTCGATCACGTCGCCTGGCTGTAGGTTTCCCACACCCGCTGGCGTTCCCGTCGAGATCACATCGCCTGGTTCCAGCGTCATGACGTGCGAGATAAACGACACCAGCTCTTCGATGCTGAAGATCAGCTCGTCGCTCGCTCCGTCTTGGACCAGCTTGCCGTTTAGGTGACTGCGGACGGCGGCGCGTCCCACATCAAAGTCGGTCGTGATTACCGGCCCGAGCGGACAGAAGCTGTCGAAGCCTTTGGCGCGGGTAAACTGACCGTCTTTCTTTTGCAGATCGCGCACCGTGACGTCGTTGCACAGCGTGTAGCCGAGCACGTAGTTCATCGCGGTGGACACCGGCTGACGATGACAGCGACGGCCAATCACCACCGCCAGCTCGCCTTCGTAGTCACAGCGCTCAAAGCCTTGGGGTCGCGCAATCGGTCGTCCTGGCGACAACAGCGCCGACGGAGGCTTGAGAAACAGCAGCGGCTCCGACGGAATCGGCTTGCCCATTTCTTTGGCGTGGTTGCGATAGTTGCTTCCGACGCCGATGATCTTTTGCGGAACCACCGGGACCAGCAGCTCGACCTCGCTTCCGTCGGGATCGTCCTGCCACTGTTGTGGTGTGAAGGCGAGCCGCTCGCCGGTGGGCTTGCCACCAAGCAGCGGATCTCCGTCGAGCAGCTCAACTACCTCGGGTTCGTCGTCGAGAACTCGGCCAAAGCGGGGCGCACGGTCCGGCTTTTGGAGCAGGCGAAGAAGCAGCATGACCCCTTCATATCACGGACTTGGACTCGAGCAAGCGGCGTCCTCACTCACGCTCGTCGTGCGGGGGCGCTGCTGGCGCGGTGTGCTCGGCGACTTGCTCATCAATCAGCCGGAGCGCGCGCGAAAGCTCGGCAAGCTGTTCGTTCCAAGTGACCGCTTCGTCTTCGTCGCAGTCATCCAAAAATGCGCGAATTTCCGTGATGGCTGCTGCGATGTGTGCCCGCGCAATGAGCGCTTGGGAGACGAACGATTCCGGCTGCGGCGACATGTCCGCACACTAGCGCTTACCTGCTGAGCTTGGCTACAAGACCGTATGTCGCACTGCGTCGTCGGGGCTATTCGCCGTCTTCTTTGCGGTGTGCGAAGTATTCGCGGGCCCAGCGATGAAGCTCTGGCTTGTCGCTGTTCCAGTCCCACGCGCCGCTGTCCGACGGTCGAAGATCGCTGCGTGGATCAAAGCCGAGCGAGATCAGCTCGACGTTGCGATCGCTGTAGCGACGGTTTTGGTGATCTCCGTGCCACAGGTGCAAGATGGTTCCTTCCGTCGCTGTGAGCTGTCCGCCGGTATGTGCGAAGAAGCGATCACAGTAGCGACGGAACTGTTCGCGATGCGCGGTGTGCTTGCCCAGCACTTTGTCGATGCACTTGCTGTCGTGATCTCCGACGGCAGCGTGCGCGATCAGGTGATCGCCGCTTCCCGATAGCGCGGTGTCAAATAGGCCAATTCGCTGGAGCAAGTCTCGACGAGCAGCCCAGCCAAAGCCGGTGTGTCCATGCTGATGATAGTGACCGGCTCGGTGAACGGCTGCGTCGCTGGCATAGATCGACGCAAAGCTGGGAATCGTCTCTTCATCCCCGACGGAAGAAATGGCTCCGCGAGACAGTCGGACGACGCTGGAAAAGACCTGAACGATGGCATAGCGATCGAGCAGTCGCGAGGTCTGAATCGCCCAGTCGGCGCGCTCAAACAAGATGTCGGCATCGAGCCACGCGACCTTGGTACACGTCGGTGGAAGCTGGGCAATGGCGACGTTTAGCAGCCGCTCTTTTTGCCACAGCACCGACGCACAGCGACAGGCGAGCACATCGGGACCGCTCGGCAGCACAAATGGTTCGTCACCAAACGCACACTCGACGGTCAAAAGTGGAATTCCGCTTCGTCGCAGGCTGTCGGCAAACAGCGCGTGGTTGTGCGCGCGCGTCTTGTAGCCGTGCGGGTTGTAGTACGCAGCGATGACCCACAGATCGCTGCTGGGCTGGTAACGAGACGCCGGGGACAGCGCGCGCATCAGCCACGATGTTATCGCGATTTGGTCACAGCGTCGGCAAAGAGCGTCTTTTTGTGTTCGATTGCGGTCTCGATGTCGCCTTGGTACTTGAGCACCAGGCTCAGCGTCTGCTCCGCGACCTGCGGATCGAGGCTGCTCTGACCCAGCACCGTGAGCGCGCGCACCCACTCGATCGTCTCGGCGATGCTCGGGCTCTTTTTCAGATCCAGCTTGCGCAGCGACTGAACCACCGTCACCACCTCATGCGCGAGCCGCTCTGGCACGTCGGGCAGCCGACTTTTGACGATCTCTAGCTCTCGCGCAGCGTCGGGAAACGTCACATGCAAAAACAGACAGCGACGCTTGAGCGCATCGGTCATCTCTCGGGTGCTGTTCGACGTGAGCAGCACGAGCGGAATGTGATGCGCGCGCAGCGTCCCCAGCTCGGGAATCGACACCTGAAAGTCCGACAGCACTTCGAGCAGAAACGCTTCAAACTCCGACTCAGCGCGATCGACTTCATCGATGAGCAGCACCACCCGTCGCGGCGCTCGCAGGGCTCGCAGCAGCGGACGCGCCAGCAAAAAGCGCTCGGAAAAGAACGCATCTTCGTGGCTGGCAATCTTCGCCACCGCCTCGCTCAGCGAGTCACTTCCGACGAGCAGCTCACCAATTTTGTCGCGCAGGATCTGCGTATACAGAAGCTGCTTGGGATACGCCCACTCGTACAGCGCCTTGGCCTCGTCGAGCCCTTCGTAGCACTGGAGTCGATACAGATCGGTCCCGAGCGTCTGCGCCAGCACCTTGGCCAGCTCGGTCTTGCCGCAGCCCGCCGGACCCTCGATGAGCAGCGGCTTGTGCAGTCGGTCTGCCAAGAGCACGCTCGTCGCGATCGAGGGATTGGCAATGTAGCCTTGCTCTCGCAGGCGCGCGGTCACGTCGGAGACGCTGTGAAACAGGTGTGAATCGGTAACGGCTTGGCTCATGGGCGATTCCTAGCGACGCTGATAGCGCGAATCAAGCGGGGACTGTTCGTCGCTGCGCTGACGACAAATGCGATCGTTTTCGGCCAGGTGTTCCAGGATCTTCCACGCGACGAAGGCCCGGTCGCTCGCGCCGATCTGAGCGGCCAGCTCCGTCGCGGTCTTCGCTGTCCCGTCGAGCGCCGACAGCAGCTTCTTTTGCAGCGCCAGCACGCTCGCGGCAGCGCGCTTCCCCGCTTCGACGCCAGGCTGATGATAGGCGTTTACGTGAACCAGCTCTGCGTAATATCCGACGGTGCGTTCAAACAGCGCGATCAGGGCCCCGAGGCTGCGCGCCGACAGCTCACTGACCGTCAGCGTCAGGCTGTGCCGACCTTTTTCCGCGAGCGCTTGCTCTGTTCCCAGCAAAAAGCCGAGCAGATAGTCACCCGGCGTCACGTCTTCTTCGACGAGCAGCGCATCGGGCAGCAACTCAACCGGCTGGCTGCGATCGCGCAGCACCTCGATAAACGTCACAAAGAAGTTATCGACACCGTCGCGGAGCTGCTGAACGTAGGCATGCTGATCGGTTGCGCCTTTGTTGCCGTAGACCGCGATGCCTTGATGCACCGTGTTTCCGTCGCGGTCCAGCTCTTTGCCGAGCGACTCCATGATGAGCTGCTGCAGGTAGCGCGACAAAAGCTCAAGCCGATCTTTGTACGGCAACACCACCAGATCACGGCGACCTTTTCCGTCGGTGGCTTTGTGCCAGCAGACCGCCATCAGCATCGCAGGATTGCGCGTCGGATCGGCTTGTCTCGTCGCTGCGTCCATCGCTTTGGCCCCCGCGAGCAGCTCAGAAATCGCAAGTCCTTGCAGCGCGGCGGGCAGAAGTCCGACGGCAGACAGCTCGGAGGTGCGGCCTCCGACGAAGTCCCACATCGGAAACTGCGCCAAAAAGCCAAGCTGCGACGCGGTCTTCGCAAGCTCGCTGCCTTCTTGGGTGACAGCGACGGCGTGCTGCGCAAACGACAGACCGGATCGCGAAAACGCCGTCTGAGCCGCCAGCATTCCGTTGCGGGTTTCCTTGGTTCCGCCCGACTTCGAGACGATGAGCACCAGCGTGGTCGCGAGCCCTCCGTCGCTGCGCTCAAGCTGACTGAGCACCCGATCGAAGCCATCGGGATCGGTGTTGTCGAAGAAGTACGGCGTCAGACGATCGCGCGATCCACCGAGCGCCGATGCGACAAGCTGCGGACCCAGCGCCGAGCCACCGATGCCAATCACCAGCAGCTTGTTGAATACTGCTCCCGTCGAAGAACGAGTCGTTCCGTCGAAGATCGCGCGCGAAAAGTCCACGATCTGACGCAGGCAAGAGGTGATTGCGCTGCGAATTTCATCCGACGGAGCCCGCTCGGGATCGCGCAGCCAGTAGTGTCCGACCATGCGTCCTTCGTCGGGATTGGCGATCGCGCCAGCTTCCAGCGCCGTCATCGCTTGGTGCGCGCGGTGCAGGGCTTGGCCAAAGCGACTGGGCCAGTCGGCGGGAAGATCCATGGCTGCAGCGTCGATGCGACACTCACAAAGCGGGGTGCCTTCGTCGCTGAGCGCGGTATACAGAAAGTCACGTCGAGTCAAAGAGGCTGCGTCAGACATGTGTTTGTCCGCCATCGTACGCTGTTTGGTCGCGAGTTTGCTTTTGCTTACAGGCGCTGCGCTTTGCATCATCTTGCGCCATGCGCGCCCTTACGCTGTCTGACACGCTGTCGCTTCAAGTCGATCTCCCGACGCCCACGCCCCAGCCAGGAGAAGTGCTGATCGCGCTTCGTCAGGCGGGAATCTGCAACACCGATCTAGAGCTTGTGCGCGGCTACATGGGCTTTGCGGGCACGCTCGGTCATGAGTTTGTCGGGACGCTTGCGTCGGTGCCTGACTGCGCGGTCGATGCGTCGGGTCGTCCGCTCGAAGTCGGCTGTCGTGTCGTCGCTGAGATCAACTGCTCTCCACCGGGAGGTCCATCGGACCCAGCGCTGCGTGCCCATGATCCGCAGCGGACCACGCTCGGGATCTTTCGCAGAAACGGAGCCTTTGCCGACTATCTGACGGTGCCCGCGCAGAACCTGCATCGCGTGCCGGATGCTGTCAGCGACGATGAAGCGATCTTTACCGAGCCGCTCGCCGCCGCGCTTCAGATCCTGACGCAGTGCCGGCTGTCGCCGACGGATCGGGTCGCGGTCCTGGGCGATGGCAAGCTGGGGCTTCTGTGCGCGCAGGTCTTGTCGTCGGGAAGTGCCGCGCAGGTGTTCGCGATCGGCAAGCATCCGTCTAAGCTCGCGATCCTGTCCAACCTGGGCATTCAGACGGCGCTCGTCACGGATGTCGAATCGACCCGCAGCTTTGATCTGGTCGTCGAGTGTACGGGTTCGCCGCGAGGGCTGTTGACGTCGCTGTCGCTGCTGCGTCCGCGCGGAACGCTGGTGTTAAAGAGCACGTACGCGCCCCCGTTGCCGAGCACCGATCCGCACGAGCAGCGTGCGCTACAAGCCGCGCTGACAGCGGCGCTGACGCAGGTGGTGATCGATGAGATCGCCGTGCAAGGCTCGCGCTGTGGTCCGTTTGCGCCCGCGCTGCGCTTGCTGGCCGACCGTCGGGTGAGCGTGCAGCCGCTGATTGCCGCGCGCTATTCGCTTGCGCAGGGCATCGAGGCGTTTCACAAGGCCAGCACGCGCGGAACGCTCAAGGTGGTGCTGCATCCGTAGCGTGAACTGGGTCTGCTGGATCTGACAAAAAAGGATGCGCGCAGGTGATGGATGAGTGCTTTGTTCCATCAGTTTGTCTTATCCGTCCTGCTCACACGGAATCGGCCAGTGATCTTGATTCAATAAGAGGCGCTTTATATGCCTCTTATTGGTCTTGCCTATTTGTCTAGATCGATCTTGTGTGCGCCTGCATCGGGGGAAAATCGCTGCGGATCGATGCCGTGACGCTCGATCAGTCGTCGGAGCTGCGTGCGATGAAGTCCGAGCGCTCGTGCCGTCGCTGCGACGTTTCCTTGCTGCATGCGGAGTGCTTGTTCGATCCGTGCGCACTCGGCGGGATCGGTGGCGCGAATCGATGGTGGTGTGTAGTCATCCAGCATCCCTTCCTGCGGCTGTCCCAGCGCCCGCAGGATCGTTCCTGCGCCTTCTGGAAGGTGACGCGATTCAATGCGCGGACAGGTCTGGATCGCTGCGTTTTGCACCGCACTGCGTACTTCCACAATCAGCTCGCGGATGTTGCCCGGCCACGGTCGCAGAAGACACGTCTCGATGAGCGAGGGATGAACCTGCGCCATCGTGGTCGTGCGCTTGACCGCCGCATCAATCAGGTAGGGAATCTCTTCCAGGCGCTTGCGCAGTGGCGGAATGTGAACGCAAGGTCGCGCGATTCGATAGTACAGATCTTCGCGAAAGCGTCCCTGCGCCACCAGCAGCTTCAGATCTTTGTTGGTCGCAGAGCAGATGTGAATCTCAACGCGATGCGGACGATTGGCACCGAGCGGCAGCAGCTCTTTGGTTTCGATCACACGCAGCAGCTTGGCTTGCACTTGCAGATCCAGATCTCCGACTTCATCCAGGAACAGCGTGCCTCCGGCTGCGGCTTGAATGTAGCCCTCTGCATGGCTGTCTGCACCGGAATAGGCACCGCGTCGTGCACCGAACAGGAGCCGCTCTGCCACTCCCTGTGGAATGGCTGCGCAGTTGACTGCAACAAACGGACCTCCGGCGCGTGGACCACTTTCATGAAAGGCATGCGCGGCCATCTCTTTTCCTGCGCCGCTTTCTCCGGTGATGTGCAGGGTGTCCCCGAACAGCGCCGACTGCTTGGCGATGGCAAACACGTCTTGCAGCGCTGGTCCCAGCACCTTTCCTGCGCTGATGATGACGCCGCGCTGATACAGCGGAGTGATGTCGTGATAGACCGCGAACAGAGAGTCTCCCATCCGAATCACGCGCTGGATTTCGACCTGCTGCTGCGACGGAATCGGCTTGCCATCGACCGCCGTTCCGTTGTGACTTCCCAAGTCGGTAGCCAGAAAGCGCCGACCATCGTACACAATGCGCGCATGGCGTCGCGACATCCGTTGGTCTTGCTCCATGTGGTGACTACCTCGACCCACTTCGACAGACCCGCTGATGATAGGAATGACCATCGTACACGGGCTGCCACTGCGTGAAAGCAGAGCAATTCCGGGACTTCGCTCTGCGGACAGGTGCTGATCGGAGCGCGGTGTCTCCGCCTCCTTCAGGGTCGAGGCCTGGTCGGACATGGGCCCATTATACGGGAGAGGACGATGGCACAGGCGATGGCACAGATCGTGGCACAGCGCTGTGCCACATCCGATGTGCCAGGTGAATCCCTTAGGTGGGATACCTGGCTCTGTTCCACACAGAATGCGGCGACTGGTCGCGATTCCTAAGCAGTTCAAAAGACAAAGGAATCAGCAGCAGCAGTCGCTTGGGAGTCCGCCAGGGACACAGGTCAGCGGAGGCTGTTTTCGTCGTGGCATGGCCTTTGCCTAAGTCTCTGTTCAGATGCGTGAACGTACAGAAAATGTAGTTTCATCCCAAGGGATTGCGGGCAGCGCTCGCACGCTACAGATGCTGGACGTTACAACCAACAGCTTGCAGCGGGGGATGTCCATGAAACGCTCTCTGTTTTCGTCGGTGATCGGTGTCTGTTTGCTCGTCTCTGCGGGATGTAGTGTCGCTGGTTCTGCGGATCAAGACAGCGTAGACCGCAAGATCAAGGTCTGTACCCGCAGCGATGGGACTTGTACGGATTCAAACTGCGATGAGCTGTATCAGCCCTATCAGGGGCCAGGTAGCATGTTCGGAATGCAGCACCCGGACTGGGGCACCGCGACCACGTACAAGGTGGTGGGATTCCGGCCTCCGACCGATCTGGAAGTACAAAGCAGCGGTGACAAGCGCTGGATTGTACGCGGCTACGCAGTGACCGCAGGGGTTCATACCTACGTCGAAGGTCGCGTGGTGGCGAGCAGCTTCAAGAACATCGCCACAACGTTTCTCGAGATGGAAGCCAAGGAAAGTCAGCTGGTGATCCGGCTGGACTCAGGCAACGGTCAAGTGCTGGTTGTGGCAAGCAAAGATCTGGTCGGGCTGCGACTGTGGCTGACGGTTCCGAGCCTGAGTGCGCGGTCGCGTGGAGAGCAGACGTTTGAGTGGTCGTTTGCGAGTCCGCCGAGCGATCTTGCCGATAGCTGGGCGGAAGGCATTCCCATCGTTGGCTATCCCGTCAACTGGGAAACCAAGGCAGGTGTAGGCGTTCATCCGCTGTGTGCGGGCGACGGTGGGGCTCCGCAGCGCGCGGTGTTTCTGCAAGGTCAGACCTGGGATCCAGAGACCTTTGCGCTCAGCGGCAGTGTGACGGATCGAACGGTGACGGTGGCCTGTGAGCTGGGGGCGATCGCTTCGTGCCACAACTGGGGCTATGCTCCGTGGACGGAAGGGACGCGAACGGCAGATGGTCAGTCCGCGGATATGACTGCGGTGGAGCAGACCTGCATTCGCATGAAGACTGCGGACTACTGCGGAACGGGACTGGTTCATACCCAGTACGGAACGCAGATTGTGGTGAACACTCCGATCGAGAAAGTTCGGCATCTGTCGGCTCAGCCGAGGCTGGAAGCCATCTGGAATGAGCACGGTGCGGTCTGTGTCATCGACAACAACCGTCGTCACCAGAACATGTACTACGCCTGTGATGCCAGCATTCCGCAGTGTGACAAGGACTACATTGCGAAGTTTGCTCCGTACTTTATGTCCTCTGGTTTGCCGTAGCTGATGGTTTCGGTTTCCGGCTCTGTTCGCGGAGCCAGGTACTCCCAACGATGTTTAAGGTGAAGACTTCGATGAAAAAGAGCGCGCTATGTTCCGGTCTGTTTCTGCTGCTTGGGGCAAGCTGTGAGCCGAGTCAGGTTGGGTCCGAGCAGTCCACCGTACGCGAGCCGATCAAGGTCTGTACACGCAGTGATGGAACCTGCACAGATTCCAACTGCGACGACATCAACCAGCCGTATCAGGGGTCCGGCTCTGACTTTTCGATGAAAGAGCCGAACACGCTGAGCTATCGCTACAAGCTCACCGGCTTCTATCGGAATGCGACCGGAAGCTGGCTGGTGCGTGGCTATCACGTCAAACAGACTCCGCTGTCACCGACGCACGTTCCTGCGGACGGAACGGTCACGGGACTGACGGTCGGGGGCGTGAGTCAGAAGCTGGTCAACTTCGATGCACAGAACGGCAATGTGAAGCTTACCTATTGCACGCCAGGCGCGGCGGGTTGTGGGGCCGGCGTCAATGTGGTTGCGACAGGAACGTCTCTGTTGGGGGTGCAGATCAAGCTGCAAGTGCCCTATGCCCCGGGGCTGACTGCGGGTGGCTTCATCGACTACACGCTACAGTTTGACTCGATTCCGCAGGTCTTGAACCTGGTCAGTCCCAGCTCTGTGGATGTGCGAGGGTTCAAGTTCAGCTACTTCTACACAGGGCTTGCGCCGCAGTCGCTGTGTCAGGGACCGCTCGGGGTGTCGCAGCGGACGTTCTTCTATCAGGACTCCTACTGGCATCCAGAGACGTTTCTGCGTACCCAAGAGGCCAGCGCCATCACCGTCACCTGCGAGCTTGGCGCCATCGCGGCGTGCATGAGCTGGGGCTATCGTCCGTGGGATACGCGATCCTTCAACAGCAACACCGTGAGCCTGCGATCGTGGCATGCGGCCTGCGTCAACATGAAGACTGCGAACTACTGCGGCGATGGCGTGGCCTGGACGCGCTACGGAACGTCGATCTATGTAAACGATCCACTGTCGCCTCAGGTGATGGGCGGCAGCTTGGCGCGACTGGAAGCATTCTGGGATGAAAACGGCGCGCTCTGTGTCAACGATGGGAATCGCCGTGTGGCGTCGCTGCCGTGGTCTACCTCAAGCTGCTACGCGAACATACCCAGCTGCGACACCCTGGGATCGAGCGCAGCGTCCAGCTTCCTCGGCTCTGCCATCCCGTAG
>ERZ724526.74-NODE-74-length-50039-cov-11.732714_pt1 | contig 50039 bp, 35 predicted proteins | sample MGYA00376059_ERZ724526 | MGnify/ENA primary metagenome ERZ724526 (study PRJEB28724, sample SAMN07190883) | activated sludge metagenome | isolation source: activated sludge of sewage treatment plant in Hong Hong | place: Hong Kong | collected 2016-03-17 ...
AGTCAACTGTATCCCAACCCGTCAGCTGACCAATTTGTGCTCACCGGGCCAAATGGTTCATACTACAGAATTACCACGGTAGATGGCAGATCTATATCCACTGGCGCCATTGAGGGAATTCAAAAAGTAGATGTAAGTCAATGGCAAAGTGGCATGTATACAGTTATTGTTTCTGCCGGTGACAGGCAAGACGTACACAGATTTTTAAAGTTGTAAGCTAAATAAAAGCTGTTTTAGTCAATTTGTTTTTTTAATCAAGGTTAACCGAACCTGAAAAGCTGATAAATGCAGGATTTTTGCCATTTACATTGTCATACCCAATTCTCTTTGCTGGATGGGGCTTCAGACATAGACTCTTTAATGACAAAGGCCGCCAATGACGGTCAACAAGCCATTGCCCTTACGGACCATGGCAACATGTTTGGAGCATTTAAGTTTGTGAAAGCAGCCAACAAAAAAGGAATTAAGCCCATAATTGGTTGTGAATTTTACATGGTTGAAAACAGGTGGCAAAAGACCTTTGAAAAAAGTAAGGGACAAAAAGATGAGCGATTTCATCAGCTTTTATTGGCTAAAAATGAAGTGGGATATCGCAATTTGTCAAAATTATGTTCGCTTGGTTTCAAAGAAGGTATGTATGGCAAATTCCCCAGGATAGACAAAGAATTGTTGCTTCAATACCACGAAGGACTAATAGCAACATCTTGTTGCATTGGAGCCGAAATACCCCAAGCCATAGCCTCAGGAAATACGGAGAAGGCTGAAAAACTTTTAAAATGGTGGCTGGATTTATTGGGAGAAGATTTTTACATAGAACTCCAGAGGCATCGGGGCATTGATCGAATCGATGGCTCACTGATGAGTCAGGAGGATGTCAATCAGGTTTTATTGCAATTGGCTAAAAAATACAATGTAAAGACCATTGTTACCAATGATGTCCACTATGTTGAGGAGGAAGATGCTGCGCCTCATGATGTTTTATTGTGTGTAAATACCGGCTCATTACTCAGTGATGAAGGCAGATTCAAATTTCCCAGCTCCGATTTTTACTTAAAGACGAAGGCAGAAATCAACCAATTGTTTGGCGATGTACCGCAGGCAGTAGAAAATACCATGGAAATTGTATCTAAGGTAGAGCCATTAAAGCTTTCAAGGGATGTGCTTTTGCCTGCGTTTCCGCTGCCTCAGGGCTTTTTATCCCAGGATGATTATTTGCGCCACCTTGCATTTGAAGGTGCCAGAAAAAGATATGGCCACATAACGAAAGATATTGAAGATCGATTGAATTTTGAGTTGGATACCATAATAAAAAGTGGATATCCTGGTTATTTTTTAATTGTGCAGGACTTCACCACATCTGCGCGGCACATGGGTGTTGCTGTTGGACCTGGCAGGGGATCTGCTGCCGGCTCGGCTGTAGCATATTGTCTTGGTATTACCAATATTGATCCCATAAAATACGATTTGCTTTTCGAAAGATTTCTCAATCCTGAGCGGGTTTCCATGCCGGATATTGATATAGATTTTGATGACGAAGGTCGCGAGAAAGTAATCGACTATGTTATTGATAAATATGGCAGGAATCAGGTAGCCCAGATTATCACTTATGGTACCATGGCAGCCAGAACATCGCTTAGGGATACAGGGAGGGTAATGAATGTACCACTTGATGTTGTTGACAGGGTGGCAAAATCATTTCCCGCACATTTATCGGCTACACTCAATGCGGTGTTGGCTGAAAAGGATGTTTCGGAAAAATTGAAAAATGACCTGAATAAGGAGGATCTCGACAGAGCCTATAAATTCAGAGATATGGCCGCTGAAAATTCTGAAGTAGGACAGATGATCAGAACGGCAAAAAAGCTGGAAGGCTCAGTAAGGTCAACGGGTGTTCATGCCTGTGGCGTAATCATTACCCCTGAAGATATCAGTAATATTATACCTATCGCTACCGCCAAAGATTCAGATTTGGTCGTTTCTCAATACGACAACTCAGTAGCTGAAGAAGCTGGCTTGTTGAAAATGGACTTTTTGGGTTTGCGTACGCTTACTATTATCAAAGACACGCTCGCTTTTATTAAAGAAACCCATGATCTTGAAATCGACATTGATCAGATAGATCTTGAAGATAAGCTCACTTATCAATTGTTTCACAGAGGAGATACCATTGGGATTTTCCAGTACGAATCTCCAGGAATGCAGAAGTATTTGAAGGATCTCAAGCCGAATAAATTTGAGGATTTGATCGCCATGAATGCTTTGTATCGGCCGGGGCCAATTCAGTATATTCCCAATTTTATTGAACGCAAGCATGGAAGAGAAAAGATTACTTATGACCTTCCTGAAATGGAGGAATACCTGAAAGAAACCTATGGCATCACGGTTTATCAGGAGCAGGTAATGCTGCTATCACAGAAGCTTGCAAATTTTACAAAGGGCGAAGCAGATTTGTTAAGAAAGGCGATGGGGAAAAAGAACCGGAAGCTAATTGATGAGACCTATCCAAAATTTTTACAAGGTTGTAAAGCCAACGGACATCCGGAGCCTGTCATTGAAAAAATATGGAAAGACTGGGAGGCGTTTGCTTCTTATGCATTTAACAAAAGCCACTCCACTTGTTATGCATTTCTTGCCTTTCAGACGGCCTATCTCAAAGCGCATTATCCCAAGGAGTTTATGGCATCTGTGCTCAATCACAATAAAGGAGAGGTTAAGTCCCTCAATTTTTTTATTACTGAGGCAAAACGTATGGGCATTAAAGTTCTGGGCCCGGATGTGAATGAGAGCCAGTTGAATTTTTCCATTGCCAATAAAGAGTATATTCGATTCGGGTTGTCGGCACTCAAAGGAGTAGGAGAGGGGCCGGTAGAAGACTTGATAACAGAAAGAAAGAAAGGGCATTTCAAAGACATCTATGATTTGATAAAACGGGTCAATTTAAGAGCTGTTAATAAGAAGTTGCTGGATAGTCTCGCCATGGGAGGTGCACTGGATTCATTTGGTTTGAACAGGGCTCAATACTTTACGCCTTCTGGTGGTTTTGAAACTTTTATCGAACATGTAATCAAATTCGGTAATAATTATCAGTCGCAAAAGGATGGGGCGCAGGCTTCATTATTTGGAGAGTTGCACCAGGATATGATTGCTGAACCCCCGGTACCGGAGAGTGAAGAATGGCACCAATTGTTGAAACTAGAAAGAGAAAAAGAAATAACAGGTTTTTACCTGAGTGGACATCCGCTGGATCAGTACAGTCTTGAATTTTCTGCATTTATAAATGCCAGATTGGACGATATAGAAAACCTTGCAGAAAAGGGTTTAAAGTTAGGTGGTTTTATTACAGAAGTGAATGTATTGCAGAGTAAGAGAGGAACCAATTATGCCAGATTTACTTTGCAGGATTATTCCGGGAGCTATGAATTTACTTTGTTTAACGAACAATACGAAAGTTTCAAACACCTTCTTGTCAAAGGTAATGTAATTTACATGGAAGGAATTTATGGAAAACAATTTAATGGAGACAGAATGTTTTTCAGGGTCAAGGACATGAAACTTTTAGATACCATTGGAAAATTATTTACCAAGTCCATAACACTCAGAATTCCTGTTGAAAGCATAGATGGCCAACTGGTAGAAGGCCTCAATGCCCTGGTATCTAACAATAAAGGAGAGCACAGATTGCGCATTATTGTTGCTGATGATGAAGATGTAGACAACGATCTTGATTTGGTGCCGGTTTCCTCAAAAGTAAATGCATCTTATGATTTTGTGGATGGATTGAAGAAGATGAACATCGCGTATAAGTTGAATTAGTAACTTTTTTTGATGGTTTGCAATATTTTCATTTGTCGCCTGTAGTACATCCTGTCAGTTCGTAAGGACATTATTTGAATAGTTTTTAAAATTAGGTAATTTTTGTTTTATGAAAAAGTACCTAATTCTTGCCAATTTACTCTTCGTTGTGGGGTGTTTATACAGTCAAATAGTTAATAATATTGAATATAAACCTGTTGATAAGTTTTGTGAACCCATTAAAGTTATTACTACATACAACGGTGGTAATTCTAAGTTCAGCACTGAAAATTCAGGTGTCATTTTTCCTGATGGATTTTATCATCAATTGCATCAAAAGAATCTTTCTGCCGGTATAGGGCCCATAGGAATCTGGATTACAGGTAGAGATAAAGCGGGAAATATCTATATTTCCGGTGTTGATGCTGCATCTGGCGTTACTGATTTTTTCCCGGGACCTACTCCAGATTGGTCAGAAGATTACCATCAACATTGTTCTAATTGGAACAGATTTTTCAAGGTTGAAAAAGAAGAAATACTGCTTCATGTTAATAATTTTAGAAAGGGTGGTGCAAATTCCTGTGATAAAATTCCGGAGAATATAAAATATTGGCCTGGAAATAAAAATCCATTTTTTAAAGAAAAGTACAAATTTGAATTAGCTACTAATGAGCTGGCAACTTTTGTTGATGTAGACAGCGATGGTATTTACAATCCCTGTGCAGGGGATTATCCTGGAATTTTTCCATCTTGCGAAATAATAGAAAGTTTTCCGGATGAAATTTTATTTTGGTGTATCAATGATAAGGCCGGACTACATAGATTCTCAAAGGGTGATGCCATGGGAATCCATATTAATTGTTACATGTTTCATTACAAGGAAACTAATCCTGTCAATGATGGTATTTATTTTTATTTTGACATAGTAAATTATAGCGATCGTGATCTTGATGACATCAGTTTTGGTCTGCATCTCAGAGCGGGAGATGATTGTAAAGGTGATAGATTGATCGGTGTTGATAGTACAAACAATATGGTATATTATTACTACCGGAATGTTGAACCTGGTATGGATACTTTTGATGTTTGTGTTGATAAAAAGAGATTTCCATACTATTATTTTCTATGTAATATACCTCATGGTTTGACTTACAAAAGATTTGCTAAAGATGCTGCTGGCAACGTGATCAGGAATGAAGCAGGTCAGCCACTGTTGTTGGATATTAGTCTGTTTGATAGCAATATGGAAGCTGATACCGTTTTATTGTCCGGTTTAAGTGGTTTTCAATTATTTAATCAATTTGAGTTTGAAAATATCAAAAGCAAAAAACTTGAAGCAGTATACCTGCTAATGAATGGATATGACCTGAAAGGAAATGAACTGTACTATAAGGATAGAAGAACCAAATATATGTATTCTGGAAATCCCGATGAAAATGGATCATGGAATATGCTTTCATCCAATGTTACTTTTAACGATAGCATTTCAGCCATATTGACAGCTGACAAGTTTTATTTGCAAACGTCCCAGCATAAGAGGTTGCTTTATTATTTAGGTCCTGTTCACAGAAAAGAAGCTAAGATCGATTTATCTGTTGCTTATCAAATCTATCAAGATGCTTTTCTCAAACTTGATTTAGGTTGCGTTTATTATGATAATTTTTTATCTCCTGGCGCCAATTTAACAGCTATATATAATGAATCTAAAAACGTTTTAAGTTTTAAGATAGATCCCTACTTCAATGCCATGAATATAGAGGAGGAAAAATTCATTTCAGATATCCCTCCTCAACTTCTTTCAAAATCAGGCACAGATTATTACTTATTTGAAGGATATCAGGTTTATCAACTGAAGTATCCATTTATGAAAATTCAAGATAAATTTAATGCAGAGGATGTACGATTGGTATACCAGTGTGATGTTCAAAATGAGTTTGATAAGTTGTATTGGTATGACTCAGAGGTAAATACAGACCCATTAGATCAGGTTGAAAGATATTGGTCTGCTTCAATGAGGGCCAATGGGAGAAATAAAGGAATAGTCAGAAATTTCGAACTAGATTTGGATCACCTGGGTTTAAATGGTGGAAGGCTTACACCTGGACAGAGCTACCATTATGCAATTGTTTCTTATTATGCTAATCAGTGGAAGCCATTTAATGCTTTTTTGGAAGCCGGGCAAAAGAAGGAATATCTAAGGTCTCATTTTCAATATTGTTCAGTTACTATTCCTGGTTCTTCCCCCTTGGAAAATCTTGCGGTGTCATGTGTAAATGGAAAGTTGACATTTTCTGATGATTCTCATACTATTGATCATTTTAAGCTATATGAAATAGATGGAAAACTTTTGTGGTACGGAAATCATAAAAATTTAAGTGAGCTGCACTTAAATGGCCCTAAGCTTTATGTGTTTTCGTGGTTAACAAAAGATGATGGATGGAAATCACAAAAACTATTTTGTGAATAAAAAAAGCCCGTACAATAATGCACGGGCTTTGTTATGATTTTGAAGAACAACTTACATCATTCCTCCCATTCCTCCGCCTGGCATGGCTGGTGGATGAGCAGGATTGTCTTCTTTCTTCTCAGAAATTACACACTCAGTGGTTAATACCATGCTGGCGATTGAACCTGCATTGCTAACGGCAACTCTGGTCACTTTAGTAGGATCAATAACTCCGGCTTTTTTCAGATCTTCGTAGATACCGGTTCTTGCGTTGTATCCCTTAACACCTTTGGACTTGTACACTTCCTGGAAAACAACAGAACCATCTACACCCGCATTTTCTGCAATTGTACGAAGAGGTGATTCGAGCGCTTTCTTTACAATCTGGATTCCCATGTCTTCATCTTCATTGGAACCTTTGATTTTGTCAATGGCATACATTGCTTTCACGAGAGCAACACCTCCACCGCTAACAATGCCTTCTTCAACAGCTGCTCTTGTAGCGTGCAAAGCATCATCCACTCTGTCTTTCTTTTCCTTCATTTCTACTTCAGTGGCTGCACCTACGTAAAGTACAGCTACACCACCAGCCAATTTAGCCAATCTTTCTTGTAGCTTTTCTTTGTCGTAATCTGATGTAGTGGTTTCGATTTGTGCCTTGATCTGGTTGATTCTGGCTTCGATTTCTTTTTTCTTACCTTTGCCATTCACCACTGTAGTATTGTCTTTGTCAACGGTGATTTTTTCTGCCTGACCCAGATCGCTCAACTGAACATTTTCCAGTTTGTATCCTTTTTCATCAGAAATAACCGTGCCGCCTGTCAAAACAGCAATGTCTTCCAACATGGCCTTTCTTCTGTCACCAAAACCAGGTGCTTTTACAGCAACTACTTTTAATCCCGCTCTCAGTCGGTTTACAACCAAAACCCCCAATGCCTGGCTGTCTACATCTTCTGCAATGATCAAAAGGGGACGCCCAGATTGTGCTGATTTTTCGAGTACAGGTACAATTTCCTGCACGTTTGAAATCTTTTTGTCGTGAATCAGGATCAGCGGATTGTCGTATTCCGTGGTCATGTTTTCAGTGTTTGTGATAAAGTAAGGTGACAAATAACCTCTGTCAAATTGCATACCCACAACTTCATCAACATAGGTGTCAGTACCTTTGGCTTCTTCAACAGTAATCACGCCATCTTTGGTTACCCTTTTCATGGCATCTGCGATCAGGGTTCCGATTTCTTCATCATTATTGGCAGAAATGGCCGCCACTTGCTGAATTTTTTTGAAATCGTTGCCAATCACTTCACTTTGTTTTTTAAGGTCTGTGATCACAGCATCAACCGCCTTGTCAATACCTCTTTTCAGGTCCATTGGATTGGCACCGGCTGCTACATATTTCATTCCAGTGGTCACCATGGCTTGTGCCAGTACGGTGGCGGTAGTAGTACCATCTCCTGCTGCATCGGCGGTTTTAGAAGCAACTTCTTTAACCATTTGAGCACCCATATTTTCAATGGCATTCTCAAGTTCGATCTCTTTTGCAACCGTAACACCATCTTTGGTGATGGTTGGAGCACCAAAACTTTTTTGAATTACCACATTTCTACCTTTTGGACCCAGGGTCACCTTTACTGCATTGGCAAGTGCATCAATGCCCTTTTTTAAACTTGCTCTTGCATCTGAATTAAAACTAATTTCTTTAGCCATAATATTTCTATTGTTTAATGGTATTTGTTTTTAAATTGAATGGATTGGATTAAATGATGACAAGAATATCATCTTCTCTCATAATCAGGTAGTCATCACCTTTATAGTTGATTTCCTGACCGGCATATTTGCCATATAAGACAGTATCTCCTTTTTTGACTGTCATTTTGTGACCTTCTTTGCCAGGTCCAACGGCAATCACGGTTCCGCGCTGTGGTTTTTCCTTGGCAGTATCCGGAATAATGATGCCCCCAGTCGTTTTTTCATCGGCTGGAGCTGGTTTAATAACAACTCTGTCGTTGATTGGCTTCATAACTCTTATTTTTTGGTTTTAAAATTTTTAGATGAATTTTCACCTTTTTACCACATGAAATGTGCCATTTCTGTTTTTCTGACATTATAACAGAATAAAAATTGGAAAACCAAAAAGAAGGGTACAAAATGACAAAACGTTTTGTCATTTTGTCATTTACTCAGAAAGGGAGACAGCCCCTGAAATGATGAGTTGACCTTGGTTGTTGATTGTGGATCCAGTTGTTGTAAAATGGATATTTGGATCCTTTAAATTTACTCCGTCTAAAGTAAGTGTACCATTGTTGACAAAGAGTCTGCCGGTTAAGCTTTGATTGTTTCCGGAAATGAAGTTTACGTTGCTGATATTCAACGAGTTGCCTTGAGTTATTACAAAAGCAGGACCATTTTGGGGTGCTTTTATTGTAAATGAGCTATTTGAACTTCGGTAGATGTTAATGTTTTTATCAATGATGATGGGAGATAAAAGTTGAATGTTTTTACCTGTCAGACTGTCTTCTACAAAAATGGGTTCGTTGTTGTTGGCGCATGTCACTGCTTTTCTTAATGTGCCATAACCGGCATCCTGGCTATTGGATACTTTATCTGATGGTAAATATCCCGGCAAATTTCCATTGTAGCGTTGTGTGGGGTTTCCAATGGTAAAACCATTGCTAAAATCCCCGCCTCCCATACCAGGTGCTGCTGCTCCAGGGTCGAAGCCATTTTGAAACAAACGAATGTGTGATTTACAAGCAGGTCCCGGGATCGTTATTGAAAGCGAAAATAACTTAATTGAATCTCCTTCCGCCAGGTTGTTATATTGACAAGCAGGCACCAGAGAAGGTGTTATGCCATAAAAGTCTGAAAGTGGCTGAGCTGCCGGATGAAGGATTTGATTGCCTAATGTCCATAGACATGGCACCGTTCCCGTATAGGATTGGTTGTTTTGTAACGGCATATATTTTTGCACTATGTTTACATCACTGCCAGTGGGTACTACAATTGAAAATTGTGAAGAAAGTTGGGTGCGAAGTTGTATGCTTGTGGCTGAACCTTTTAAAATTACCAGATAACAATCATAATGCTGGTTATCCTCATTAAATTTGATCATGTACTTCACCTCAGTGACCTGGGCATTTAAGTTACTGAGCCAGAAACATATTATGATAATGGCTATTTGCCTGAAGGAAGAAGTTTTGGAAAACATAAAAGGATTAAAACAATTGTTATCTTTAGTGCTGAACCAGGAATAGTACCTTGTATTCAATTAATAGACAATCCACGTACACCATGTACCCTCGTTTTTTGCGTAGTATTTTATTGCTGATTTTTTACATTTTGGTTGGCCAATTGTCGGCTCAATTACTTAGGTCCAATTTGCCCATTGTTGTTATCAATACAGGAAATCAATATATACCTGATGATCAAAAGATTGATGTAGAAATGAAGATCATTGATCCGGCTACTTATTACCAGACAGAAAAAGATGAAGCCAATGTATATACAGGAAAGGTAGGAATAGAGTTGAGGGGTTCCAGTTCGCAGAGTTTCCCTAAGAAGGCATATTCATTTGAGACAAGGGATGCTCAAGGAGAAGACAAAGATGTATCTATTTTTGGATGGCCTGAAGAATCAGACTATATTTTATACCCTTCTTATCATGAAAAAAGTCTGATGCACAATGTATTAGCTATGGAATTGTTCAGGTCCATGGGCTTTTATGCCAGTAGGACCCAATTTGTGGAAGTATTGATTGACCAAAATTACATGGGTGTGTATGTAGTTATGGAAAAAATTAAAAGAAGTAAGGGCAGGGTAGACATTGCCAAGCTTGAGCCCGAAGAAATTGCTGGCGATGAAGTTACCGGAGGGTATATAGTTAAAATTGATAAACAAACCGGATCCCAGAGTGGGGGCTGGTTGAGTAATTATCCTTCTTTATCGACATTTCCTAAGAATATTTTTTTTCAATACCATTATCCGGAGGATGGTGCCTTCCAGCAAAGAGCATATATCAAAGATTACGTGTCGAGTTTTGAAAGTTCATTAAAATCACCTTTTTACAAAGATGCTGATAAGGGATACAGGAAATGGATCAATGTGGAGAGCTTTATTTATTACTGGATTTTGAATGAGGTGAGCAGAAACGTAGATGGTTACAGACTTTCGACCTTTCTGTATAAGGATAAGGACAGTAAAGGAGGTAAGTTGACCATTGGCCCTCCATGGGACTTTGATATTGCGTTTGGAAATGCAGATTATTGCAATGGTCAAAGCTATCAGGGCTTTTCATGGCAGTTTAATACGATTTGTCCCGAAGATGGATATCAACTGCCGTTTTGGTGGGATAAATTACTTCAGGATAGTTTTTTTCTAGACAGTTTGAGCAAGGTTTATGATTATCAGCGTAAGGAAGGCTCCCTTCGCAAAGAATTTATTTTTTCCCTTATTGATTCTATGAGTTATGAACTTCAGGAAGCGCAGGTAAGAAATTTCAAAAAATGGAACATCCTTGGCCAATATGTTTGGCCCAATCCATCGCCCATACCTTCTAGCTGGCAAGGAGAAGTTCAGGAACTTAAAAACTGGATTGGGGAGAGATTGATTTGGCTCGACAACAATCTGCCCCGCAATAAGACGCCGATCACAGAAGTCGTCAAAACCCAGTTCAGATTAAAATTCAACCAAAATGATGGAAGATATACAATTGGTATTCAACAGCCTTTCCCCAATAATTTAAATTGCCGCCTGATTGACATCAATGGTCGAATTATGAGTCAATCCCAAATTTGGATTGAAAACACAGCCAAGGAAATACCGTTAAGCGATATCTTCCCATCGCTCCAAAGCCCTATGGGCATATTTTTTCTGGAACTGACCATTGCTGATCACAGAGAAACACTTAAAATAATCCAAATCTAAAACAAAACCCATTTCATCCAAAGGCAACAATTGTGTTATTTTTTATACTTTTGCACCTCCGGCCTCGTAGTTCAACTGGATAGAATATCAGATTTCGGCTCTGAGGGTTGAGGGTTCGAATCCTTCCGAGGTCACAAATAAATGTTTGGAGCAAAAAGCCCCACTCCCAATGCGTCGAAAGCTCGCTTTCGTAAGCTATGGGAGTGGGGCTTTGAAGTTTTACGAAAGTAAAACTTTCCAAACATTTTGACTTTGGACCGACTGAAGGATCATGAAGTAGTGCGACGCAGGAGTACTACTTCATAATCCTTCTGAGGGAATTATTTTGATGGAGAGCACCACTTCATAACCCTTCCGATGGAAGTAGTGCGACGCAGGAGTACTACTTCATAATCCTTCTGAGGGAATTATTTTGATGGAGAGCACCACTTCATAACCCTTCCGATGGAAGTAGTGCGACGCAGGAGTACTACTTCATAATCCTTTTTGAGGGAAGTTGTGTGACGTTGGGTCACCACATCATAATCCTTCCGAGGGAATTATTGTGATGGAGAGTACTACTTCATAATCCTTTTTGAGGGAAGTTGTGTGACGTTGGGTCACCACATCATAATCCTTCCGAGGGAAGTAGTGCGACGCAGGAGTACTACTTCATAATCCTTCCGAGGGAATTATTGTGATGGAGAGTACTACTTCATAATCCTTTTGAGGGAAGAGTAAGGACGGAGGAGCACAACATTATAATCCATCCGAGGGAGAAGAAGATGCAGGAACACAACTTCATAACCCTGCTAAGGGAAAAGGAAGAACAACGGAGCACAGCTTCATAATCCTTCCGAGCGAAGAGAAAGGATACAGGAACGCAACTTCATAATGCATCCGAGGGAAGTTGTTAAACATAGGTGTGTCATTAAATCGAGAGATTGTGCAACTCATAATAGCCATACTTGCAAACTTCTGAAAGAACTGAACCAAGGTACAGAATTTTCATTGCTCAGATAGAGGTTATGCTTTTAAATTGAGTACTTAAATAACTTTAACACAAAATGAGGTATATTTATAACAAAAACAATATGCAGGGACTTCCCTCACTCTTTAGCCATTTGGAATGCCTTGAATGTGGTAAGGTTTTCCCGACGGATAAATTGATTAATTATTGTCATGATTGTGTACAGCCTTTGGTAGCGAGGTATCATCTGGACCAATCGATTGAGCGTCCATCCTGGACATCGTTGGATCATACCAGCATGTGGACCTGGTTTCCTTTTTTGCCTGTATTGGAAAAGAAAAATATTATAAGTTTGGGAGAAGGGATGACCAAAGTGTTGTCTATTGAAACTTGGGCAAAAAAGATTGGATTAAAAACAGCCCTCTTGATGAAAGATGAATCAAGTAATCCAACAGGATCATTTAAGGCCCGGGGCATGTCAGCTGCTGTTAGCAAAGCTGTTGAACATGGGGTAAATCATTTTTGCACACCCACTGCCGGTAATGCTGGGAGTGCCTTGGCTGCGTATGCTGCGAAGGCAAGAGCAAAATCATCCATCTTCATGCCTGTTAAAACACCGAAGGTTTTTGAATTTGATGTGCAATTAATGGGGGCAGAAGTGCATAGGGTAGAGGGGTCAATTCGGAATGCAGGTTTGGCCATGGCATCCTATAACCAAAATGCCGGAGCCTGGGATGTTTCAACTTTAAAAGAGCCGTTCAGACTTGAAGGGAAAAAGACTATGGGCTATGAATTGGCTGTCCAGCTTGATTATCATTTGCCAGATGTGATATTTTATCCAACCGGTGGCGGCACGGGATTGATAGGTATTTGGAAAGCCTTTGAGGAAATGAAATTAATGGGTTGGATCCAAAATATTCCAAGCAGAATGATAGCGGTACAGATGGCTGGCTGCGCGCCAATAGTACATGCATGGAAGAAAGGACTTTCAGCAAGTGAAGTTTGGCCTGATCCCACTGAAACTGCGGCCAATGGTTTGAGAGTGCCAAAGGCTTTTGGTGATAAATTGATCTTAAAAGCGATAAAAGAAAGTAATGGCTTTGCCATTGAGGTAGACGAAAATGAAATGCTGTTGGTATTAAAAGAATTTGCTCAGGCAGAAGGCTTGTTTGTCTCACCTGAAGGGGCGGCTTGCCTGGCAGCAATAAAAGGAGCCTTGAAGCTAAACTTAATAAATCCAAATGATAAAGTATGTTTTATCCAGACAGGTAGTGGTTATAAATACGTTGAAAACTTGTTGTAATAAAAAAAGCAAACCAAAAATGATTTGCTTTTTCTCATCCTTCCCAGGAAATTAGGCTTCTTTGAGTAAGCTATTTCCAAAGAAAATCAGAATCATGAGGGTGATTCCAAATATGATCATAGGGATAAAATTTTGTTAAAGGTAATTGATATTGACAACCACGTCAAGGGTAAAAAAAGTGTAAATGATGAAAAAATATTAATTCCACTTAAATTAAATGTTTAAATTTAACATTAACAGTAATATATGTATTATAAATTAATATTATATAATAAAACTTTAACATTTATTCATTACTTTTTTATTTGATTTTGAACAAATGTGACAACAAATGTTTTAGATTAGGTAATAATTCACTAACAATCAATGATCATGACAAAATTTCGATTTTACTTGTCCCTTATGGGATTAATGGCATTCTTCACCATGCATGCCCAGATTACTACACCTGCTGCAAGTCCATCGTGCAAGTTGGAACAAAAGGTTGGATTAACGGAAATAAAAATTGACTATTCCAGACCCAGTGCCAAGGGTAGAAAAATTTTTGGTACAGATGGCGTGGTTTCTTTTGGAAATTTTTGGAGAACCGGAGCTAACAACGTAACAAAAGTTTCATTTTCTGAAGATGTAACGGTGGAAGGGACCGCCGTGAAAAAAGGAGATTATGGCCTACTTACCAAACCAGGTGCAGAAAGTTGGGTAGTGAATTTATACAAATACGATGGCAGCAACTGGTCAGCTTATATTGAAAAAACTCCTGATGTCTCTGTAACTGTTAAGCCTAAGATGTCTGGAAATTACATTGAGACTTTTACCATGGATATTGCTAATGTAGAAACTGCCAAGGCTATATTGATGATCAGCTGGGAAAAAACCATGGTTCCCGTTCAAATTGGGGTGGAGGTAGACAAAGTTGTGATGGCGAGTATTGAGAAGGTTATGGCCGGACCAAGCAGCAACGACTATTACAATGCAGCATCTTATTACCACGATTCTGGTCGCGATCTGGAACAGGCACTTGAGTGGGTACAGAAAGCCACCAAAGTACCAAGTCCAAAATTTTGGCAAGTGAGAAAAGAGTCATTGATTTTGGCTGATTTGGGCAGGTACAAGGATGCCATTGAAGCTGCTAAATTATCCAAGGAATTGGCCGCAGCGGCAGGCAACGATGAGTACGTAAAAATGAATGACCTATCCATCGCAGAGTGGATGAAAAAATAATGACCAGGATAGGTCCGCAAAAACGAAAATTTGCGGGCCTATCTTTACCAACTTAGTTTAAGTTGGACTTTTATTTCTGATTTTGAGTCACCTTCTATCTCATTATCTGTATCTGCACTGATCTTATCAAGATCAGAGTATTTTGTAACTGCATATCTAAATTCCAGGGTTGCCCACCTATTTATCTGACATCTCGTATTGAAGTAAAATCTCTTGCCTGTACCTGACACAAACGGTAAGGCATATTCATACAATATATCATTTTCATAGCTGTATATTCTGGTGTTAAATCCCTGGCTTTGAAATACCATAAAGCGTGACGTAAATGAAAAGGGCGAAGCCATTGGTTTGTAAATGACATCCTGATAAAGCATAAAGCCAATTTCTGATGATTTCTGCTGCCTGTATTGATTGATTTCAGCTCTTGCTCTAATTTCCCAGCTTTTGTGCAGGTGGTGCGCCAAATGAAGCCTATATTTGATTCTTTTGATTCCCTCCAGAATTTGGGTTTTAAATGCTGCCGAAGAAGAATTGCTTTCCTTGTTTTCAATGAAAAGCTGCAGATAGGCAGAGAATTTTCTTTTTATTGTATGTTCCAATCTTACCCCATATTCTGATCCGGCGGTTATTCCATCCACTTTGTATTTCAACCAGGTATTGTCAAAAAAGTCTGCATAAGCTGCTATTTTCCATTGGAAATGGGGTCTAAGCTCCAAGCCAAAATAAAGCCCTTGTTCTGCCTGAGACTTACTTGATTCGCCGAAAGCATTGCAGTTCAGGCATTGATATTTCTTATCATAGTTTCTGTATAGTAGGCTTACATCCATTTTCCTGTCAAGCGATAGTAAGAGGCCAAACAGATGTGCCTGGGCCCCATTTTTACTTAACGCACTTTCGCCAAAGAAAAAGATATTTCTGAATCGCCCGCTATAATCAAAGCTGGTGTTATTCGTCGTAGAACCAACGGGTTTATAAATTTCATATACTTTATTGCCATGTGCAATGCTGTGACTAAAACCATAATTTAAATGGTAAAGACTGCATTTGAAATTTTTATACTGATAACTCAAACAAAACCCATAATTCTTTTGCCTGGCATTGGCTTTGTATTTTATTTCTCCTTCTGTTCTGTGATATCCCGTAACCGGAAATGAACTGATCTCAAAATGGGTCGAATCTCCATTGTCATTCGACAGCACACTGTCAATAGCCTTGGATGAATATAACATATGAAGTTCAAAATTGTGTGCAACTTTAAAACTTGTGGCAATACCTCTGAAATATAAATTTTCATTAATGGAAGTATAGGGTCTAAAGACCTCTCCATTCTTCTTAATATTCATTACCATGGTGGATTTTCCTGCTCCAAAACCATTGTGTATAATGAGGCCTTGTCCAAAACTTACAGCATAATCGCCTATGATTAGATTGTTAATTCTACGCCATTTTTTAAGTTGACCATAAATAGAAACATGGTCAGCAATCTTCGTTTTTTGATTCCATACTATGGTTTCACCGGCGTCTTTTTCAGCTATAATACCAAATTTCAGATAATTGCCACTTTGCCATTTGTACCTCACAGAAGCATAATTGGGTGAACCTACAAATTTTGGTTTTCCCAATAAACTATCGACCCTATAGCCACTGGATGTTTGTAACACCCTTTTGCATTTTATGTACATAGCACCATGTCCTTCTTGTAATGCAGCCAGCGACATGGGTCGGGAAATTCCCAAATGATTTACATTTATAAAAGGTAAGATCATGTTTACCTCTTCTGCTGATAAGGATGCTATTGATTGAAGTTCCTCCGCGCAGAGGAAAGGCCCGTAACGATGCCTGTGATTGAGAATGTCTAAAAGTTTTGCTTCCGCAAGAAAAAATAGGTTTTTTAGCTCATCAATGGAGGCTTTGTTTAAATCAAGTGGGTGGTCCCTCAATTCTTCGAGATATTCCAATTGTGGCGCGTATTCAGAGGCATCACTTTGGTTGGATTCAAACCATGATTCCAGTAAAAGTTCAACAGGTGTATTGGTCGATTGGGCAGATAAATTAATCTGAATACCAAAAAAGCAAACCATGCCCAGTGTGAGAGCGAGTAAAATTTTCATAAGTCATAGCGTTAATTCAATTGCAATTTACAGGAAAATCAGATAACGTGCCAGTTTTTTATATGTTCGTAAAGTTTTGCCATAGGCAAACCCATTATATTGGAAAAGGTGCCATCTATCCATTCTACCTTGCACAGACCAATCCAATCCTGGATGCCATAAGCACCCGCTTTATCAAAAGGTTTACATGTTTCAAGATAATAATGAATTTCATCTAAGTCTAACTTAGCAAAACGAATGTCGGATCTTTCTGTAAAAGATTTTGTTCGATGTAGATCTGCAATACAAACGCCAGTGTAAACCTGATGCACATTTCCTGACAGTCGACTCAGAATTTCAACAGCATGCTCGTAAGATTCAGGTTTTCCATATACAATGCCATCCAATACTACTATAGAATCTGCAGTTATAATCAGCTTGTCTTCGGTGCATAATGACAAACAGGGTTGTGCTTTTTTAATAGCCAGGTATTCGGCTATTTCATCTTCCTTTAAATTATCCGGATAATCCTCTTCAACGTCAAAACTGACGACATCCACATGGAAACCGGCTTGCTCTAAAATGTGTTTTCTTCTGGGTGATTTAGAACCCAATATTAACTTTTTATTCAATAATTCCATGGGGTACAAACAAGGGGCTAAACATTAACAAATAAATTAAACCAAGTAGCAGGATCAATTTCAAAGCATTGGCACTCTTATGGTAAGCATCACGATCTCTGCTCTTTTGTATTTGTATTGCCACTTTAACTATAGGGGCAATAACAAAAACTATTGAAAAAATTTTCTGGTGGAAGGAATGAGGGAACCAAACATTAAAAATTACTAAACTTAGGATTGTTATTCCAAGGCAAACCGCGATAAGATTTTTTACAAAATCAATGCCTTGCATAATGGGCAATGAAAAAGAATTTATAAGCATGTCACCTTCCATATCTTCAATGTCTTTGACCCATTCCCTGACCAGATTGATGACAAAAGAAAACCAGGAAAAGCCTGAAAACAATACGAGTACTTTATGGTATTCAACAGAAAGCAAATATCTTCTTTCTGCAATAACCAGAATTATACACACAAATGCTGTCATGCCAGCTACGACCAGATTGCCGCTGAGGCCTGCTTTTTTTAGTCTAAATGCATACCACCATAAAATAAAACAGGCTCCAGGGTAGAGGGTTAATAGCGGTAAATTTTCGGTTGCCCATGCCAGGTAAGCGGCAATCAACAAACCCGATACTAATAGAAAAAAATAGTAGAACCAAGATGCGTGTACCGTCAGCTGCTGGCCTACCCAGGTTTTATGGGGTTTATTGATGATGTCGGCTTTGTAATCGTAGATATCATTGATTAGGTAGCCACCTGCTGCTATGGTAAGGGTGCATAGTACGAGTAAAAAAAACTGCAAAGGGGAAAGTGAAGCTTTTTCAATGTTTGGTAAATAGATGCAATAATGCAAGATAAGTTGCGTAAATGCAATTAAAAATAGATTTAGGGGTCTGATGACCTTGAGATACGCCATCACTTTACAAAATGGATTATTGACATTTAGTTTGTAACCAATGGGTTAGTAGCCTTACGCCATAGCCTGTAGCGGTCCTTGATTTGTAAAATTCAGAATCGGTAAAACTCACACCGGCGATGTCAAGGTGTACCCATGACTTGTGGTCTTCGGTAAACGCTTCTAAAAATTTGGCGGCAGTTATTGCACCGGCAATGGGGACACTGCTCAAGTTTTTGATGTCAGCAATGTCACTTGCCATTAGGTTTTTATAGTCATCCCAAAGGGGTAATCTCCAAACTTTTTCTCCGGTGAGGCAGCCTGCCTGGTAAAGTTCGGAAGCCAATTCATCATTTTGAGTAAACATACCTGCTGCGGTATAGCCCAAAGTGGCCACGCAACTGCCAGTCAATGTTGCCAGATCAACGATGCATTGCGGTTGATAATTTTTGACCATATATGATAGCCCATCTGCCAATACCAATCTGCCCTCTGCATCTGTATCAATGATTTCGATGGATTTGCCGCTATAACTTCCTATTACATCTCCCGGTTTATAGGCTCTTGAACCAATGGCGTTTTCAGCTGCAGGAATTATACCAATCAGATGAACAGGCAAAGACAATCTGCTGGCAGCTTCAATAGAACCTATAACAGCGGCTGCTCCACCCATATCACTTTTCATTAAATGCATGTTGTTGGAACTTTTGAGCGAAATACCCCCGGTGTCGAAAGTAATTCCTTTGCCAATCAATCCAATTTTGTGTTGAATTTTCCCCGCAGGTTTGTATTCAATTATTATAAAAGCAGCTTCTCTTTCACTTCCTTTGCCTACTTCGTATAATGCTTTTAAACCCGTTTTTAACAAGGCATTGCCTTTCACCACTTTTACACCAAAACCGAGTTTTGACCCTAATTTTTTAGTAAAATCTGCGAGATAAGAAGGGTCTTTGATATTAGATGGTAAATTGACAAGATCCATGGCAGTCTGGCTCCCGGCAGCAATGGCTGAAGCAGTGGCATATGCTTTTTTTGCAAATTTTTGGGGTGCATAAATTTCTATGTCCCTACCAGAAATACCATTAGCATCCTTTTTATAGTGTTTTAGAGTGTAGCCGGCATGGATAATACCAATCATGCAAAGTCTGAGCTGATCTTCGTTGAATTGCTCAGCGTTGACTACAATCTTTTCCGGGATGCGATTGATCTGGTTGACAAGTTTTCGAAAGGGGTTTATCAATTGTTCTGCCCCATTCCTTTTTCCCAAACCCAAAAGCCATCGTTTCTTATGATTGGTGGCATGCTGAGTTGTGTATATTTCACCCAACTCGGCTTTAAACTCTGAAGGCCTTGAAAAACCGGTGCAATTTTTATAATCAAAGATGTCAACATCATTTTCAAATATGGGCATTATCAAATGATGGTTGAGGGCTAATTTTTGTGTTAAACTAATTTTCTGCATTGATTTCAATTTGAATATAACCAACTAAGGGCTTTTGGGAATTCCTGTCCCCAGAAATATTCCTGATGGGTGCCCTCAGGGTTATGACTTTCCATAATGTCGATTTGGCCGGTTTTTTGTTCTCTGTTTTTTAATATAGCTCCTAAAAAATCCATTGAAGGCTTTAGTGAATGGCTTTCTTGTCCTCCGGAATACAGATAAATTTTGGTAAAGCCACTTGGATTGAAATGGGTAGCTTGTTTGAATACCTGTTCTGAAATCCATATACTTGGACTAAAAATCATCATATTACCAAAAACATGGTTGTGGTGAAACCCCGCATAAAGGCTAATAAGTCCACCCATGCTGCTCCCTCCAATTCCAGTAAATTCCCGGTCAGTTTTTACCCTGAAATTTTTATCCACATGTGGTTTTAGATCCTCCATCATAAATTGAAGGTACTGTTCTCCTTTTTTTTCTGTGAATTTGGGGTTGTCATAAGGCAGATATTCAGCTATTCTTTCCTTTCCCCCATGGTCAATGGCAATCACTATGACCTCAATACCTTTTTCTGCAAGCATTGCCAATTGTTTGTCGACTCCCCAATTGCCAAAAGGAGCATGATCGTCAAATAAATTTTGGCCATCGTGCAGGTACAAAACAGGATAGGTTTTGCCACTTGTATGATAATCATATGGCAATAAGGCAGCCACCCTTCTTCTTCGGTTGAGATGTGGGATTAGATAATCCTCATCTATGATAGAAATGATGGGTTTCTTTAAACTTGGTGGGTTCATCTATCAAAGATAACAATAATGTATTTTTAACAAGGCCTCAACCACCTTTTTGCAAGGATTATTGCATAAGAAAAATCACGAAGTAAAAGTTAAAAATTTGATAAATAGCTGATATTCAATATTTAAGACATGTTAACTGTTGTTTGAGACTAATTATATTGTTGTTAACACCCCGAGTAAAGTCAATTGCTTATTTTTGCATCATAAAAATTAATAATATGAACATTACCACGCTGGTTTTAAACATAGGTATTGTAGCTGCTCTTTTTTCGCTACTTATCATTTTTGTGCTAAAAAAGCAAAAATCCTATTTAATGACTTATCTACAGTCATTTTGCGGCGTCCTGTTTGTGTTTTCGGGATGGGTCAAAGCCATTGACCCGATGGGTACAGCCTTTAAAATGGAGCAGTATTTTGGTGAGTTTGAATCTGCATTTTCGGAGACATGGATGTCTTTCATAGCACCAGTTTTTCCTGCACTATCCAGTGTTTCGATCTGGTTTTCTGTGGCCATGATTGTTTTTGAAATTGCCCTTGGCATTGCTCTTTTTATAGGGTACAAACCCAAACTCTCTGCCTGGCTGTTTCTAGCACTGGTTGTGTTTTTTACGATTCTTACAGGTTTTACCTATCTCACAGGTTATGTTCCCGGAGGGGTTAATTTCTTTGACTTTGGCAATTGGGGAGCTTATAAAGCATCCAATATGAAGGTAACAGACTGTGGCTGTTTCGGAGACTTTATCAAACTGGAACCTAAAATTTCATTTTTTAAAGACATAGCGTTGTTGTTTCCTTCTGTCTATTTTGTTTTGAAGCACCCACAAATGCATAGTTTCTTTACAGATAAGAAGGCTGGATGGTTGATGGCTGGATCAACTGCTGTCCTAATTTTGTATTGCATGTATAATTTTATTTGGAATGAACCGCACATTGATTTTCGTCCATTTAAAAATGGTGCAAACATAGCTGCGATAAGGGCACAAGAGGACAAAGCTCAGGCAGAAGTTAAAATTGTTGCTTTTTCCATTAAAGATAAAAAATCGGGTAAGATTACAGAAGTAGGATTTGATGAATACATGAAAAATGCCGAGAAATACGGGGATGATGCCAATTTTGAAGTGCTGGAGCAAATTAAAACAGAAGCATCCATCCCGCGAACAAAGGTATCGGAATTTGAAATCACGGATTTTGATGGGGTAGATTTTACTGATAAGTACCTTGCCAATGCAAAGTATCATTTTATGGTAATTTCTCCCAAAGTAAAATTCAGCACTGAATCTGTAAAAGCAACTGTGCAGGATTCCATATTTATGATAGACAGCAGTGATGTGCAGAAACCTGTGAAGAAGTTTTTGAAAATGATGAATAAAGAAATATCAAAAACCAATTTTATATGGCCGACTGGATTTATAGCCGACCTCAAATCCATGAAACCTATTTTGGATGAGGCCATGTCAAAAGGACAAGAAGTATCAATAGTCATTGGAGGTATTTCAAAAGAAGCCGCTGCTGACCTTGCCGAAGAAACGGGTATAAAAGCCGAGTACCTGACAGCCGATGATATCTTACTAAAAACCATAATCAGGTCCAATCCTGGCTTAGTATTGTGGAAGGATGGTGTTATTTTGCAAAAATGGCACAAGAAGCAGTTACCCGTTTATGCCCAAATAGCATCCACGTTTATAAAATAGGTGGTAGTGACGGAAAGAATCAGTGTTTTTGATATATTTAAAATTGGCATAGGCCCATCCAGCAGCCATACCATGGGGCCGTGGAAGGCAGCTTTACAATTCGTTGAATGGTTGGAGAGAGAGGGAGTGCTGGGTGATGTTATCAGCGTTGATGTTTGGTTATACGGATCTTTGGCAAAAACAGGCAAAGGACACGGCACAGATATGGCAGTGGTTTTGGGACTTACAGGTGAACATCCTGAATTCGTGCCTGTAGATAAAGTAATTCCAACATTTGAAAACGTAGATGTTACCGGAACAATCTTACTCAATGGCAGGAAAGAGGTGTCTTTCACTACGGAGAAAAACATTCATTTTTTGTATGACCAAATGCTGCCTTACCATGCCAATGCCCTCACATTGGTGAGTCATTTTGAAGGCGAACACAGCAGGGCAAAAACCTACTATTCTGTTGGAGGAGGATTTGTGGTTTGTGAAGGAGAAGAAGAAGGACAGGAAGATGGAGTTGCCATACCTTTTCCCATAGATAAAGCAGAGGAATTGAATTTTTGGTGTGCTCAGGAAGGAAAAAAGATATCTGAAATTGTTTGGGAAAATGAAAAATGTTGGAGGAGTGAGGAAGATATCATAGAAGGCATTCAAAAGTTATGGGATGTTATGCGTGAGTGTATTTTTTCTTCCTGCAAAAAAAATGGGGCTCTGCCAGGGGGTCTGGATGTACAGCGCCGTGCTTTTGCCATGGCTGAAAAACTTTTACCAGGTCAAAGCAATATTGAAAATGCAAAGCAATGGATGGAAGCCATCAAAGAGCAGGAACAAACTTTTAGTTCCACCTTAAAATGGCTTAGTTGTTTTGCATTGGCCGTTAATGAAGAAAATGCCCATTACGGCAGGATAGTAACCGCACCTACTAATGGAGCTGCAGGAGTTATTCCGGCAGTACTTATGTACCATTTGCTTTTTTCACCCGGAGCCAAACAGCAAGACATTGTTACTTTTATGATGGTTGCCGGCGAGATGGGAAGTTTGTTTAAAAAGGGAGCCACCATATCGGCTGCAATGGGAGGATGTCAGGCTGAAATTGGAGTTTCATCGGCAATGGCCGCAGCAGCGCTCACAGAATGCCTTGGTGGTAACTATGAACAGGTAATGATGGCAGCAGAAATTGCGATGGAACACCATTTAGGTCTAACGTGTGATCCCATAGGAGGACTGGTACAAATTCCATGTATAGAAAGGAACACAATGGGTGCTATCAAAGCGGTGACAGCATCACAAATTGCCCTCGAATCTGATCCTACCAAAGCCAAGGTGACACTTGATGGTGTAATACGTACTATGAAAGTAACCGCAGAGGATATGCACCACAAATACAAAGAAACTGCAGATGGAGGGTTGGCTGTGCATATACCCGTTAATATTGTAGAGTGTTGATATTCAGGCATATAAATAGTATGAAGGCAGAAGGTTTTATTAAAAAACCGCAAACAAAATTGAAATATTTTTTTCACAAAATACTTGTGTAGAAGTGATAATTAGCTTACTTTTGCAGTCTCTAAAGAGAGAAAGGAAGAATGGCAGAGCTGGTTTATTGCACCGGTCTTGAAAACCGGCGTACCTGAAAGGGTACCTGGGGTTCGAATCCCTATTCTTCCGCTATGGCGCTGTTTTACGGCGCCATTTTTTTTTACCTAAAATTAACATAGATTTTAGTTTAAATTTGGGTAAGTATCTATATTTTCACCATAAAAAAGTGTTCAAAAACTTATCTATCAGGCAATTGACATATTTTGTTATCGCCTGTATCAGTACGCTATACCTGGTTTTTATTTCAATTCATTATTTACTCTCGCATTATTTTGAGTCGCCCTGGTTGCAGTTGTTCGTTGTATTTATGGGCTTGGGCATTAACATTTATATTGTCAAAAATGTGTTGGAACGTTTTGTTTTTCGCAAGATCAAAGTGATTTATAAAATCATCAGAGATTCAAAACTGACCAAGAAAGAAAAAGAATCGGTTGATATTGGATCTGCTACTTTTGAAGCTGTGACAGAAGATGTGATAGAGTGGACACGTGATACCCAACAAGAGATTGAATCTCTTAAGAGTTTGGAGGAATACAGAAAATCTTATGTTGGCAATATTTCGCATGAATTAAAAACACCCATTTTTTCCATTCAAGGCTACCTCCATACTTTGCTTGACGGGGGCCTGGAAGATGAAAAGATCAATCGAAGTTACCTCGAGAAAGCTAGCAGCAATGCAGACAGGCTGCAAAACATTGTTGAAGATCTGGAAACCATCAGCAAACTTGAATCAGATGCATTGGCATTGGAGTTTAAAAAATTTGATATTAAATCTTTAACAAGAGACATATTTGAAGACCTTGAAAAAATGGCGGGTGAAAAACAGATCAAACTTCAATTCAAAGACGGCGCATCTCCCAATACAATGGTCAACGCAGACAAGGAATGTATCCGGCAGGTAATGACCAATTTGTTGGTAAATGCTATTAAATATGGCAAAGAAGGAGGGAGTGTTAAGGTGAGTTTTTACGACATGGAATCTCAAATTCTGATTGAAGTATCAGACAATGGGGTAGGGATTGAAGAAAAACACCTTAAACACCTTTTTGACCGTTTTTACAGAGTGGATACAAGTAGGTCAAGAAAAATTGGGGGGTCGGGTCTTGGCCTGAGCATAGTTAAACACATTGTTGAAGCACACAATCAAACCATCAATGTAAGAAGTACCATAGGATTGGGAAGTACATTTGGCTATACATTAGAAAAGGCATAAAAAAAGCCGGCTTTCACCGGCTTTATCTTACATTTCTTCTTCGTCGTCGCTTTCTTCGTACGGTTCTTCGTAATCTGTACTTTCGTCATCGGTGATATCAATATCATCTTCTTCAAAAGTTTCTTCGGGTCCTTCTGTAAAGCTATCAAGATCCTTAAGAATTTCATCCAGTTCATCGTCTTCATCATCCAGCTTTTTAGGCGACTTGCCACCGCTGCCAGGTTTTTTGATGACCTTGGTAATGATTACTGGTTTTTTGGGTTCTGAGGTTTTCTTTTTCTTTGTTTCTTCTTCTTCCTCTTCACTGTCGAGATCGCGTTTACCTGCTGCTGCCTGAGCTGCCGCTACTACTGCTGCTGCCTGTTCTCCATGTTGTTTTGCGAGCACAGATTTTGTTGTTGTGGGCACAGCTATCAATCTTTTTTTGTCGATCAGCTCTCCGGTAACCGAACAGATTCCGTAAGTTTTGTTGCGAATGCGAACGAGCGCATTCTGGAGGTCAGAGATAAAAGTTCTTTGTCTTGTGGCCATTGAATTTAGCATTTCCACCTCGGATTGAGAGGATGAGAAATCGGTAAGATCTTTTGTAAAATCGCCACTTGTATTTTCAGTTATCTCCTTGATTTGTTCCATCAGGTTTTCATACTGGAAACGAGCTTTTTCAAGTTTGTCATCAATGATGGCTTTGAATTCTTCCAACTCTTTATCGGAGTACCTGTGAACAATGGTTTGTACCGGTAATGATGGGGGGTCTGGTTGCATATTTCTTTTTTCCTTTAAGTATTCTATTTTTGCCTGGTTGTCGAATGAATTTTCCAGCTTTTCCAATTGAGCTTTGTCAATTGTCTTTAATGGTTTTGCTGGCTTCCTTTCAACTATTGTTTTTTCTGTACCTTTAGAACCCGCTGTGGCCTTTGCTTTCGGCTTGGGTGCAGCTGTTTCTTTGGTTTTAACATTTGCCTTGCTCTTAGCAGGTATTGGAGCAGGTTGAGGAGCTGCCGTGGCTTTTTCTACTTTTGGTTTAATCGTAGTTTTATTTGCGGTTGGTGCCACAGGGACTGTCTTTGCATCTGTTTTTGCTTTTGCCGCGGGCTTTGGTGAAGCTACCTTTTTTGTTGCAGTGGTTTTTGCTGGAGCCGGAGCAGCTTTTTTAACTTTAGGGTCTTGCTTCGCAGGCGCCGGTTTTGCAGGCACGGCTTTTGGTTTGTTTGCTACCACAGGTTTGGCCTTTGCAGCTGGCTTTGAAACTGCTTTGGTATTTGTATCTTTCTTTTTATCAACAGGTGCAGCTTTTTTAGGAGCTTCTACTTTTTTGGAAGCCACTGCTTTAGATGCTGGCTGTGCTTTAACTACTGCCTTGGCATTTCCTTTAACTGCTGTCTTTGGAGCAGCTTTTGGAGCAGCTTTTGCAGCAACTTTTGGAGCTGGCTTAGGTGTTGCCTTCGTTGCTGTCTTTTTTGCAGGAGCCTTTGCAGCTTGTTTAGCAGCTGGTTTAGAGGCGGCTTTTGCAGCTGGTTTTGCAGCCGGTTTTACTGCAACCTTAGCAGCCGGTTTCTTGGCAACTTGCTTTGATTTGTCATTCTTTTTTGTAGCCATTGCATCTGGTTTTGATGAAAATGAATCAATGTGCAAATGTAATCTGAAATTGTTTTAAATATCAAATTTTTTTAATGTATAATTTAAAAGTTTTTTGACTTTCCGGAACTTTTAAATGCGATAGACTAAAATATTGATATTTAGGATATTATGTCAAAAATGGAACTTTTTGAACAAGCCATGCTAAAAATAGGAAGGAAAATAGAGTGACCCCGAGAAACTTTTTTAAAAATGGTAAGAACTGCAGGGACAAAGAAATTGTCGGCAAGCAGGTGTGAAAGATACCATAAAGTTCGAATGGAATCGAACAAGTGTGCCAGGTATCTCAGGGTCATCTCCCATGTTGGTTTAGCAGTATTCAATATAAACCAATAATCGTACCAAAAACCAATTTTTATAACTGTTTTTTGAATCACCGCTAAATATTTATACATCCCATCCTTCAAGTTTGGAAAATAATTTAGCTTTGAACCCACATCAAGACAAAATATGAGTAAAATCAAAATGCCACTGACCATAAGCCAAATCATCAATATGAATGTTGGCTTTCTTGGAATTCAATATAGCTTTGGCCTCCAGCAAAATTCTATTACCCCTCTCTATACTTTTCTCAATGCGGATCCCGATCAGCTGCCCATACTCAATCTGGCAGGACCCATGACAGGTTTGATCATACAACCCATTATTGGTGCACTCAGCGATCGCACATGGTCACCCAAATGGGGAAGGCGGAAGCCTTTTTTTCTTGCCGGAGCCATTACCTGCAGTATTGCTTTATTGTTTATGCCATTCAGCACGTCCTTGTGGATGGCGGCCTCCCTGCTTTGGATTTTGGATGCCGGAAACAATACAGCCATGGAGCCCTACAGGGCTTTTGTTGCAGATAAATTGCCGAAAGAACAATATCCGTTGGGTTTTCAAACCCAGTCTTTTTTTACAGGTCTGGGTATTACACTTGCCGCTGTTTCTCCTACCATTTTCGCTACCATTATTGGCTCGGGTAAGTCGGCAACAGGCATTCCATATTGGGTATATGGCTCGTTTATAGTTGGTAGTATTATTTCCATTAGCACAGTCTCATGGTCTCTTTTTAAGACTCCTGAGAATCAACCTTCAGAAGAAGAGCTTTTAGAAATACAAAAAGGTAGAGGAAATATTTTCGCTCCTTTTAAAGATATCTTTGAATCATTGGTTTTCTTGCCTACAACATTATGCCAACTAGCAATAGTCTACTTATTTCAGTGGTATGCAATGTTTATTTACTGGCAGTATATTTCGTTAAGTGTGGCTTCCAGTATCTGGCACACCGATATCCAAAATAAAGAGCTTTACGACCAAGCCGCGCGTTGGACTTCCCTTGCAAATGGTTTTTACAACATTGTGACTTTTTTATCTGCTTTTGCCCTCGTTATTTTGGCACGTAAAATTACTGCCAGGTATGTGCACATGGTTTGTCTTGTTCTGGCTGGTCTGGCCATGATGGCCATTCCGATGGTGGATAATAAATATGTTTTATTCTTACCTATGGTAGGAATTGGCATAGCCTGGGCAAGTATGATGGGAATACCCTACATTATGGTAGCCAGTAGTATACCCCCTTCCAAAAACGGGGTCTATATGGGAATAGTGAATATGATGATCGTAATCCCGATGTTTATTGAATCGCTTAGTTTTGGGAAAATTTATGATCTTTTCTTAGACAGCACTCCCGGCAACGCTATTCGGTTTGCCGGCTTTTTGCTTTTGCTGGCAGCCGTAGCTACCCGGTTCATTCAAGTGAAAAAAGAACAATTTGATGCTGCTGCACCAGCGGGTCACTAACCTTCTTTTTTAATAAGATTTAGAAAGGCTGTCGGTAAAAAATCAACAAGGTCGCCTGCTTTCATGGCTTCTTGTCCAAATTTGCTGGCTGCACAGTCTCCCGCCAAACCATGAATGTATACCGCAAGGCATACTGCAATTTCTAAATCCGCATACCTTGCTACAAAACCCGTCATTAAACCTAAAAGCACGTCTCCACTGCCAGCTTTTGCCATTCCTGGATTGCCGCTGGTGTTGAAATAAAGTTTGCCTTCTGGAGTACTTATACTTGTGATGCTAGTTTTTAATACAATAAAACACTTCAATTCTTTGGATTTTTCAAGCTGAGTTGTCAGCCTCTCGGCAGATGTACCATGTTTGCCAAAAAGGCGATCAAACTCTCCTGGGTGGGGAGTTAAAACGCTGTTTGGGGGAAGTTTGTACAACAAATCTTTATCCTGTGCCAGTATATTTAATCCATCCGCATCGATGAGTAAGGGGCAGGGTTTCGTTGTAATCAAGGCTTGCAACAACTTTTTCTCAACTACCCGGGTACCCAGACCACAGCCAATACCAATGGCATCAAATTTTTGAAGTATTCCTTCAAATTGATTGCTTGGCAGAGCAAGCGACATGGCCTCAGGTACAGCCTGGATAACCTGTTGGACAATGCTTTCACGGCTCATTATGGTAGTCCAGCCGCATCCACTCCTGCTGCATGCATTGGTAGCCAAAATGGCTGCACCCACTTTGCCATCACTGCCGGCTAAAATGGCTGCATGGCCATAGTGCCCTTTGTGACTGGCTTTTTTTCGTATTGGGATTTGACGGCATGCCCAGTCCTGATCGAGATATTCAAATGGAGTATCAGCATAAAAAGGATTGACGAGGCCTATATCAACAGTATAAACAGTGCCTACAAAGTCTAAATTTTCTTCAATAAAAAAAGGCAGCTTGAGAGATTGAATCGTTAGGGTTGCATCGGCCTTCACACAATTTTCTGCTGCAACCAAGTCAATCATCATACCTGAAGGTAGATCAATGCTGATGATAGGTAAAGAGCTGCTGTTGATTTCATCAATTGCCTCAGCAACCAGGGAGGAAACCTCCCGGTTGGTGCCCGACCCCAAAATTGCGTCTACCACTACCGTTGTTTTCTTGAGCCCGGACAAAGTGTCCTTTTTCCATTGACTCAATTCTACATTCCCACATGCTAGTAGTTGTGATTTCATAAATTTATAATCTGCGCTGGGTGTATTACCCATATTTACTTCAACCACTCTTACATTGTAAAAATTATTCCGAAGAACCCTGGCAATCACCATGCCATCACCTCCATTGTTGCCCGTTCCACAAATGATGATAAATGGGGTATTGTGATCCGTAAATAACTCCATTATTTTTCGGGATAGAGCATTGCCGGCCTGCTCCATCAATTGTGCGCTTGTAATGGCTCGATCAACCATGGTTTGCTGATCCCATTCTTTGATTTGTCTGGAGTTCAACAAGTACATATCTTAGTGTGTTATTATTATACATTGACAAGATATGGAATTAAGTCAGATTTTACAAGGAATAAAGGTGGTTGAGTTGGCCAGTGTTTTGGCAGGGCCTTTGGCGGGCAGTTTTTTAGCGGAGTTAGGGGCAGAAGTTGTAAAAATAGAAAATGGCCCGGCAGGGGGTGATGTTACCAGAAACTGGAAGCTTCCGGAAGAATCAAACGAACATGGAGTTGGAGCATATTATCACAGTGCCAATTATGGTAAAAAAGTTTGTTTATTGGATCTAAAATCTGAAATGGATAAATCAAAACTTTACGACTATTGCAGAGAAGCAGATATAATATTGAGTAATTACCAGAAATTGACAGCTGAGAAGTTGGGTGTAGATTTGGAAAAACTGAGAAATATAAACCCCAAAGCAATATTGGTGCAATTAAATGCTTTTGATTATGATGATCCAAGACCTGGCTATGATCTGGTAATGCAAGCGGAGTCTGGATTTATTTCCATGTGTGGTCACGAAAGTGAGTTGGCCAAAATGCCTGTTGCAATGATAGACATTCTTGCAGCCCATCAAATCAAAGAGGCTGTTTTAATCGGGTTGATGCAGCGCAATCGTTCAGGTCATGCTTCTGTATTTCATGTTTCGCTTTATAAGTCTGCGCTCTCCGCTCTAGTGAATCAGGCAACTAATTTTTTGATGGCCAATCACGTGGCTAAACCCATGGGTACTTTACATCCAAATATAGCCCCTTATGGTGAGATCATTACATCAGCCGATGGCGTGCGACTCATGCTTGCTGTAGGGTCAGAAAGGCAGTTTGAAAAACTGGCCAATGTGTTGGGGTTATCAGAAGACAAACGAATCAAATATGAAACCAATCATAAAAGGGTGGTGCAGAGGGATCAGTTGCAACGTGATTTGCAGTATTTGACTGCCCAAAAACTATCTGAAAGTCTGGTGTCAGAACTCGAAAAAGAGCAAATTCCTTTTGCTAAGGTTAGAGATTTGGAACAAGTGTTGACAGATACTCAGAGTCTGCCAATGATATTGCCCAACAATATAGCAGGAAGATCAGATGGTAAATACATTAGTAACCTTGCCTTCTCTGCCGACTTCATTCAGGCCAATGGAAGCCATTGAGAAAGTCCGTTATTTCCATTTCTTTCTTTCCCTCGTATTTCACTTTTTGTAAGACCAAAAATCCGTCTTGGGTAGCAATATGCAGGTACTTTTTTTTATCACTGTGTATACTTCCTGGCATATACTGGTGTTGATCATGAAGGATGTCGCATCTCAAGACTTTCATTTCCTGACCCATAAATTCAAACCAGGCACCAGGAAAGGGATGTAGACCTCTTACAAAATTTTGTACATCCAGAGCTGTAGTGTTAAAATCGATTTGGCATGTTTCGTGAAATATTTTCGGCGCATGACAGGCCATTGCATCATTTTGTGGCAGGTAATGTGCGCTTCCGTCTGCGATGTCTTTGAGGGCTATCATCAGTTCTTGTGCACCCAGAATTTTCAATTTAGTGTATAAACTGCCGAAGTCGTCGTTATTTTCTATAGGTATGGATTTTTGCCTGACTATTCCACCTGTATCAATTTCATGTTGTAGCTTAAAAACAGTTACCCCTGTTTCTTTTTCACCTCTGATAATTGCCCAGTTGATGGGTGCAGCTCCCCTATATTTGGGTAGGAGGGAGGCATGTACATTGATGGTTCCGAGCCTTGGCAGATCCCAGACCACCTGAGGCAACATTCTAAAGGCGACTACTACCTGTATGTCATGCTTGTAGGATTTCAATTCGGCTATAAAAGAGGGAGCTTTCAAATTTGATGGCTGTAACACCGGTATCCCTTTATCAATAGCAAATTTTTTAACCTCGGTGGTGAGTAATTGTTTTCCACCTCTTCCTCCCCATTTGTCTGTAGCAGTTACCACGGCAACTACCTCGTGTTCTGAAGCTAGCAATGTAGCCAGTGAATCAACAGCAAAGTCGGGACTACCCATAAAAATTATTTTCAATCCGCTCATACCTTAGTTTTGAAATAAGAACAAATTATCAAGCGTGGTTCCCAACCATAGCTTAACGGAAATATACGCGTTTATTTTCTCAGGCCTCAATGCCATATTGTCGATCACTACACTGCCAATATCCGCTTTAAGTTCCATTTTATACTTTTTGTTCATGTCAGCAACATTTTTATTGACCTGATCCTGAACTTGATTGAGGTTCTCTGCTATATTAAAATGCAACATTTTTTCAAGCTCATTTTTAATTTTTCCTTTTAACAACCACGAAGCTGCTTTGTGGAGCACATTGCCGGTCTTAACGGAAATTTCCACCTGATCGCCATACAACAGTGACTTTGATTTGTCAAATGAGGGAATGCCTAATAAAATTAGTTTTCCATTAAAGGAGCCTTTTACATCAACAGCCAGTTGTAGTCGACCACTGCTTTTACCTACCTCAATGTTAACTACTTCGATGGTCTTACCTGCTTCGGAAAACTTTTTTCCTTCGAAATTTTTCTTCGCTACATTTTGCAGATGGCTGTAGTCCAGTTCCATTATCAATTGTATCAAAGAACTGTCCCTGACTTTGTCTTTCCAGGCAAATGGTGGTGTTTTTATTTTAAACTGATCCATACCAGGCTTACCTGAACTTAAATTTACCTGAGTTTTAAGAGATATTTTCCCTTCAATGTAATTTTTGGTATTTAAGGCAGGCGTCAAAAATGCAGAGTCAGCTCTCATTTGAAACCACCCCCCATAGATGCTGTCTAATTCAAAGGGCGTTAGGGTATATTTGGCTACTTCCTTGATGATCAGGGGTAGGTTGTATTCCTCTTTCATGGAGTTGTCTATGTTTTTCTCCATGTCTGTTCTGGTTTTTCTTATTACAAAGTTTGCCAAAGTTTCTATGGGCAAATTGAGTATTCCCAAATCAATGGCCGGTTTTTTTGTCCACTTATGTTCAACCAACATTGTTTCCGTTTTCAAAACCCAATCTTTCTGAATATCAAAATTTGAGAGAAAGGTCATTTCAAGATTGCCCGTGGCTTTAAAATCTTTGATAAAGGTTTTTTTGACTATGTCTACTTGAAGGGGTAGGGTTACCATAGCACTTTTGCCCTGAAATTCAACCAATACATTACCTATTCGTTTAAGCTTAATGGTGGCATTGTAGTCGTCAAACTTAAGTTCTTCTTTCATCATGGCATCCATTACAAAATTGAAAGTATCGGTAAGCGACTGCTTTTTAATTTTATAATTTATATTGATGGTGGAATTGAGGTCGGGGGCTACAAAATAATCAGGTTCCGCTGCCGCTTCCGTAGCCTTTTTACTGCTGCTGCAGCCACCCAAAAATATGCCAGGTAGTGAAAATAATAGGGCCGCACTTATGCAAAAAAGAAAGCCACGGATGCTTGTGTTCATTTTTTTTATATCTTGTAGATTGGCAAAGGTACGAAATGAGGTTTTTTTTTCACATTTCATTTAAAGGCACCCACTACAGCGGGTGGCAGAGGCAGACAAAAGGCATTGCTTCGATTCAGGAAGAATTGGAGAATGCATTGCATAAGGTCACAGGCAGCGAAACTCCGGTCATGGGCTGTGGCAGAACAGATGCAGGTGTGCATGCATCCAGTTTTTTTGCGCACTTTGATGCCTCTACTTGCCCGGATATCATTAAACTCAATTATACGCTACCGGCAGATATTGTGATTCATCAGGTTTTTCAGGTTCAGCAGGATGCACATGCCAGGTACGATGCTTTGTCCAGAACCTATGATTATTTTATCCATGCCTCTAAAAATGCTTTTCAGGATGAATTGAGTTTTTTATATGGCGGCAAAATTATTTTTCCAGAACGGGTGCATGAAGCTTGTGATTACATTTTAAAAAATCAGGATTTCAAGTCATTTTGCAAAACACCCGAAAGGCATAAATCTACTGTATGTACCATATATGAATGTTATTGGGAATTCGATTTTGATGAAGGGCGACATCATTTTAGAATAAAGGCAAACAGATTTCTTAAGTCAATGGTTAGAATATTGGTCCACGATTTGTTGGCTGTAGGGGAGGGGAGAATCTCACTTGAAACATTCAGGCAATGTCTTGAAGGCAACAGAGATAGTCAAATACATCAAATAGCCTATCCCCAGGGACTTTATCTTAGTGAGATAGAATACACTTATTTAAAAGTAGAACAGCCTAAAATTAAACTTTATTAAACCTGGGATTCTTTCACACGTTTGCCAAAATATTTTGGATGTACAAGCAGAAGACCGAAGGACTCACCATCTTCTTTCCCGGTTTTAGAGTGGTGTGCACCATGAGCCCTTAATACGGCTCTGGAATAGGGGTTGTCCAATTGTTTGAACCAGGAAAAGCGGCGATGGATGTATACATCGTGGATTAAAAAATAGATGATACCGTAAATCAGTATGCCCAGCCCCACGAAAATTAGTTTCTGTAATGAGGGCATTGTTGTGCCAAGGATAAAACAGCTAGCACTTGGAATGGCAAAAACAACAAAAAACAGGTCATTTTTTTCAAAAAAACCATCTTTCTCAAAATGAGGTTTATGATGGTCTTCATGCCAGTTCCAACCAAAGCCATGCATAATGTATTTGTGGGCCAACCACGCTACACCTTCCATTCCTAATACGGCTGCCAATACGATTGCAATGTTCACCATTTAATTCCTATTTGAATCTAAAATGTCAATACGGACGAAAAGTTTAGTTTTTGCCAGACTTTCTTAAATTGAAAAGTATTGGAATGAAGAAAATTCCCAAGGTTAAGATCGAAAATCCCCAGTCGGCTTCGTGACTTGCGAGAAACTTACTGATGTATAAAGCAGGAAAAAAATGCTCTACCAGTGCCAGCATCAATTTTAAACCCAAGACCCCGATTACTACAAAGGCACTTGTCTCCAAAAATGGGAATTTTTCCATCAGCGTTACAAAGCCTTGAGCCACAAATCGCATGGCCAGGATACCTAAAAATACACCCATCCAAATCAATAGAATGTTGTCTGAAAATGCAACTGCCGCAAAAACGTTGTCGATCGAAAATGTAAGATCCATAATCTCAATGGCTACAATGGTAGCCCAGAATGGGCCAATCAAACCGATTGTTTTTGTGTAAATCCAACTGTTTTCTGGTTTGTTGAGGTCGTCACTTTCTGTGGCGGTATTTTCACCTTTCCACCATTTCCAAACCAGGTACAAAAGATAGGCACCACCCAATGGTTTTAGCCACCAGAATTCCATTAAAATGGAAGCAAACAACAGGCACAGGCCTCTAAATACATAGGCTCCCAAAATGCCATATCTGAGCGCTTTGCCCCTTTGCTCTTTGGATAATCCCAATACCATGCTCGCTAAAACAGCCGCATTATCAATGGCCAACAAACTCTCAATTACAATTAAATTGAGGACAACAAGTAACGACTGAGCCGGATCTGATAAAATTTTATTTATCAGTTCAGTCATGCTTTCTGCACTTTAAATGATTCTTTCAGATTGACAGTAGAGTTAAAAACGGGGTGATTTTCACTATGGTCTCGATCTGCGGTATAATATCCTTTGCGCATAAACTGGTAGGAATCACCTTCTTTTGCTGCAGCCACAGCTCTTTCAAACCGTGCTTTTCGATTAATATTCAGTGATGCTGGATTGATAAAATCAAATACATCTTTGTCGTCGTGGCCGGCAGGAGTTGGATCGGTAAACAACTTATCATATTCTCTTATTTCTCCCTCGATGGCTGTTTTTGCATCCACCCAGTGGAGCGTACCTTTTACCTTTAGGCCACTGGTATCTGCACCACTTTTACTCTCAGGTATATAGGTGCATCTTAATTCAGTGACTTGCCCACTTTCATCTTTAACCACTTCGTTGCAGGTTATGATATACGCATGTTTCAATCTCACGCTTCCTCCCGGAAACAACCTGAAGTATCCTTTGGGTGGATCTTCCATAAAATCATCCCTTTCAATATACAACTCATTTGAAAATGACATGGTTCTTTCTCCCGCTGTAGGGTCTTCCGGATTGTTTTCAGCCGGTAATTCTTCACCAATGGCTGGGTCATAATTGGTTATTAATACTTTTACAGGGTCTGTCACCACCATGGCCCGGATGGAAGTACGATTAAGCTCTTCCCTTACACAAGATTCCAGCAACTCAATTTCTATGAGATTGTCTCTTTTTGCAACTCCCGCTTTTTCACAAAACATCCTCAAAGCTGCAGGCGGATAGCCTCTGCGCCTCATTCCAGCTATGGTGGGCATACGGGGATCATCCCATCCCGTCACTATGCCTTCTTCAACCAATTTTAAGAGTTTTCGCTTACTCGTAATCAGGTAGGTAACATTCATTCTGGCAAATTCAATTTGCCTGGATGGAAATATCTCAAGTTTTTCAATAAACCAATCGTACAATGGTCTGTGATGGGTAAACTCCAAAGAACACAATGAATGTGTAATGCCTTCAAGGCTATCGCTTTGTCCATGGGCAAAATCATACATGGGGTATATACACCAGGCATCACCAGTGCGGTGATGGTGTTCGTGTTTAATCCGATAAATAACCGGATCCCTCATATGCATGTTGGGAGATGTCATATCAACCTTCGCTCTGAGAACCCTGCTACCATCTTCAAATTTTCCTGCTCGCATTGCTTTGAAAAGTTCAAGATTCTCCTCTATGCTTCTGGATCTGTATGGACTTTCAATGCCAGCCTCGGTAGGAGTCTTTTTCATTTCGGCAATTTGCTCCGCTGTGCTGTCATCAACATAAGCCAGCCCTTTTTCGATCAGTTGAATGGCATAATTATATAGCTGTTCGAAATAGTCTGAAGCATAAAGAGCTTGTTCTTCCCACTCATACCCCAGCCACCTGATATCATTTTTGATGCCCTCTACGTATTCAGTATCTTCAGTAGTAGGATTGGTATCATCAAACCTTAGATTGGTTTTGCCCCCATATTTTTTTGCCAATTCAAAATTGATGGTTATGGCCTTAACGTGACCAATGTGCAGATAGCCATTTGGTTCCGGTGGAAAACGAGTATGAATCCTGCCCCCATGTTTGCCATTGCGCAAATCATCTTCAATGATCTCTTCAATAAAATTTAAATGAGATTTTCCTTCTGACATTGCTTGTTTTTTTATCTCTTATTTACATTCTTTCCGGCATATCGATGCCCAGCATTTTCATTCCTTTTTGTAATACTTCAGCTGTAACTTTGCAGATTCCCAATCTGAAATTTTTTTCTTCATGGGTTGCAGCCCCCAAAATTCTAACTTCGTGATAAAATCTATGAAATTCTTTGGCCAAGGTATAACAATAGTTGGCAAGGTGTGAGGGGTCGTAAACCCTGGCAGCCTCTGCTATTACACCTGGAAAAGAAGTGAGCAATACCATCAGAGATTTTTCGCTTTCTTCCAGAGCAGTTGGTTTTAATGATGGATTGAATTCAAAAACACCTCCTTTTCTGAAAATGGATTGTATTCTTACAAATGCATTTTGGATGTAAGGCCCTGTTTGTCCCTGCATGTCGAGAGACTCTTTGGGATCAAAAGTCATCCTCTTTTTGGGTTGTACTTTCAGGATGAAAAATTTCAAGGCGGCTAAGCCAATTTTTGTAAATACCTCTTGCTGCTGTAAGGCTGACAGTTCGGCCAATTCACCACGTTCAGCAGAGCTGGTGGCTGCTTCATTTACTACTTCATTTATCAGGTCATCTGCGTCAACAACGGTTCCTTCTCTTGATTTCATCTTACCGGTAGTAAGGTCAACCATACCGTAATTAAGATGATACAAACCTGTTGCATAAGGTTCTTTAAGCCTTTTTAGTATCTCAAAGAGTACTTTGAAGTGATAATCTTGTTCATCAGCTACAGTATAGATCATTTTTTGGAAGCCAAAGTCCTGGTAACGCAACATAGCCGTACCAATATCTTGGGTTATGTAGACTGAAGTGCCGTCGGAACGCAATACAATTTTTCTATCCATACCTGCATCTGTCAGGTCAATCCATACACTACCATCTGTTTCTTTTTCAAAAACCCCAATGTTCAAACCGTGGTCAACCGTGGCTTTGCCTAACAAATAAGTTTCAGATTCAAAATAATTTTTGTCGAAACTTACACCCAATTGTTGATAGGTGCTTTCAAAACCTTCATAAACCCAGCTGTTCATTTTATGCCATAGGGAAATAATTTCGTCATCATGGGCCTCCCATTTTTGAAGCATTTCTCTGGCCTCCCTGCCAAGTTCACTATATAAATTAAAATATTGATTTTTATATTCTTTAAAAAAGTTTGCCTCTTTTCCGGCTTCTACTCCTTTATCCTTTAGCAAAGTATCAGCCTCTGCTCCGTTTTGCCATAACTGGTATTCTTCCTGAAATTTTGTTTCAAACAGGACATAGTAATCCCCTACGAAATGATCACATTTGACGCCTGCCTGCTGAGGAGTAATACCCTCGCCAAATTTGTGCCAGGCCAACATGCTCTTGCAGATGGCAATACCCCTGTCGTTGATGATTTGTGTCTTTATAACTTCATAACCTGACGCTTCCAGGATTTGAGATAGTGACCATCCCAAAAGTATATTGCGGATGTGACCCAGGTGCAGGGGCTTGTTTGTATTGGGTGATGAAAATTCAACCATTACCTTTTCATTTTTGGCCTCACCGTGCCCAAATGATGGTTGGGTAAGGATTGCTGCTAATGCATGCTGCCAAAAATCAATTGATAGTTCCAGGTTCAAAAAACCACTGACGACATTGAATGAAGCTAAACCGGAGGTATGATTCATGAGGAAATCGCCAAGTGCTTGTCCCACTTCCGTGGGTGACTTGCCTGCTTCTTTGCTATAAGGGAAAACAGCTATTGTATAATCACCTTTGAATTCTTTCTTTGTAGGGTTGAGCTGTACTTGATTAGCAGCTACATCCAGCTGATATAAGGATTTTAACCCCTCCGAAACTGTCTGGGATATAGGTTGAAGAAAATTCATTTATTATTATACGAGGTTTGTAAAAAAACTAAAAATAGTTGTTCCATACTTTCTTTCCTCAACGTAATGGGGTGAGGATTTGAAATCATGATCAGGATTGTGTTCCAGAACAAAGATACCATTTTTATTCAAGAGGCTTTTTTCAAATATTTTGCCAGGTATCGATCTCAAATTAGGAAGGGGGTATGGTGGACCCGCAAAGATGTAATCATAACTGGTGTGACTTAATTCTATGAATTTAAAAACATCCATTTTAACCAGCGTAATTTTTTCCTGAATGCCCAATTCTTCAGATATTTTTTTTACAAACTGATGCGCAGGGCCAAAGTTATCTACGTAGGTTGCATCTGTACAACCCCTGGAAATGAATTCATAACAATGATTGCCTGTTCCCCCAAAAAGATCGAGCATCCTTGTTTCTGAAAAGTCAATTTTGTTCTGAAGTATGTTGAATAAGCCTTCTTTGGCCACATCTGTTGTGGGCCTTGTCGGCCAGTTTTTAGCAGGTGGTATAAACTTTCTACCCCCAAAATCACCGCTAATGATTCGCATGTGAACTGATATTGAGGTAATGATCGAAGTAAACATGATCTCCCAGAATTTCACTTTTTGTGGTGAATTTGTCTGAAGATAATGTATGAAGCTTGGGTATAAACCTGTACAAAAGTTGGTAAAAGGAAGAGTTTACTGTTATTTGTCCACTGATCCATACGGTAACCTGTTCAATGTTTAGTCCCAGCGCTTGTTGACAAGTTGCAAAAAGATAATAAATGGCATCTTCTGCTGTTTCGATTTGATATTCATTGAATAATCTGAAATCGTGGCTCGTTCCACAGGCAATGGTGATGCTTTTTTCTTTAAAATGAAGCCAAATTGCCGGATCTGAGGTAGAATGGTTAAAATGGGCCCAGGCCGTTGCAACATGTTTGTATTCCCAGTTTGAGTCAATTGAATTTTTATCTTCATACAGGCAATACGCATTTTGCGCCTGCCACAGGTCATACAGCAAATAATCTGCATTGAGGGTTGGCCTGTTTTCCATGGCTGAAAATGAAAAGGCTTTGCTGGTACTCATATAATACACCCTGGCTTCTTTGCCGGTCCAATACTGGCTGAAAGAAGTTAAGCGATCCCAGGGTAAGCTGGCTCTTTGAACCATTGTACCCTGATTATCGAATAGCCCATAAACAAAACTGTCTGCATCAGCGATGACAGACAGTTTTTTAATATCTTTTTCTAAAAAATCTGAGCTAAAATCAAGTTGGATCATTCCCAGTTTCCATTGAGGTTTGGAGTGGCAAGGTCTCCAAATTTCAACAATTTTTCAGGGTCAAAGTATTTGTCGTACTTCTTGTATTTGGGGTCTCCAAACTCTCCCATAAATGTTTTCCACTTTGTACCAACCTGCACCACTGGTACTTTGGTGCTTTGGTACTCAATGGTGTCTGCTGCAATTTCAAACTTTAAACCATTGGTAAAAGGTACGAAAGCCAGTGAATCAATGTTGATGCCCATGGCTTTGATTGAATCTATGGCAGGAGAATAGGATGTAGATCTGATGAACTTATCTTCATTGGTTGGATCGGTTGGATCGTTTTCGATTTTTTCAAAAGGAATTTTTTCATTTTTCAAAACATTTGTCAGTTCTTCGAAACTACCGGCAAAGGTGCCTTTGATAGATCTATAGATTTCCTGACTTGTTTTGATTTGCTTCAATTTTGCAATTACAACATCTACCCTACGACCTTTTTCTTCCTGGAAGGCAATAGGCTCCCTGATCGAGGTGTAAATCATGTAAATTAACAAAAAAATGAGGGCAGTCAAAAGAAGGTTTATGGCTACTTTCATAAGTATTTTTTTGTTTTGGTTTTTATAAAAAATTGATATAAAAAATTGAAATTCAATCAAAAAAGTAAAAAGTGCTTTTCTTTAACCCTTTTTTACATTTTATTAAGATGTAAATTTAGAAAATCTTGGTGTATGACAAAATTAAACTTTTTATTTGCAGCCGGAAAATGACCATATTAGCCATAGAAAGTAGTTGCGATGACACCTCCGCTGCAATTGTGGAGGATGGTCGTGTTTTATCCAATACAACGAGCACCCAAAAAATTCACGAACAATATGGTGGGGTAGTGCCGGAAGTTGCCTCCCGGCAACATCACATGGATATTTTACCAGTGGTTTTGCATTCACTTGCCATGGCAAATAGGCAAATGTCAGATATCCAGGCAGTTGCCTATACTAAGGGTCCGGGCTTGTTGGGTAGCCTTTTGGTAGGAAGTAGTTTTGCCAAAGCTTTGTCCCTTTCATTGGAGGTGCCTCTGATAGAAGTTCATCACATGAAAGCCCATATTTTGGCCCATTTTATTGATGAGCCCGTTCCTGCACTTCCTTTTTTGTGCCTCACGGTTTCTGGGGGCCACACCCAGATTGTAAAAGTTTCTGAAGGCATGAAAATGGAAATTTTGGGACAAACCATTGACGATGCTGCAGGAGAAGCTTTTGACAAAACTGGCAAAATGTTGGGTTTGGGCTATCCGGCAGGTCCTGAGATCGATAAACGGTCTAATTTGGGGAAACCCATCTTCAAATTCTCCGAGGCAAACTTGCCTGGTTACGATTTTAGCTTCTCCGGCTTTAAAACTTCTGTACTGTATTTTCTCAAAGAAAAGGCCAAAACAGAACCCCTCTTTATCCAGGAAAACATCAATGACTTGTGCGCTTCTATTCAGCACAGTATATTGAATATGTTGCTTGTCAAACTTGTAAAGGCATCTAATGAAAGTGGAATAAAGGAAATTGCGATTGCGGGAGGTGTAGCAGCCAATAAAGGCCTCAGAAACAGGCTACAAAGCATGGCTGTATCAAAAGGTTGGAATGTGTATATACCTGATATCCAGTATTGTACTGACAATGCAGGCATGATAGCCATTGCAGCTTGGTACAAATATCTGAACAACGATTGGGCTGATTTGACTTCGGCACCAGATCCAAGGTGGTCCATGCAAGCAGATTAAATGAACCTAATTTTACTATTGATGTTTTTAGATTTTGAGATTTTATGAAAATTCCAATTGACATTAAGACGGGCAGTGTTTCACAATTGACATCCGACAATGGTGAGGTGGTTGTGGGCATAGATTTGGGCACTACCAATAGCCTGATAGCAATTGCAGACCAGGAGGGTAAACCTGTTATTTTGGGTGGCCATAAAAATCGCAATATTGTGCCATCAGTAATTCATTTTTTTGAAGATGGCAGTTACATTGTTGGCAATGAAGCAAAGTCTTATTTGGGTTCCCAACCAAAAGCTACCTTATATTCTGTAAAAAGACTGATGGGTAAGTCCTACACAGATTTATCAGCTGAAACTGGTAGATTAGGGTATACTTTGATGCCTTCTTCAGAAGATGAGGGGCTGGTGAAAGTGGAGGTAAATGGAGTTTTTTATTCGCCCGTCGAACTGAGCAGTTATTTGCTCAAAGCCCTGATAAAGCAGGCCGAAGAAGATTTGGGTAAAACCATTGGCAAAGCCGTGATTACGGTGCCAGCCTATTTCAACGATGCACAAAGACAAGCAACCCGCGATGCTGGAAAATTGGCAGGTCTGGATGTATTACGCATAGTAAATGAGCCTACAGCTGCAAGCCTTGCCTATGGTATTGGACTTGACAAGAATGAGAAAGGAATAGTGGCTGTTTATGACCTGGGAGGTGGTACTTTTGATATTTCAATCCTAAATATTGAAGACGGTATATTTGAGGTATTAGCAACCAAAGGAGACACCTACCTTGGGGGTGATGACTTTGACCTCGCCATTGTTGACTATTGGAAAATTCAGTACCAAAGTACTTTTTCAGAAATTCACCTTCAAAATCTCCATGAGTTGAGATGGCTTGCCGAAGAAGCCAAAAAAACGCTCACCGATAAGGATGAATTCATCGTTGACTGGAAAGGAATAAAACTCAACATTGATAAAGGACAGGCCAATTTACTATTTTCTTCATTGATAGAGCGCACCATTCAATTATGTCACGAAGCTGTACAGGATGCCGGTCTTACAACATCAGCCATCAACACGGTTGTTATGGTTGGTGGCTCAACCCGTGTACCTGCAGTAAAGCATGCCGTTGGACAGTTTTTTAATTGTCCTATCCATGATGAAGTCAATCCGGATGAAGTAGTGGCATTGGGAGCAGCTATACAAGCTGATATTTTGGCAGGAAACCGCAAAGATCTTTTGCTGTTGGATGTTACACCTTTGTCATTGGGCATTGAGACTTTGGGCGGTTTGATGGATGTAATTGTTCCCAGAAATACAAAAGTACCTGCCCGTTTCGGAAGGAATTATACTACGTCTGTCGATGGGCAAAAAAACCTTGCGATAACGGTTTATCAGGGAGAAAGAGACCTGGTTAAATACAATCGAAAACTAGGTTCGTTTATTCTTAAAAATTTACCTCCAATGCCTGCCGGGCTACCCAAACTTGAGGTATTGTTTATTTTGGATGCAGATGGTATTTTAACGGTTAGAGCACGGGAGTTGCGTTCAGATGTCGCAACAGAAGTAACCATAAAGTCGGCCTATGGTATTTCGGATGAAGAGATGGCAAGACTCCTTCTGGATTCAATAAAAGAAGCACAGACGGACATGCAGGAAAAACAACAAATTGAAGCCAAAAACGAGGTAATCTCAACGATTCAGGCTGTGAAAAAATTCATAGACCTAAACAAACCCATTTTGACAGCTGAAGAAGTAGGGACGTTGGAACACTACAATACGTTACTGGAAAGTTCTCTTCAGAGCGGTGACAAGGATGATATGCTTTCAATTGTCAAACAAGTGAATGACTATTCAATGCCACTGGCCCACCGCGCCATGGACAATGCTGTCGTCAATGCACTTACCGGCAAAAAAATAGATTAGTCTTTCAGAATTGAACGACTAATTACCAGTTTTTGAATCTCACTGGTGCCTTCTCCGATGGTGCATAATTTGGAATCGCGGTAAAATTTTTCAACGGGATAGTCTTTTGTATAACCGTAGCCTCCAAAAATTTGCACGGCTTCATTGGCTGCATACACACATACTTCGGAAGCATAATATTTAGCCATCGCCCCGGCCTCGGTTACTTTTTCTCCTCTGTTTTTTAATTCAGCTGCCTTGCGAGTCAATAATTCAGCTGCTTGAATTCTCGTAGCCATATCGGCCAACTTGAAAGAGATGGCCTGAAAATTAGCTATGGGTTGGCCAAATTGTTCCCGCTCTTTTGAGTATTTCACTGCTGCTTCATATGCACCTTTGGCAATGCCAAGGGATAATGCTGCAATACTGATTCTGCCGCCATCCAGGACTTTCATTGCCTGAATAAAGCCATCGCCTACCTGACCAAGAATTTGCGATTTGTGGATTCTACAATCTTCAAAAATCAACTCTGCGGTTTCTGAGGCACGCATTCCAAGTTTATTTTCTTTTTTGCCTGCTCTGAATCCGGGACTGCCACGTTCAACAATAAAGGCAGTAATGCCCCTTGAATCAAGCAAATCACCGGTTCTTGCGAGTACTACAGCCACATCACCCGATTTGCCGTGTGTTATCCAGTTTTTAGTACCGTTTAGGATATAGTAGTCTCCATCTTCAATGGCAACACATTTCATTCTCATGGCATCGCTGCCAGTATTGGCTTCGGTTAATCCCCATGCTCCTATAAATTCACCGGTTGCCAGTTTAGGAAGGTATTTTGCTTTTTGTTCTTCGCTGCCAAAAGCAAGAATGTGACCAGTACAAAGACTGTTGTGAGCCGCTACTGAAAGGCCTACTGAACCACAAACTTTACCTATTTCCGTTAAAATACTAACATATTCCTGATAGCCAAGCCCGGACCCATTGTATTCCTGAGGTACCAAAACACCTAAAAAACCTTGCTTTCCGAGCTCCTTCATTGCTTCTACCGGAAAGTAATGAGCTTCGTCCCATTCCATTACATGGGGCAAGATGTGTTTTTTTGCAAACTCAGACGCACTGTGTTCAATAATTTCAAGGTGTTCTATACTCTCAAACATATGCTAATTTTATTGCTAAACGCACAGCAAAGAAAAGTGTTTTCACCGTCTTGACCAAACATAACCTAATTTCATTTTGATGCTTGAAAATATCCCCTTGCAATGGACATTAAAGTATAATTAACAGTAATTTAAGGGTTGATTTGCTTATCTTTACGTCTTTATAGTGGTGTTGAAAAAAGTTTATGGAAGAAAATAAATCAAAAAAAATATACCCAAAAATCTTGAAAAGATTGGCCTGGGTTTTATTGACTTTGATGTTACTTCCTTTTTTTGTCACCTTACTGTTTCATGTGCCATTCGTACAACAATGGGCTTCCGGGAAACTCACAACTTACCTTTCTGAAAAAATGGAAGCCGATGTCACTTTGTCGAACATTGATGTAAGTATATTTAAGGGTTTATCGCTCTCAGACTTTACCATTCGCAATTCGCAAGGGGATACACTGATGAATGTGGCCAGTCTTGATGTAAGTCTTTCCAGAAATTTGTTTTCATTGCTTAAGAAAAGGATCGAAATCAAGAGTATCTCCCTTATAAACCCACAATTTTCTCTGGAAACGGATCCGATTGACGGAAAACTTAATCTGGTGAAAATGTTTGAAAAATTGAGCTCTAACGCATCCGATAGTAACAATTCACCTTTGGTAATCCGAATTCGTGAATTTTACATAAGGAACCTCGATTTTTCAATCATGGATGAACGCAACCAAAAGAATCTCATTGCAAGATTGTCTGAGGGTAAAATAAAATTCAGGAAATTTGATCTTGAAAACCTCGATTTCGATATTATTGACCTAAATCTGATCCGACCTGAGTTTCAGATTTTAACTTTTAATCAAGGGGAGGATAAGCGCAATGTCAGCGAAAAAATTAACAAAGTAGCATTGCCGGATTTATCCAAAAAACAGCTTTGCTTAAACATTGATAAATTAAATATCAGTGATGGGGTTTTAAATCTGGATAAGAGACTGCAGTCTGTAAGCAGAGAGGCTTATATTTTTGACCCAGACCACATTGCCTTTCATCACATCAATGTTGATGTAGATCACTTGCAGTTTGGAGGACTTGAAGATATCTATGCAGTTGTCAACAATGTAAAGTTGGCTTCAACTGCAGGTTTTGTACTAGATAAGTTGCATATTCCTGCTTTGACAGTGACACATCAAATGATAGCACTGGATGATTTGGAAATTGTTACTGGTAATTCTTTTTTGGGTAAAAAAGTAATACTGAGATACAATGGTATAGATGCTCTCAAGGACTTTGCCAACAAAGTGGTAATCGATGCCGATCTTGAAAACAGCAAAGTCTCTTTACTTGAGTTGGGATACTTTGTACCTGCTTTTACAAAGTCAGATTTTTATAAAGAATATAAAAATGAAACCCTGGAATTGGATGGAATCTTAAAGGGAAGACTCGCCAATTTGAAGGGTTCGGCACTAACTTTAAAACTCGCCAATCATCTCTATTTTGCTGGGGGACTTGCTGTAAGGAATCTACACGATGCCGGTGAAACACTCATCAATTTGCGCGTAAATAAGATGTTGACAAACATGGATTTTATTGGCGATGTTGTGCCTGGATTTAATCCGCCCGCCAATTTCTATTTACTTGGAGATATAGATTTTTCTGGCAATTTTGACGGTTATTTGAATGATTTTGTTGCTTTTGGAAAATTAAACACTGATTTAGGTACTGCCAATTTGGATCTGAGACTGGATGTAAAAAAAGGAAGTGACAAAGCAAAGTATGCAGGAAATTTGCACCTCATAGACTTTGATCTGGGGGCATGGAGTGGCAATAAAGACTTTGGCAAGTTGAGTGTGAAAGCCAACATCCGGGATGGAGAAAGTCTTATCTTTAAAAATGCCAGGGCAGATCTTGAAGCTACGGTAGAGCGGTTGGAAATGAAGAAGTACAACTACCAGGATATTAGGGTAGTTGGCAATCTGGCATCGAATGCATTCAAAGGTGACCTAACTTCTACTGATGCTAATATTGATTTTGGATTCAAAGGCAGTGTATCACTGGCACAAGCTGTTCCTCACTTTAACTTTGACGCCACTGTCAACAATCTTAATCTTAAAGCACTTAATTTATCCAAAGACATCAGTAAAATTTCAGGATCACTAAGTTTGGTTGGTGAGGGATCCAATATCAATAATCTTTTGGGTACACTCAAGGGAAATAATGTAAGCATAGTAAGAAACGACACCGTTTACAACCTTGGAAATGTGACTTTTTTATCTGAAATAGCTAGTGGCAATGCCAGGGTTCTCGATTTTAATTCTGATTTTGCTAATATAAAACTGGAGGGTATCTATAACCTTAATACCATTGTTGATGATAGCAAATTTTTGATAAAGAACAATTACCCATATCATACCCGCAATTGGCAATTGGCAGCCAATGAAATAAAAAACCAACAATCGCTCCGTTTTGACATTTCGCTATTTGATGCAGGTAAAATTTTTGGACTACTGGGCCTAAAAGATTATGACCTCAAGGCCTTCAAAGCCAAAGGCGAAATCCAATCTGATAGAAAGGAGCTTAATTTTGTATCGAATCTTCCCTTGCTAAAAATTAAAGATCTGAATTTCTTCAATATAAGCCTTATGGTCAACAACAAGGCTTCTAAAGGAGATTTGTTGATCCATCTTGATAGCGCCTATGTATCCGGCACCAAATTAAATGCTATGGATATACAGACTGTCATGAATGGAGATGAAGCTATCTTTGAAATCAATGCTTCTAAAATACTTGATTCTATTCAATTGTTTCAGGTGAAAGGCAAATTATACCCCCATTTAAATGGCTATAGTTTTTCTTTAATTGAAAATAACATCAAACTATTCGATAGGAGGTGGAAAATCAGCAATGAGACCAAAATTTCTTTTGGCCCCAAATTTTTGGATATTGAAAACCTGGCACTTACAGATGGGGTTAGGCAGATGGAGATCTCAGACATTCTGAATAAAGGTCTGGCAATTAAATTGGTGAAACTGGATGTGGCATCTATCAATCCGATTATTAAATATGACAAAATCCAATTAGGTGGAGAATTGAACAGCACGGTAAAGGTCGATGACATATTCAACCCCTCGCCAAGCCTGTCAGGCACTATCAATATACCAAGCCTGCTTTTAAACAATGACTCTTATGGAGAACTTTCCGTGGACCTGTCAAAAGAAGAAAATCAACCATTGGAGGTACTTTTATCATTAAGCCGCGAACAAGACGGCATGGCATTAAAGTTGAATGGTGAATATAATTTTGATACCAAAATTGTGGATGCAGAGGTCAAAGGAAAAAAGGTAAGTTTAAAATTTCTGGAGTACATCCTTAAGGCTGGGATCAAAGATGTAAAGGGTGGGGTAGACATTGACGCTACCATTGGAGGGGAGCTGCCAAAAATTCGAATTGATGGAAAAGGTACAGCCTATGGGGGACAAGTAAAAGTAATTTACCTTGGTGAAACTTATTATTTTGACAATCAGGATTTCGAAATTACAGAAAGTTACATTGATCTCACGGGTGCAAAATTGACAGATTCACAAGGTAATCCGGGTTACATTGAAGGTAGGTTGAATCATAAACTCTTCAAAGATTTTTACTTAGATGTAGGAGTCACAGGTGAAGATGTGATCGCAATCAATACCACCAAATTCGACAATCCCATTTATTATGGTCTGGGTCGTGGAAGAGTTTCAGTTGACTTTAGCGGATCGGTCAATACCCCCCGGATGGTAATCAATGCTGTTACCCGGCCGGGCACTGTGATAAATATTCCAATCAAAGAATCAAGAACAGCCTCTTCACAATCTTTCATTACCTTCATTGAAAAGGAGAAGTTTTTGGCTGAGTCAAAAGACAGTTTGGCCGATCAGCAGGAAGTTAAAGTAGAGGGCATTTCTATTGAAATGAACCTGACCATGACACAGGATGCTGTGGTAAATATGATTTTTGATGAGTTTAAGAATGACATCATAACAGGAGTTGGAAACGGCAACCTTAGAATTTCAATGTCAAACAAAGGAGAATTTGATATGTTTGGGGTGTACACCATCTCCCGGGGCAATTATCTTTTTACGGCATTCAATTTTGTTAACAAACCATTTTTGGTAAGAGAAGGTGGTACCATAAGATGGACAGGTGATCCCATAAACGCTTCATTAAACATCGAAGCAGATTATGCTGTCAAAACACCTTTGACCTCATTTCTCACAGAGTACCTGGTTACAGATCAGCTAAAAAATGCTGCTGCGGTTTCTACGGCAGTCAATCTTAAGTTAATTCTGGGCAATACACTTTTTAATCCTTCGGTGAAATTTGATTTTGAATTTCCCAATTTAACAGGTGAACTAAAAAGTTATACGGACAGTAAGGTGCGACTCTTACGCAACAATGTGTCTGACTACAACAGTCAGGTCTTTGGGTTGATTGTATTCAATTCTTTCATACCTTCCAACACTATATCAGATGTAGTTACCAACAACAACTTTAATAGTCTGATACAGAATGCAGGCATCAACACCCTAAGTGAATTTGTGAGCAGCCAACTGTCAATGTTTGTCACCGGGCTTGTCAACGAGGCACTGGAAGAAAATGGTCTAATATCAGGCATTGACTTTGATATTGATTTAAGAAACAATACATCCTTTCAAAGTGTCACAGGCAATAGTTCAATCCTGCCTACAGAAATAGAAGTGAAACTTAAAAACAAATTCAGGTTTTTGGATGAACGCCTGTCAATCAATGTTGGTGGGAATTATGTTAGGCAAAATTCTATTATCAACCTCAACAACTACATTGTGCCTGAATTCTTCATTGAATATGCCCTGACCAAAGACAGGCAGCTTAATCTTAAGCTATATGGCAAGTATGATCTTGATGAAATTAGTTTAACCAGTCGAAGACAAAAATATGGCTTAGGTCTGCGCTATAAAAATGAGTTTGGGTCAATGGTTGAAACCAAAACCAAACTATCAGAGGGATTTCGTAAAATATTGAGTGAAAAAAGTAATTAATCGTAACTATTCAGGTCAAAAGTAA
>ERZ724526.75-NODE-75-length-49816-cov-7.382307_pt1 | contig 49816 bp, 41 predicted proteins | sample MGYA00376059_ERZ724526 | MGnify/ENA primary metagenome ERZ724526 (study PRJEB28724, sample SAMN07190883) | activated sludge metagenome | isolation source: activated sludge of sewage treatment plant in Hong Hong | place: Hong Kong | collected 2016-03-17 ...
CGGACTGCCCACGCCCCTGCACTGCTGCGATCAACGCCTTCCGGTTCGCGTGAATCGTCAAAAATGTCGCGCCCATGGCCGCAACTCGAGCCGTTGCGCGCCGAACGGTCTCCTCAATATCGAGGAACTTGAGATCGAGAAACACGCGCTTGCCGCGGTCTACCAATCTCCGCACAATTTCAGGACCCGCCACCGTGTAAAGTTCCAGGCCCACCTTCACAAATCGCACCTGATCGCCCATACGATCAACCAAGGCCTCTGCCTCTGCCGCAGAAGGAACATCCAGCGCGACAATTAACCGATCTCGTGCATCAATTCGCGTCATCATCACTCCACCCTGGTGACCAGGAGGCCCCGAAGCCGCTGATCCTTTCAGCATCCTTGACCTATCTTCGTCACCTATGTTACAAGCTCAAGCTTTGAACGTAGGAGAATCCGTATGCCTGTTGTCCACAAATCCACGATTCGACGTGCTCGCCAATCCGAAAAACGCCGCTTGCGCAACCGCGCGACCATCAGCTCGGTTCGCAGCATCCTCCGCAAGGTTCAGGATGCGATCGCGGCGAAGAAACCGGATGAAGCTAAGGCCACCTTACGTGCCGCCACGGCAGCTCTGAGCAAAGCGGTCACGAAAGGCGTGTTGAAACCGAACACGGCCTCACGCCGCGTGTCCCGGCTCGCTGTGCGCGTGAACGCCATCACCGCTTCCGCGTAACCGTTCTGACATTCGACACCGGTCTCGATCCCGATGGGCGCGAGGCCGGTGGTACCGCCGGTTGCACCCGCTGCGCTGCTGATGCCGGTTTCGACGGCTTCCCGCACAGTCGAAACAAGAGATCTTCCATCACACGGACCGGGGTACTTCCGCTTCCGCCCTTCAGCTTCGAATCCGTCTCCAAGAACCACTCAAACGCTTGGGTCATCTGGTCATCCGGGAATTGCGCTAAAAATCCCCGCACTCGCGAAGGATCCATCCGAAACGTCCTCGCAGCCTCGCCTTCCCGCCCACCGGCTTTGAGTTGCTCCTTCAGCTTCCAAAGACGCCGGTATTGCCAGACTAAGGCGCCAAGGATACGGAGGGGGGCCTCCCCGTTCTCGACATTCCTCGCAAGAATTCTGAAGGCTCGCCCATGATCGTGTGCGCCGATAGCATTCATGAGATCGAAGACCGATGCGCCGGGCTCGGTCCCTCTGAGCGCCTCCACATCGGACGATTGTACGGTCCGGTCTGACGGGACATAGGCGGCAAGCTTCTCCAACTCTCGCTTCACTGCATAGAGGGACTCACCTCCGACCTCCTTGAGCAACTGGATCGCATCCTCCTGCATGCGCACACCCAACGCGGCCGCTTCCTGTCGAATCCAGGCCGAGAGCTGAGCATCCCGCAGGGGAGCGCAATTGACCGTCACCGCCCGCTTCGTTAAGGCCTGCGTCCATTTGAGCCGACCGTCCAACTTGGCCCCCACCACAATGAACGTTGTAGTCTCATTCGGCGAAGCCAGATACGACAGCAGCTTTTCGCCCTCCCGAGCCGGCAGCTTCTCCACGGACTTATAGACCACGACGCGGCGCTCCGCGAATACCGGAATCTCCGCCGCGCAGGCTAAGACATCGGCGATGGAGGAGTCGTCGCCGTGAAAAATATCGTAATTGAATCCACTCTCAGCGCCGGCGCCCAGGGCTGCCGTGCGAAGCGCGGCGACGGAGGAGTCGCGCAGATAATCCTCCTCACCGACGACGGCATAGAGCGGCATTACCCCGCTACGTGCGAGGGACTGGGGCAGTTCCATGCTCATGACCGACGTACTCACCTACAGACACCCTCCAACATCAACGGGCAGCCTCAGGTGGTGCATTTCCACCGGGAACCGCCTCGGCTTTGACGGGACGCTTCAACATTTTGTCCAACTCTCCAGTATCCAGGAACAACAAAAAGCGAGACGCAAGATCCTCTGCCACGAATCGACCCGCCTGTTCCAACGCCCGATTCTGCAGCACGCGGTTGAATTGCAGATCTTGCGTGAGAAAAAACTCCGAGGTCCCCTTCGCAACCTGCGACCACACCAGTCGCTTGGTTTTGGCATCCTCGATCCGCACACTCACCAGCATTTCGACGCGGCTTTCAAAGGTAGTGGTCTGATCGAAACTCAAGGTCGGCAGTAAAATCTGCATGATCTGGCCGGACAGATACAAGTCTGCCCCGGCGGAGGGGCCGACAATTTCCGCCCCCGCCCCTGCAGAAAACTCCCGGCGTAAATAATTGGCCAGCTTAATCTCGAAGTTCGGCTCGTAGGTGCTATTGGAGATGGGAAGAATCGCCAGTTTCGGTGCCTGAGACCGCTTTGCTGCTGGTTCCGACGCGCCACCGATCGTAGGACCGGCGCCCTGTACCCGGAACTGGTAGCCGCAGGCGGTGATGTTCACCGCGCACAGACCCAAGACAAGCAACAACAGGTAGCGAGGCATGGCATCACACCACGAAATTGATCAACTTCTTCTCGACGTAAATCACCTTTTTCGGCTCTTTCCCCTGCAGCCATTCGGCGACTTCTTTTTTGGCGAGTGGCTCCAGCTGGTCGCGTGATGCCCCGGCATCCACCTCGAGCTTTCCACGCAGCTTGCCGTTGACCTGAATTGGAATCGTGAGTCGATCGCTGACCACCAAGGCCGGATCGAACGGAGGCCAGGCTTGTTGCCCGGCACTCGGTTGATGACCGAGCCGTTCCCAGAGTTCCTCGCTGAGATGCGGCGCAAAGGGCAACAGCAACAACACGAACGGTTCCAACAATGCGCGGGGCCGCTGATCCAATTTCGTCATGTCGTTCGTAAACACCATCATCTGTGAAATGGCGGTATTGAATCGCAAGGCGTCAATATCTTCGGTGACTTTTTTAATCGTGTAGTGAAGCAGTCGCAGCTGCTCAGCGGTCGGTGTGATATTCGTCACCGCAGCGCTCAACGCGCCGTCTTCGCCGATCATGAGCCGCCAGACCCGGTCAAGAAAGCGGGTGATGCCTTCCACCCCGCGCGTGCTCCAGGGCTTCATCGACTCGAGGGGACCCATGAACATTTCGTACAAACGGACGGCATCGGCTCCGAACTGGTCGATCATCTCATCAGGATTCACCACATTGCCGCGCGACTTCGACATCTTCTGATTGTCTTCGCCGAGTACGATGCCTTGATGCACCAACTTTTTGAACGGCTCCGGCGTGCTCACCACACCGGCATCGAACAACACTTTGTGCCAGAACCGACTGTACAGCAAATGCAGCACGGCATGTTCACTGCCGCCGATATAGAGGTCCACCGGCATCCAATATTGCTCTTTCGCCGGATCGACCAGTTGCCGGGTGTTTTTCGGATCGATGAACCGCAGGTAATACCAGCAGGAACCCGCCCATTGCGGCATCGTATTCGTCTCGCGCCGCGCCGCTTGGCCGGAGACAGGATCCGTCGTCGTCAACCACTCCTCGAGATTGGCCAACGGGCTTTCGCCGCTCCCGGACGGCTTAAAATTCTTTGTCTCAGGCAAGGGCAGCGGCAACTGCTCCTCCGGCAATGGCCGGGGCTCGCCGTCAACCCAGACGATAGGAAACGGTTCTCCCCAATAACGCTGGCGGGCGAAGAGCCAATCCCGAAGTTTGTAATTGATAGTTTTCTTGCCCTTGCCGTGGGTTTCGAGCCAGGTCGTCATTTTGGGAATGGCGTCCACAGGCAATAACCCGTCGAGCGAACAGGACCCGTCCGGCGTGGTCGAGTTGATCACACGGCCTCGCTCCGTCTCAACGAATGCCGCCTGGTCCACCTGGCCGCCCTGAATCACCTCGCGAATCGGCAGATGATATTGAGTGGCAAAGGCCCAGTCGCGTTCATCATGAGCCGGCACCGCCATGATCGCGCCGGTGCCATAACTCATCAGCACATAGTCGGCGATCCAGATCGGCAGGCGTTCATGATTGACGGGATTGATAGCGTAGCCACCCGTGAAGACGCCGGTTTTGACTTTATCCAATTCCTGGCGTTGCAGATCGCTCTTGCGGGCGGCCGCGTCGCGATAGTCAGCCACCTGTGCCTGCTGCGACGGAGTCGTCACCACATCGACCAGGGGATGTTCAGGGGCCACGACCATATAAGTCGCACCGAACAGCGTATCGGGCCGGGTCGTGAAAACACGCAGATTTCCTGTCGTGTCGGCCAGGGCAAAATCAACTTCGGCGCCGATCGAGCGGCCGATCCAGTTTTTCTGCATCTCGAGCGTACTGGTCGGCCATTCGACCAGGCTCAAATCCTCGAGCAGCCGCTCCGCATAGGCGGTGATCTTCAACACCCATTGCCGCATCGGCTTGCGGATGACATCGAATCCGCCGACCTCGCTTTTGCCATCGACGATTTCTTCGTTCGCCAACACCGTCGACAACGCCGGACACCAATTGACCGGAACCTCCGCCACATAGGCCAGGCCACGCTCGAACAGTTTCAGGAAGATCCACTGCGTCCAACGATAGTAGTCCTGATCGGTCGTGCTGAGTTCGCGTTCCCAATCGTAGGAGAGCCCTACGCGTTTCATCTGCCGCTTAAACGTCGCAATATTTTGAGCGGTGGTGATGGCGGGATGGACACCGGTTTTCACGGCATATTGTTCGGCCGGCAAGCCGAACGCATCCCACCCCATCGGATGCAGCACGTTGAAGCCGCGCATGCGTTTATAGCGGGATACAATATCGGTGGCGGTATACCCTTCTAAGTGCCCGACGTGCAGCCCGGACCCTGACGGATAGGGAAACATGTCCAGGCAGTAGAACTTAGGCTTCGAAGGGTCATCCGAGGCCCGAAACGGGCGGTGGGTCTCCCAGTAGGCCTGCCACTTCGATTCAACAGCTTGGTGATCGTAGGATTTGCTCATCGTATGAACATCATAGGTGACGTGGTGATTGGCGCTCGACTGAAGAACGGACGACTGTAGCATACGCGGTACGCGGCAACAAGGACGCAGCGGAGAAAGGGATTCTGAATGGGCACGTCCGCTTCGCTTGATCCTCAGCGCCACTCCTGCTCAAATACACGGCGAGACGGCAGCAAGAGCGGCACCAACCGCGCCCATTCGCCCGTCGAGGAATGCCCTTGAGTATTTACGCCACCTACATGTTCCCCCGGCTCATGGATTGGGTGCTCCGCGGAGAGCGCTTCCAGACCGAACGCCGCCTCGTCCTTGCTCCAGCCCATGGAACGGTGCTGGAAATTGGCTTTGGGACTGGGCTGAACCTGCCGCACTACCCGTCGGCCATCACGGACTTGCATACGGTGGAACCTGCGACGCTTTTGCCTGACCGCGTCGCCCGGCGGGTGGCGAGCGCGCCCTTTCCCGTCCACCTTCGTCAGCTGAGCGCAGAAGTGTTGCCCTATGCCTCGGGTCTGTTCGATTGCGCCGTCAGCACCTTCACCTTATGTACGATTCCGGATCCCTGCGCGGCCTTGCGAGAAGTCCGGCGAGTCCTGAAACCTGACGGCTGCTTCCTGTTCCTTGAACACGGCCGAAGCGACGACCCTGCGATCGCCCGCTGGCAGGACCGACTCAACCCGCTGCAACAGGTGGTGGCCTGCGGCTGCAATCTCAATCGACGCATCGATCGCCTCATCACGCAAGCCGGTTTTCGCGTGGAACAGCTCGATCGTTATACCTTGCCCGGCGTCCCTCGCATCGGCGGAGAGATGTATCGCGGCAGGGCTGGCACCGCCGGTTGCTCCACGTAGTAATCCATATGTTACAGGGAAATTGTATCCCTCCCGCCAATTTTGTAGACTGCGCCTATACAGGAGTGTTTTGCATGTATGCTTCTCGTAAACGGGAGTGATCCCGATGGCCGTCTCCCAGATGTTTCCGGGCAATCATCCCTCCTCGACCTCATCCTCCGAGTCGATCGATTCAGCCAGAGAGACCAGCCTGGCATTTCAGCGCGTCGCCCTACTCTATCAGGCCATGCCCGCGGCGCTCATTGCCGGCCTCGGATGCGCCGTCGCGTTGGTCTTCGTCAATTGGAACGTCCTGCCGCATGATCGGCTACTCGCCTGGCTGGCGTATCATCTGCTCTTATCGATCGGTCGGTATGGACTGGCTCGTTCGTTCGCCTCTACATCGCCGACGCCCTCGACGATACGCCTGTGGGACCGCGCCTTCCTGACGGGAACGTTGCTGGCCGGACTCGGTTGGGGCGCTACGGCCCTGCTCGTCTTTCCCGAATCGTCACTGGCTCATCAGGTCTTCCTGGCCTTTGTGCTGGGAGGCGTGTCTGCGGGCGCGTCCTCGACGCTGGCGGCGCGATTCGATGCGTTTCTGTCCTTTGCCGTTCCGACCCTGGCCCCGCTGATTCTGCGGTTCTTTTTCCTCAACCATGAGCAAGCCCTGCCCATGGCCATCTGCACGCTGCTGTTTTCCCTGCTGATGGTTTATACGGCATACCGAACCTCCAACAACGTTCGGGAGATGCTCCAGCTCAAATATCACAACGCACAATTAGTGGATCAGCTCTCGTCGCAATTGGAAGAGGGAGAGCAGACTGCGCTGCTCTTGAATGTGCACAGCGAGCACTACCGCTTCATCATGGAATATGCGCAGGACATCATTTATCGAACCGACCGGAGCGGCCGGTTTACGTTCATCAATCCCGCGGTTATCCGCCTGCTGGGCTATCACGAGACCGAAATGCTCGGTCATCGCGCGCTGGATCTGGTGCACCCGAACTACCGCCGCAGCACAGAACACTTTTATATCCGACAGTTTCTTCGAAAAACTCCCAGCACCTATTACGAATTCCCGCTGCTCACGAAAACGCATCAGACCCTGTGGGTGGGGCAAAACGTCCAACTGCTGCTTCGGGACCAGGAGGTCATCGGATTCCAAGCCGTGATGCGCGACATCTCGGCTCGAAAAGAAACCGAGGAAGCCTTGCGCTTCAGCCAGGACCGATACCGGGCGCTGTTTGAGAGCAGCCCCGAAATGTTGCTGACCGTCGATGCAGAAGGCCGATTACTCACGGTGAATGCGACGGCCGCTACAGAATTGGGATATAGCGCCGACGAATTGGTCGGCCAGCCGATTTCATTGATCGTGCACGCCGACGATCGTTCCACCATCCAGCAACATTTTGCAGACTGTCTTCGACGACCGGGACATGTCCTCCGCGGGGAATTCAGAAAAATCCGCAAAGGCGGGAGCCCGATATGGGTACGAGAAGCCTCCAGAGCCGTGCGCAACCCGAACGGGCAGTTCGACATCCTGATCGTCTGCGAAAACGTCACCGAACGGAAAGGGATGGAAGACGCCCTGACCCACACGCGCCAGCTCTTGGAGTCCATCGTGGAACACATTCCGCACATGGTCTTCCTGAAAGATGCCAAGGAGCTCCGCTTCGCCCAGTTCAATAAAGCCGGCGAACAACTCATCGGCCTCCCACGGGAAGCCCTCCTGGGGAAAAATGATTTCGATCTCTTCCCCCGTGAACAGGCGGAGTTCTTTACCGCAAGGGATCGGGATGTGCTCACGGGCGGAGCCCTTTTGGACATTCCAGCCGAACCGATCCAGACCAAGGATCACGGCCTGCGGTGGCTGCATACCAAGAAACTCGCCCTCTACGACCACACCGGCGTGCCTCGGTATCTCCTCGGGATTTCCGAAGACATCACGGATCAGAAACAGCGGCATGAAATCGAGCAACGCCGGTTGGGACAACTCGCCACCCAACAGACCGTTCTCCATAAACTGGCAGAAGATCCGTCCATCCACAGCGGGCATCCCCAACAGGCGTTTCCCGTCATGACCGAACACGCGGCCGGCACGTTCGCGGTTGAGCGAGCGAGCATCTGGCTCTTCGACGGCACCCAGTCGACGCTGGTTCTACAAGACTTGTTCGAGGCGACCTCCAACCGCCATAGCCAGGGAACCATGCTTTCTACCAAAGAGTACCCGGCCTATCTTCACGCCCTTGAAACGGAGCCCTATTCCTTGGCCGCCCATGCGGCACAATCTGATCCGCGCACCAGCGAATTGACCCCTTCATATCTCATCCCGCTTGGCATCACCTCGATGCTGGACGCTCCCATTCGCCGCCATGGACGTGTGGTCGGAGTCCTCTGCCTCGAACATACCGGCACGCCCAAGACCTGGACCAGTGAGGAGGAAGCGTTCGCCGCCTCTCTCGCCGCCATGGCGACCCTCACCTTGGAAGCAGCCGACCGCCGGCAGGCGCAGGAGGCGCTGGAACAACATGTCCGCGAGCGCACGGGCGAATTGCGGCGCATGACCGCGCATTTGCAGACCATCATCGAAGAATCTCCTCTCGCAATGATTGAGCTGGATCACACAGGCCACGTCACGACCTGGAATGCCGCGGCCACGGCCTTGTTCGGTTGGACCAGGGAGGAAGTTCTGGGCAAGGAGCTTCCCTATGTGCCCGCGGGTCAGGAACAGGCTTCGAACGAGTTGTGGACCTCTGTCATGAACGGCGGCGCGCCGCGCAACCTCGAACTCTGTCGGCAGCGAAAAGACGGGACCTTGATCGATGTGAACATGTGGGGAACGTTGCTGCAAGGTCCCGGCGGCCAGACGACCGGGTCGATCGGCTTTTTCATCGACGTCACGGAGCACAAACAACTGGAGGAACAGCTCCGGCAAGCCCATAAGATGGAGGGGATCGGCAGATTGGCCGGCGGCGTCGCTCACGATTTCAACAATCTGCTCACCGTCATCAACGGGTGCGCCATGCTCCTATTGGAACAGGTGCGCGCCGAAGACCCCCTGCATCGATCGCTGACCGAAATTCTGACCGCCGGTCAGCGGGCGGCCGCGCTCACCAAGCAACTCCTGGCCTTCAGCCGTCGACAGGTCCTGACGTTCCAGGTTTTCGATCTCAATGAGGCGCTCTCCTCGATCAGCTCCATGATTGAACGATTGATCGGCGAAGATATTGCCCTCGTGAGAGACCTCACGTCTCAGCCCTGCATCATCCGCGCGGACCGGGGACAGATCGATCAGGTCGTGCTGAATCTGGCGGTGAACGCCAAGGACGCGATGCCCCACGGGGGGACGCTCACGATGGCGACCCGAACCGTGACCCTGACGGCAGACACGCCGGTCCCCCATCCCGCGATGCTTCCGGGTCGGTATGTCCACCTTTCCATTCGCGATTCCGGAGAGGGAATGGACCGGACCACCCTCTCGCATATTTTCGAACCGTTCTTCACCACAAAGGAGGAGGGCAAAGGAACCGGCCTCGGTCTGGCCACGGTCTATGGCATCGTCAAACAAAGTCAGGGCTTTATCTTCGCTGACAGCAACCCTGGCGACGGCGCCACGTTCGACATGTATTTCCCCTTGGCTCAGGCTCCATCCCCGGCCGCTGCTCCGGCCACTCCCTCGCGCCCTCACTGTGGTCACGAAACCATTCTCCTGGTCGAAGATCAAACGGCCGTCCGGATGCTGCTCACGCAGGCCCTCTCGGACTATGGATACACGTTGATCGAGGCCTCCAGCGGGCAGGAGGCACTTCGCCTCGTAGCCGCCGCCAAGACGCCCATCCATATTCTCCTCACGGACGTCGTCATGCCGCAGATGACAGGCCCTGCGCTGGCCGAACGCCTCCGGCAGCAATGGCCCAGCCTTCGCGTACTCTTTATGTCGGGGTATGCGGAAGGGAGTGTGTTGCCGACGTTCCTGGCAGAACCGGGAACCGGCTTCATTCAAAAACCGTTTTTACCGACGGAGCTCGCCCAAAAACTTCGCGAACTACTCGATTCCGCCAAGTAGCCACTCGGTGAGTGACACGGGTGCGCGAGCGCCACGCCCGTGAATCACCCGGGCAGGATCGATTGGAAATTTTCGATGGAGTGGAATCGTGCGGAAGGAACCGGCGAGGCTTGAGAGCTCGACTTCGAGCGATGAAAGATCCGGCGGATGCCGAACTGTTCTGCCGCCGCGAGACATTGCTCGTCATCATCGATATACAAAGCCCGTGACGGATCGAAGCCGACCAGCTCCTGACAGGTCGGCCAGTATTCGGAGCGCATCTTCAGCCATCCTACCTCGAACGCATCCACGATGCGGTCGACCTGCCGGTGTAGACCGGTTTTGGCAGTTTTGACCTCAACGCCCGCCCGGTGCGCGTTCGTGAGAATCGTGACCCGCTTTTCGAGCCGCCGCAACGACAGGAGAAACGCCTCGGCATCGGGGAGGAATCCAATCATGTGGTCGAGTTCTCGATGCATCGCCACCACATCGATCTGTACCTGCTCGGTCCAATAATGTAGATCAGTCCAGGCGAGTTCGCCCTCTACAGAACGATACATGCTCATCAGTCGATCCCGGGCTTCCGCGAAGGCCAATGCATGTTTCGCCGCGTACCGTCTGGGCAGTTCTTCTTCGAAAAAAAAGTTGTCGAAATGGCGGTCCAGGAGCGTGCCGTCCATGTCGAGGAGGACATCGTCGATGTGACTCCAATCGACGGGATGAGGCGTCGGGTCCGTGCGGTGCTGCAGCATCAGTTCAGTATAACGGAGACCGGTAAGACAAGACGAGTCATTGTGTTCAACGAAATTTCTATGTTACCGTCGCAGGCCATGTCACGCACCAAACCCGCTCGTGGTCCCGTCACACCGCTCTTCACGCTGGAAGGCGGTCGCCTGCCCATTATCGCCCTCGTGGGACGTCCGAATGTGGGTAAATCGACCCTCTTCAATCGCATTCTCGGCACACGAGCCGCCATTGTGGACGATGTGCCCGGCGTGACCAGAGATCGCAACTATGCTGACGCCACCTATCGCAACCGCCATTTCCGCTTAGTCGATACCGGCGGACTCGATCCGACGGCCTCTGAAGGAATGTTGTCGCTCATCCGGCAACAATCTCAACTCGCCATCGCGGAGGCCGACATTCTAGTCCTCGTCCTCGATGCTCGAGCCGGGCTCACGCCGCCCGATGAAGAGGTGGTCGCGACGTTGCGCGGCTCCGACAAGCCGGTGTTTTATGTGATCAACAAGGTCGATACGCCCAAGGCCGATCCGCTCGTGGCCGACTTCTATCGCCTGGGGCAAGAGCACCTGTACCCGCTCTCAGCGGAACATGGTATCGGCGTGGCCGAATTGCTCGACGATTTGTTTCCCCATATGGTCGACCCGCCGGGTGAAGAAACCCCGACGGAAATCCCCCGCATTGCCATCGTCGGGCGTCCGAACGTCGGGAAATCCACCCTGGTCAATTCAGTACTCGGCGAGGCGCGGGTCGTGGTCAGCAACGTGCCCGGAACCACCCGCGATCCGGTGGACTCGATTGCCACCTTTAAAGATCGGCAATACGTCCTGACCGACACGGCCGGTATCCGCCGGCGAGGCCGTGTCGAACGCGGGATCGAGGGCTACAGTGTGGCGCGCTCCCTTCGGGCCATCGGCCGGTCAGATGTCGCGGTGCTTCTGCTCGACGCGGAAGAAGGTGTGACGGAACAGGATACCAAGATTGCGGGCCTCGTCCTCAAACAGGGTCGCGCCTGCATTCTCGTCGTGAACAAATGGGATCTCAAGGCCGATGACGTGGATGCTCGAGAAGCGTACAAACAGGACCTTGAACGCCGCTTTCCGTTTCTCGCCTGGGCGCCGGTGCTCTTTATCTCGGCGCTGGAGCAGGATTTCTTGCGCGGCCTCTTCGCATTAATCGATCAGGTCTATTTCTCCTTCTGCAAACGGGTTCCCACGGGGGCGCTGAACCAGTTTTTTCAGGGTCTGTTAGAAGAACACCCGCTGCCGGTGAGGAAAGGCAAGCCGGCCAAAGCGAGTAAATCGGCGTTTGTGACGCAAGTGGCCACACGTCCTCCCGCCTTTGCGCTGTTCGTGGGACATCCCGACAACATGACGCCGGCCTATCTCCGTTTTCTTGAGAACCAAATCCGGAAGGAATATCATTTTTCCGGCACCCCCATCCGTTTGATGGTCCGCAAAAAATAGTGCGCGGGAGACAGCATCGCAGACCGTGGCGCTCCTGCTACAGTCCGTCGCATATCCCACTTCCTGAATGACCTACATAGAGGTCCCGAAGGCCTTTCAACTTGACTCATGCCGACCAGCATGTTATTCGCACAGGAGACGTTGTACGCCACGTACGATCCGGCAGAACCGGCCATTCACTAGTAATGGCCGGTTTCTCCCCCGCTCAATCGGCGTGAAACCATTCCACACCGCATCATTCGATACACATTATGGTAACTCTCGTGAATTCCGACCAACGATTCCGATGCATTTCCCTCTCCTTGAGTGCGCTGCTTTCTCTGAGCTGCCTGCCCGCAGCAGGCTGGGCTGAACCCTCCGCCCCGCTCATCGAACCACCTCCACTCGAAGAGCCGGCTGCCTCAGTTGAACCAGTTGCACCGGAGGCGCTTCCGGTTGAACCGGAACCGACCCAGACCGTGGCCACTGCGCCCGTTTCCCCTTCCGTGCAAGTATCCGGTTCCATTTGGAGATCCAAGCCGGGAATCGTCTTTCTCCAAACACCGATCGGACCTCTTTCTCTGAGTTCAAAAACGACGCTGCGCGACGTCAAAAATTCGCAAAAGATCACACTCTGGGTTCATGGCACGACTACAGTCATTGATATCCGCGAGAGGGGGGCCGACAAGCTGGTGCATCGGTATGTGACGGCCATGCCCAATTTCACCTCCCCCGAAAAACAGACGGTCGCGCTCTGGACGCCTGACGGCGAGCAATCGTTCGCCCTCGGCGGGCTCGCAGCGAAAATTGCCAGCCGTTCAGACGAACAGCCCTTTACCATCGAGGTGGATGGATCCGGCACGGTTCGCGGCCTGCATGACGTGCAATACGATCTTCAAGTGAATCAGGTTCCGCGCACACCATCCTCCGTCCATCTTCTCTTGAACGGCACGGTTTCGAAGCTGAAGTCGAACTATGTGTTTCTCAAAACCCCTCTGGGAATCGTCACCGTGAGCGGGAAAACCGGTGTCCGCAACGCCAAAGTCGGGCAAGAGATGTCGGTGTGGGTGCAGGATCGGCACGTGGCCATCGACCTGTATCAAGACGGTGTGTCCACTCCATCCCGCCGCTTTCTCTCCGGCCCGTTGACCTATGCGCCGGAAGGGCAGAGCGCACTGATCATGCAGGGACCCGAGGGCGCACAGTCCATTCCGCTCGCGCAACGGCCGGCGGCCCTCTCGGCCGTGAAGGAAGGCTTGCCGATTACGGTCGAACTGGGCCGGCAAGGCGAACTCCTCGACGTCCGGCGCGTCAATTAGCCGTCGCCATCAACGTGGGTGTCGACCCGGCCGTTCGCTTGACAGGGTCTGAACACCACCCGTAGACTCGCTTCCGCGTATGGCATCACGGAAGAAAAGTCCGCCGGCGTCATCTGATGGGCACGGCCTGCCCCACTCCGCATCCCATCCATTCGACCAACTGTATCGAGACCATGTCGACGTCATGTACCGCTTTGCCTATCGGCTGTGCGGCGAAGCCGAAGCGGCCAAAGATCTGGTCCAGGAAACATTTCTCAACGCCTATCGCGCCTATGATCGCTTTCGCGGGGATGCGCGCGTGTCGACCTGGCTCTATGCCATCGCCTCCCATGCCTGTCAGCGCATGCGCCGAAAACGCAAAGGCGAACCGGAACGCGAGCTGTCGCTGACCGAATTCGTGCCGACGTCGGAAGGCGAGTTTGCCCTACAGATACCAATGGAGGGACTGAGCCCTCAGGAAGCGCTCGAGAATAAGGAACTGCGCGAGATCTTAGACCGGGCCATCGCCAAATTACCGCGCAAGTATCGTATGGTCCTCGTTCTGCGCGACATGGAAGGGTTGAGCGCCAAAGAAGTGGGCGACATCCTCGGATTGAGCGAGCGCGCCATCAAATCCCGGCTCCATCGAGCCCGTCTGTTTGTCAGAAAAGAACTCAGTGGAAAAGGGCTCGCGGAGGAATTTCACCACGCGGTTACCACTGTGGATCGATAGTTTGGTATAGTCAAAGAAGCAGTATGACCATGGCAGACCGCGTACGCACATATCCAGGCACTCGCAAGCCCACCCCGCATCAGGGTCACCGCAAACGGAATTGCGTCAAAGTTCTGGAACGCCTTTCAGCCTATCTGGACGACGAGCTGTCCGGCGAGATCTGCCAGGAAATCCGCGCGCACCTCGGCGACTGCCCGAATTGCGAAATATTCCTCGATTCCCTTCGCCAGACGGTCCGGCTGTGCCAGCATCGGCCCTCCCCCTCCCTCTCTGAGCACGATCGAGCCGCACTTCGACGCCAGATCTTAAAGGCCGCCGCGACGGTGTGAGCCATCGTGACGCGTCCGAAGCCCATCACGGCTGTGCATGAGCCGTCGGCAACTGATTCCCTCTCACAGACTCGTTCTGCGTCGCGGTTTCTTCACGCATGTTCCAGCGGCCTTCCGATCATGGTCCTGCTCATCGGCACCGGCATCCTGCTCGCCCAGCCCTCTGACGGCCTGCAACGCGGCCAATCCCTGTATCGTGAACATTGTATGGATTGCCACGGCACCGCGGGGAAGGGCGATGGCCCCAAGGCTCCGTTTTTATCGCCGCGCCCGGGGAATCTCGTCTCTGCAGCCACCTCTGCAAAGACAGACAAGGAGCTCCTCCGGACGATTGCTCAAGGCAAACCCCGCACAGCCATGCCCGGCTGGAAGGAGGCGCTCCCGGAGGAAGATCAACAAGCCGTGCTCCAATACATTCGCTCCCTGATTCAATTTTCCCGTTCTCCCACCGCTACTCCCCCGACTCCCTGAACACGTGTTCTTAAGCCAGGCCTCTTTCGTCTGAAAAGAGCCGCGTGATAGAGTGACCTTCTTTTATCCTCATCGGAGGTCCTTCGTATGATCCGCGGGAACCTGTGCCATCACCGACAGACCATTGCCATCCTTGCCCTGGCGCTTGCATTCGGCTCCTGGGCTGGAATCGCTGAATCCGCGCCGGCCGTGGGCGGAAAGGGACATGCCAAGACCGGCACCCCTAAAACCACACCGGCGATACAAACAGCCATACGGTATGCTGAAGCACTTTCGCAGGGCGATCGCGTGACCGCCGGCCAATTGGACTTTGCCTGCCAGTATCGGCACCTCACCGCTTCGCCGACGAAGGTGAAACAATTCGCGCCGAAAGATGATCCGTCTTACGACGCGTGCTGGCAGAACCTGACCGACGCCTATGCCCCCATGCTCACCAGGTCAGACATAGCGATGGATATCATCTGGCCGAGCACGGGTCCGCTGCTGTTCTTCGGCGATGACCTCCCCAGAGCGCCTGCCTCCGCGTTTGTGGCGGATGCCGTGGGTGTTGCACCTCCGGGCAGCGGACTGCATGTGACCGCCTTGAACAGCCGCACGATCCCCTCCGGGTCCTTCAAGCTGGCGCGCACCGGAAAAGTCCTGGCCGCTCCGACCACCCTGGTCCAACTGTCCGTGCAGTATCAGGATCCCCTCACATCGCCCGTCACCTATGCTGCCGGGAACGTGAAGTGGACGAATACGATCAAGCGGCCGCGGCGAGCGTTGAAATCCGTCACCCTGCAGTGGGTCGTCTTCAGCGGGCTGAAGCAACATGGTTTTCCTGGGGATACGGCGGTGTTCAACCTGCCGGTTCCTTCACAGCCGGAAGCACCCGGCATGATGACAGACAAAATTCCCTTCACGACAGAAACCAGCCGCGCGTTACCTGAATCCATGGCCTGGTGGGGACCGGACGACCAACCGGGTGTCCTGACCGCGGCGGCGGCACGGGCCGCCATCTTCCCAGACCTGCGCGACCGGGTCGCCTTGCTGAACCGTGTCTTGATCATCGATCCCAAACAGCCCGATGCTCTTACGGTGCTGACCCGCCATCTGTACAGCGCGCTGCTGCGGGAGGCGAGAAGCAGTCATCAAGTGCCGGTCAAGGATCCGGCGCTTGGCATCGTGCTGGATGAGTTTTATTGGAACATTTACGCACAAGGCATGCGCCTGGACCTCTCCAACGGCATGGAAATGGGCGGCCTCTCGCAACCCACGCCGGCAGATTTTCTTTATCGCCTCATACCGGCTCTTCAAACCTTGGCCGAGATCAGACCGGAACAACTCGACAACCGGTTTCGCTTGGGAGTCGCTTATCGGTGGAACAACGATCAGATTCCGATGGTCGAAACCTTCGAAGCGTTGGTCAAGGATATTCCGGAGCATCGCAGAACACCCAAAGCCGAAGCCCTCTTGCAACTGGCCTGGTCTCGTATCAACAAGGTGTCCTGGAACCGGATTTTGCATGACACGGAAACTCCGCGAGCCTATGCCAATGCCGAAGCCTCACTGGCATTTGCCGAACTTCCCTTGGATAAGTTCCTCGCAGAATATGCCATGGCCTACACCATGATCTTTCTGCCCAACTATGGGGACAAGGAGAAGATGCTCCATCACCTCACCGAAGCCAAACGCTGGTTCGATGAAGTGCCGGGGAAAACGAACGAGGCCTGGCGCTATTTCCTCCATACAGGCCTACTGAAAGCGGTGCTGGATGCTGACCCCATTTTTGCACCTATCCTCGCAACAGTCCCTAGCCAGCCGTAATCATGGTCACTGATCGGATGGCGAAGGCCAAAGCCTTCGCCATCCGATTGGCCGCGCCATCACTCTCTCGTCGCATCCGCCCCTCCGTACCTTGTCAAGCTGGACAAGCTGTGGTAACGATGACCCGACAGCATTGAAGGGGAGTCGCAGATGGCGGAAACATCACATCCTGGCAGCGTGCAAAGAACTGTTGGTATCGCCTGCCTCACGGTTTGCTATCTGAATCTGACGGCCTGCTCTCTCTTTGGCGGAACTTCTCAATCACTGACGGTGAATTCAGATCCCCCGGGCGCCAATGTCTTGATCAACGGCACCTCGGCCGGCACAACCCCGCTGCAGTACCAGGTTCCACGCCGCGGAGACCTGACAGTCGAAGTACAAAAGCCCGGCTACACACCGCAGACCCGAGTAACCGGCCGGAAACTCAGTAGTGTCGGCATCGTCGATGTCATCGGTGGTGCCTTGTTCTTGCTGCCGCTGCTGGGCCTCATTGCGCCGGGCGCCTGGGAACAAGACCCGGGCATCATCGGCATCACACTCGAACCGGATCACCCTCAACCCGCGCAGCCTCAATAACTTCGGACCCACGATTACGCTGTACGATCAGACCGTAAGGAACAGGACCATGATTGACGTCAAAGGTTATGCCGCCCGCACCGCAAAATCCCGACTGGCTCCGTTTACGTTCTCACGAAGAAACGTGGGAAGGCAGGACGTGCTTATCGGCATCCGCTACTGCGGCATTTGTCATTCGGACGTGCATCAGGCACGGGATGAATGGGGCGGCTCGATCTTCCCCATGGTACCTGGACATGAAATCGTGGGCGTTGTCGAACAGGTCGGCGCCTCCGTGAAACAATTCAAGGTGGGTCAAATGGTTGGCGTGGGATGCTTCGTCGATTCCTGCCGAACCTGCCCGCAATGCAAAAAAGGCGAAGAACAGTACTGCGAAGGCCACATCAGCTTTACCTACAATGGGAAGGAGCGGGACGGCGTCACGCCGACCTATGGCGGCTACTCCACCAAAGTGGTGGTCGATCAGCGCTACGTGCTTCGCATCCCTAAGCAATTGCGTCCCGAGGAAGCCGCCCCGCTTCTCTGCGCCGGCATCACGACCTACTCGCCGTTACACCATTGGGGAGTGGGAAAGGGGCACCGCCTGGCGATTGTCGGGCTGGGAGGGCTGGGGCACATGGCGGTCAAAATCGGAAAAGCCTTGGGCGCTCACGTGACCGTGCTGAGTCATTCCGACAAAAAGCGGCGCGATGCCAAACGATTGGGCGCCAAAGATTTTTACAAGACCTCTGACCCCAAAACCTTCACCACCCTCGCCAAACAATTCGACTTCATTCTGGACACCGTATCGGCGCCCCATGACCTGGATGCACAGCTGGAATTGCTCAAAACCGACGGCACCATGATTCTCGTCGGGGTGCCGGACAAACCGGCGCAACTGGGGGCTTTTCCGTTGATCCTCAAACGGCGGAGGCTGGTGGGCTCATTGATCGGCGGCATTCAGGAAACACAGGAGATGCTGGATTTCTGCGCGAAGCACAAATGCGGCGCCGACGTGGAAGTCATCCCGATTCAGAAGGTGAATGAAGCCTACGATCGCCTCGTTCGCGGGGACGTGCGGTACCGCTTCGTCATCGACATGGGTTCCCTCACCTAACGCACCACGTCTTCTTCGTTGCACGCGACATCCATCGTCCGATGTCGCCTCGGCATGCCCAGCTATCAGCAGCACGGAGCCGGTACACGTCAACAGTCTCAATGTGTTGAATGTGAGTCTACCGAGGAGAGAGGCAGGCCGGGCGGCTGTAGCCGCCCGGCCTTTCCTCAAAGACACAGGAACTTACTTGGCAGGCTCAACCAACGGCATCAAAGGAAGCTGTTTCGCGTCCTTGTCCACCTTCAGCAGTGCGATCGCGCCCCGAAGGGCATCCGTCAAAGAGTGCGTGACGATGGGATACACACCGTCATTGCCGTCCAACACCATATCGAGAATGGCCGCTCCCGCCGGCGGGATGAGTTGCGTTTGTACTCCGCGCGTATGGTTGGCGGGGTTGCCGCTTTCCCAGACATCATCCCAGATTTCGGCAATCGGATGGACCGCGGACACATTGTTCGGTCCGGCATTGACGAAATAGAACCGGACGCGCTCACCCGGCTTGGCTTCTAAAAAGGCGCCTCCCGCCTTGCTATGCACGGGGTCATACCGGAACACCGCCCCGTTAAAAACGACGTGCTGATATTTCCGGTCGAACATGCCGTCGACATCGTCAGGATCTTTGAACAGCTCGCTCTGCACCAACACATATTCTCGATCCGCCTTCGGCATCGCCTTGGGATCCTTGGGATCGACGATGATGGCGCCCATCATCCCGCGCGCGATGTGCTGGATCATGGGAGACGCGCCACAGTGATAGGCAAACACGCCCGGCCATTTGGCCTTGAACCGATATTGCAAAGATTCACCCGGCCGCACTTCCTTGTAGTGCTCCAGGAAATTGGTTTCGGCGGCGTGAAAATCCATGGAGTGAGGCCGGCCGTTGGTCTCCGGATTCGTGAGCGAGAAAACAACTTCATCGCCTTCCTGCACCCGAATCACCGGGCCCGGGAACTGCCCGTTGAATGTCCAGGCATCATATGTATGTCCCTCGCCGTCGATAACGAGCTTGGTTTCCACGGCCGTCATGGACACTTCGACGACTTTCGCGAACGCGGATTCGACCGGTTGCATGGCGAGGCCTGACATTGCCGCCAACCCTAAAACCGTGCGGATCACAGATTGACGAAAGCGGATATTGCGTACTGTCATAATGCTGCGGCTCCTCCTGTGAAAGTGATTGGTCTCGGTTCACCCAGAACCGTGGTGAGGATACCGCGCAACGCGACAAATCAAGTATGACATTTGTCATGTTTTAAAAATGTCGCGCCGGCTGCCGCCGATCGCTTATCGGGATCTTCGGCCAGGGCATTACCGTTTGGCAGCTAAATCCGAAAAATAATGGGCGAAGGCCTTGATGCCGCCGGAGGCCTGCCCCCAATCGAAGTACTCATTCGGCGCATGATATCCATGCTCGGGGAGGCTGAGACCCATAAACAGGATCGGCACTTTCCACGCCTTTTGCATCGTCACCACCGCACCGATCGAACCGCCTTCACGGATGAAGGCCGGCTCCTTGCCGAATCCGGCCAGGACGGCACGCTTAACCGCTTCGACATAGGGACCGTCGAACACCCCACGGAACGGATGCAACATACCCTCTCGCTCCACCTTCACCGCGGGATTCAGTTTCGCCACGTAGTGCTTCAACAGGGCAAAGATCTTCTCAGGCGTTTGACCGGGGACCAGTCGCATGCTGATTTTCAGTTCGCCATGGCCGGGCACGATAGTCTTCACGCCGGGGCCATGATAACCACCCGTAAGGCCATGCACTTCGAATGTCGGGGCGGCCCAAATTCTCCGCATGACCTCCGCCGGGTCGTGCGTGCGCAAGGTCTTGAACCCGTACGCTTGCTTGAACTTGCTGACCTGGAAACCCGATTTCAAGAAACTCGCGATCTCCGCCTTCGTTGGCGGCACGACCTCGTCGTAGAATCCGGGGATTTTCACCTTACCGGTCTTGGCATCGACACAGGCATGGGCAATCTCCATCAACTCGACGAGCGGATTCCGGGCCGCCCCGCCGGTCACGCCGGAGTGCGCATCCTTGGTTCCGGTTCGAAGGGTCAGCCGTGCGCCGAGTAATCCTCGCAATCCATACGGCATCGCCGGTTGATTCTTGGAGAGCCAGATGGTGTCCGAAATGACCACCGAATCCGGAGCCGGAATCGCCGCCCGGTTCTTGATCGCGGAGGCAAAACTGGGACTGCCGTTTTCTTCTTCCAGTTCCCAGAGAAACCGCACATTGATCGGGACCCCTTGATCAATCGCATATCGCGCGCCGAACAGGGCCGCGAGGGCCGGCCCCTTGTCATCTGTCGCCCCTCGCCCACGGTAGATGCCGTGATCATTCTGGAAGGCGAAGGGAGCCTGCTTCCATTCCGGTTCCTGCGCCGGCTGCACGTCCATATGATTGTAGACCGTCACGGTAGGATAGTGAGGATCGACCGTCCAGCCGCCTGAGACGACCGGGTACCCGGGCGTTTCCACGATCTGCGCTTCCGCACCAGCCGCCCGCAGATACTGTGTCGCCAGTTCGGCCATGCGCCGCACATCCGGCGCATGGCGGGGGTCCATGCTGATGGACGGAATCTCGACCGCCTGCCCGAGCATGTCTTCATACTGCGGACGGATATCCTTTATGTATGTCTCTATCTGCCGTTGCACGTCGCTCATTGATGCTCCTCCCCGATCTCAGTGGCAGTGGCCGAATTCCCTCACATCATTTTTCTGCGTGACGCTCACTACGTAGGACCCAATCCCGGTCACGGCGATTATATCCAGTCGGAACAGGAAAGCCTATGTTGGCGACGATGGCGAGAAAGCATGTAGAATGAAACCGATGCACGATAACACTTCTCACCAAGCACTTCGTATGGGCACAGCACTGTTGGCTTGCCTGGCATTGTGTCTTTCAGGCGGCAACAGAGTATTCGCGCAAGAAGCCGTGACCGTGCAGGAAGTGCTCGCTGATCCCGCGCTATTTCATTTGCGACAAATCACCATCAAGGGCACCGTGCGTCAGGTCCAACCGCTCGATCCCTACGAGATCCCGGCCGGCTCAACCTGTTACGGCGGCTATCTGTTCAGCCTGGAAGACGACACGGCCACCCTGTCCATCGCCGTACCCGGACTATGCGGCGTACCGATGGTGAAAGATCCGGACGTGGAAGACGGTGCCCGCGTCGTGGTCGAGGCCACGGTCCAAGCTCCCAGCCATGGAGGGTATGCCTTGAGCTTCAAAGGCGCCAAAATCGCCATGGATCAAGAAGGCGTTGTGCAAGCCATCGCAAACCGGATCACGCCATTGGTGGAATAAACGATGACGACTCGTCCACTTGAACAGACTGCCCGCGTCGCGGCCCCCGCCCATACGCGTGTCGGCTGGATTGGCACCGGCGTGATGGGCGCCTCCATGTGCCGTCATCTCCAGGCTGCCCACTATCGCCTTACGCTGTTTACGCGCAACCGCAGCAAAGCCTCAGCGATTCTCGCCAAAGGAGCAACCTGGGCCGATTCTCCTCGCGCGGTGGCCGAGCAGACCGATATCCTCATCACCATGGTGGGATTTCCTCGGGATGTGCGCCAGGTGTACTTCGGGGACCATGGTGTTCTGGCCGGCGCCGGCGCGGGCATGGTGCTGGTCGATATGACCACCACCGAACCCTCACTCGCACAGGAGATTGCACAGGCGGCCCAATCGCGCGGAGTGTTTGCCGTCGATGCGCCGGTCTCCGGAGGGGATATTGGGGCGCGCGACGCAACGTTATCGATTATGGTCGGTGGTGATGCCAGCGCCGTTCAAACGATCATGCCGCTGCTCGAATGTCTGGGCAAAAAGATCGTTCACCAAGGCCATTCGGGAGCCGGTCAACACACGAAGCTCTGCAATCAGATTGTGATCGCCGGCACGATGATCGGCGTCTGTGAAAGCTTGCTGTACGGTTATAAGGCCGGACTCGAATTGCCGCGCATGCTGGAATCGATCCGCGGCGGCGCCGCTGCCTGCTGGACGCTGGACAATTTGACGCCCCGCATTCTGGCTCGCAACTTCGACCCCGGCTTCTTCGTCGAACATTTCATCAAAGACATGGGCATCGCTCTCGAGGAAGCACGGCGCCGGCAGCTCACCCTTCCAGGACTCACGCTCGCACATCAACTGTACGAGAAGGTGGAGGCGCTGGGCCATGGCCGCTCCGGAACGCACGCGTTGATGCTGGCGCTGGAAGCCCTTTCTAATATCGATCCAACCAGACCCTCGACCTCACTCTAATCACAGGAGCCGCATGAGAACGGGTACGCATCCTCTTGTTCTGGCACTTATCCTCACCATCACCTGCACCGCCTGCACCGAAGCCCGTGGCCTGAACCGGCACATCTTGCAGGAATCCTTTCATGATCATCCGGACGTAACGACTGATCGCGCCATCGCCGCCACCATGGCAACCCAGGCAACATTGCCGACGCCGTATCGCCTCGCCATTTATTTCAAACATGAGGATTTCCCCAGCCGTCCCGCCTTGCAACGAGTGGACTGGGTCAGTTCCGATGGCGGCCGCGTGCAACGGTCACTGGAACCGGTGCAGGAGGAAGGCATTCTTCAACGAACCTTCTTGCTCGCCAATTCAACCGTGCAAGGCAATACCCTTCGTGACATACGGCTCGCCGCGGCCCGCTACAACGCCGATGCGATTCTTATCATCGACGGGGCCTCGGCCTTTGAACGGTACAACAACGGCCACGCCTGGTGGTATGCCACCGGCATCGGCGCCTACTTTGCCCACGGCACTGAATGCCATGCCCTGTTCATGATGGAAGGCACGTTGTGGGATGTCCGGACAGGCTATCTCTACGGCACGCAAACGGCGGAAGGAGAAACAACGCTCATCGGTCCCGCCCCCTCACTCGACGACAAAGCCGCGGTGGCCGAAGCGAAGGATGTGGCGATGGCCCGCTTCGGCAGAGAACTCGCCGATACATTGCGGCTGCTGAAGGAAAAGCAGAAGGCAATACCGTGAACGCCCTCCTCAGTTTCTGCTTCCAGTTGTGACTGAGATGCTGCCTGCGTATGGTCGCGAAGCAGTTGAGACCGAAATCCGCCGCGGTTGATCCGAACCAGCAACAGCTCGCAACTACACCTCGGTCTCCTGGGCGCTCAAAATGGCTTTCGTGCGAGGCCGCAGGACGCGAGGGACTGAGGCGTACTCTCTGCAGTACGTCGAGGTCACGAGTGCGCCGAGAACGAAGCCCGAAGCCATTTTCAGCGCCCGCTCACGGACTATCGAACGTCCATAGAATTCCGAGCAACACCAGGTGCTGATTCGGTGTGAGACTCAGCACGCCGGGTTGCACCTCTCCACGCCGAAAGAATCCGCCTCCTGCTCCGGTCGATTCGTCCCATCGATGTTCGAGGCGCAGGATGGTATTCGTCCATTTGTAGGGAATCTTGTATTCCACGGTCGACGTCACCGCTTTCACGAATTGCTCCGATCCCGTCCACCGCCCGTTTCGGTCCCAGTAGAACTCCGGCCTCGCCACCAGAGTCCAGGGGCCGGCGACATGCCACCGGGCTACCATATTTCCGCCGGTCACAAAGGCCCGCGGATGGCCGGGACGATCGGCGATGTTTTCGGTTCCGATGTCGTAGGACAGCGCCAGCGTGAGATCGTCGCCTTTCCATTCCACAATATGGTTCGCGTAAAACCGCCAGAACTGCAGCGCCGTGTTGTTTTGGTCTGGACCACCATAGAGCGTCTGCGTGAGCGTCAGCCGAGATGTGGCCTTGTAGGCCCATTGACCGCCATAACTGGGCTGATCGTTAGGATGCGAGAGGTGGTAATAGCCGTTGATCACAAACGCGGTGATGGTCAACTCATCGCTGACGGGATATTTGGCATTGACGCCGAACATCATGTAGGGCGTATTGTCCGCAATCCAGGAACGCGTGTAGTTCGCATTGTCTTTCGCATACAACGACTCATAGCCGATAAGACTGTTGAATAACCCGGCGGTGATGGTAAGCCCCTTGCCGACCGGTGCCAGATAGGACACATTCGCACGATGCACATGCCGGAGCGTATCGGCCCCGCCGACCTCCCGTTCCCCCTGCAAAAATGCAAAGCGCTCAGAGTCGTACCCTCCTTGCACACCGAGTTCCATGCCCCACCGCGATGATTCGTTCACATCTTTGCGAACATAGGCGAGGGCCATGTTCGGCGCGAACTCATTATGCCGCGCCGCCGTGGCGCGGTTTCGCCAGAGATGGTTTTCAGGAAAATTGAAATTCAGAATGTAGGCAGTATCGAGATACGCGCCGTAGTGCCAGAGCCCGCTATCGGCGCTGACAGCCGGACTATCACCGGGCGTCGAACTTGGTTCGGCGGCATACGCCGGGGCGATCAACAACCAAAAGAACAGCACCCACCCGAGCCGACTCATCCCGGCCGAAAAGATAGGCCTCACAGCCAGACCGATGTCGTTGCGCAACGGCAGAATAGGTTCCATCTCATGCTCATGATCCAACAAACTTCGCGCCCTCCGGAAATCGACTCTACGGCATTTCGTATCAAAACAGCATTAAAACCGATCATGGAGATGTAAGAGATCCGTAAAAACGGCCGGAATACTCATTCCGCCCGGAGTCGATAGCCGACCCCCAGTTCCGTCACGAGATGACGAGGCTGAGCGGGGTCGGCCTCGATCTTATTCCTCAATTGACGCATATACACACGCACATAGTGTCCTTCGTCTACATGGAGGGGCCCCCACACTTCTTTGAGCAACTGGCGATGTGTCACGACCTTCCCGGCATACCGCACGAGCGTCGTGAGCAACTTATATTCAATCGGCGTGAGGTGGACTTCCGTCCCTGAGACAAACACTTGCCTTCGCCCGAGATCGACGGTCACCTCGCCGAACGTACATACCGGCTCAACCGCGTCACCGATCGGGCGATGGGCATGCCGCAACGCCGCGCGCATACGGGCCAGCAATTCATCCACGCCAAACGGTTTCGTGACGTAATCATCGGCGCCAAGATCGAAGGCCTGCACCTTGACCTGTTCCTGGTCTCGTGCGGAGAGCACGATGATCGGCATGTTCGACCAGGCACGAATTTTCTCGATCACTGCGGTGCCGTTCATGTCGGGAAGACCGAGATCGAGGAGAATGATGTCAGGATTTCGAGCGGAGATTTGCGCCAACCCATCCGCACCGGTGGTCGCTTCGTACAATCGGTAACCATAAGGCGGGAGAGTCGTGCGAAGAAATCGTCGAATTTCTGCTTCATCCTCGATGAGCAGGACGGTTACCTCATGGGTCGTCGTGGATGGCATGGATGACAGATCTTAAATGGCCGCGCTGTCGTGCTGGTTCGCTTCTGGCTCGACGGTCGGCTGACTTTTTTCTGCCGGCAGCGTAAAGCGGAAACTCGATCCGCCACCGGAACGAGAGTCTACCCAAATACGCCCCCCGTGGGATTCGATGATGCCCCGGCAGATCGTCAATCCCAGTCCGACGCCTCCCTCACGCTCAGGATGAAGCTGATAGAACTTTTCGAAGATCCGCCGCTCTTCGCCTTGAGGAATTCCGGGACCTCGATCAGCAATTTCTATCAGAATCACCCCGTCCTTCACCGACGCCGTCACCTCAATCGGAGAGGCCGTCGGAGAATATTTCGCCGCATTCTCCAACAGATTAATCAGCACCTGTTCGATCAACACCCCATCGACGAGCACCAGGGGAAGATTGACCGGAAAGGCGGTCGTGACCGTATGCGTGGCGATCCGGGATTTCACCCGGGCCAATGCCGTGCCCACCAGCTCCTCCAGCGCATGCCATTCCTTGCGCAGATGCATGGCTCCAGCTTCCAATCTCGTCATATCGAGAAGATTCTTCAGCAACCGGTCGAGTCGTCCGGCTTCATCGCTAATGGAACGGACCAGGTCCTGCTGACTCTCGGTCGATAGGGGCCGGGTCGTGCTCAGTAAGGCACTGCTCGCGCCCACGATCGTCGCCAGTGGCGTCCGAAGGTCATGAGAAACAGAACTCAGGACGGCATTGCGCATGCGCTCCGTTTCCGTCTGCACGTGAGCTTCTTGAGCTTCTTCGGCTAATCGCGCACGTTCCAGCGCCAACGCCATCTGATTTGCGAAGGTCTCCAGGAGATGCAGTTGTTCCGGAGCGAGCAGTTCGGCAGGTCGAGACGATCGGACCGCAAGGACTCCCACGGCCCCATGAGACCCCAACAACGGCAGATACAGCGAATCAGATCCGGACAGGGTATTGGTGCCGTGACCGGCGGATTCTTTATGGTCGAACACCCATTGCGAGATGCCGGCTTCCTTCGGATCCAGCTCGAAATGCAGCGCTTCACCCCGATGAAGATGCACCCGCCCTTCCCGATCAGGAAGGAACACGGCCACCTGACAATGAAAGACGTCGTGGATATGGCGGGACGCCACTGAAGCCAGTTTGTCCACCCCACGTTGAGTGATCAATTCCCTGCTCATGGCATAGAGTGCGGCGGTTCGCTTCTCACGAATCAAGGCCGCCTCGGCCTGCTGGCTCTTGTGGGCAGCGAGTCGGCTGATCAGCAGCGCTACTAGAAGCATGACTGCAAATGTCAGCAGATACTGCGCGTCCGATACGGCGAATGAATAGTAGGGCGGGATGAAAAAGAAATCGAAGGCCGCGACGCTCATCAGTGAAGCCAGCGCTGAGGGGCCTCGGCCCCATCTGGTGGCAACGACCACCACCCCAAACAGATACACCATAATGAGATTAGCCTGCCCGAAGTATGGGGACATGACCAGACTCAATGCCGTGCAGGCTCCCACAACCGCGGAGGCGTAGCCGTAGTTCCGGCGCTCACTGGTCCGTTGAAGCAATCCTTTCACAAGAGGTTTGCCAGTACCCCCCTCACCGGTCATCACATAGATATCGATGTCGCCGCTCCCGCGAACGAGATCATCCACAACCGAACCGAACAGCCATTCCTTCCAGCGCGAACGCAATGGTTTTCCGACAATAATCTTGGTGGCATTGCGGCTTCTGGCATACGCCAGTAACTGCGCACTCACGTCCTCCCCCGTCAACGTCACCGTTTCTGCGCCCATCCGCTCGGCCAACCGCAAGGTGTCGACACCTTGATTCCGCTCCTGATCAGACAACCGCAGATGCTTTGAGGTCTGGACGTAGACAGCGATCCACCTGGCATGGAGGCCCGTGGCCATCTTCCTGGCCGCGCGAACCAGCATCGGCCCACGGGGTTTCAGATTCACGCAAACCAAGATGGTTTCCGCTGCCGGCCAGGTGCCAACGACCGCATGGTCCCGACGATACACTTCCATTTGTTGATCGACACGCTCGGCCGTCCGACGCAAGGCCATCTCCCGCAACGCGATCAAATTACCCTTCCTAAAAAAATGCTTGATGGCGTGCTGTGCCTGATCCGGCAGATAGACCTTGCCGTCCTTGAGCCGTTGGAGGAGATCGTCCGGAGGGAGATCTACCAATTCGACGTCGTCAGCCTGCTCAAGAACGGCATCCGGCACGGTTTCACTCACACGAATGCCGGTGATTTGAGCTACTGCGTCGTTGAGGCTTTCGATGTGCTGGACGTTCACGGTGGTATAGACGTGAACGCCTGCTTGAAGGAGTTCCCTCACATCCTGCCACCGCTTGGGATGTCTGGAACCGGGGGCATTCGTATGCGCCAGTTCGTCCATTAAGAGGAGCTGCGGCCGGCGCGCCAGAGCGGCGTCGAGATCGAAATCCCGAAGCCTTGATCCCCCGTAGACCACCTCCCGGGGAGGCAGAGTCGGCATCCCATGGACGAGCGCTTCCGTTTCGGCCCGGCCATGAGTCTCAACCCACCCGATCACCACATCGATGCCGTCCCGTTGCTGCTCATGGGCTGCCTGCAGCATGGCGTAGGTTTTCCCGACCCCTGCTGTCGCGCCGAAAAAGACCTTCAGTCTGCCGCGCGTCTGATCGGCTTCTTCAGCCTGCACGCGCCTCAGCAGTAGATCGGGATCCGGACGCTGGTTCTCCATGGCACTCCTGGACAAAGAAATTCGATGGGGGACGAAAAGGCCACAAGATTGGCAGAGCAAATTCTAGAAGACAGACGGAAAGGCGTCAACGAGCCTGGCCGGATGCATCCAATGCGAGGTTCAACGCCAGCACATTGACCCGGCGTTCACCGAGCAGTCCCAGCTGACGCCCTTCCGTATGTTGGATGACCAGTGTCCTCACGACTGCTTCGTCTTTTCCTCGTGCACGAGCGACCCGGCGCATTTGGTACTCCGCCGCGGCGGGGCTGATATGCGGGTCAAGGCCGCTTCCCGACGCGGTCACCAGATCGACCGGGACCGGTGCATCATTGCGGGGGTCCGCAGCCTTCAACGCAGCCACCCTCGTCTTGACCGCCTCCGTCAGCGCGGGATTGGTAGGGCCCAGATTCGACCCGGAGGAGGCGGAGGCATTATAGGGGAACGGAGCGGTCGCGGAAGGGCGTCCCCAGAAATACTTGGGATCGTCGAAGGGTTGGCCGATCAGCGTGGAACCGATCGGCTTGCCGTCTTTATAGATCAGACTGCCATTGGCCTGATGGGGGAACAGCAGCTGCGCGATCCCTGTCACGGCCAGCGGATAGGCCACACCGGTCAGAATCGTCAGGATGAAAAACACCATCAGCGCGGATCGAAGTTGAGCGGCCATCGTGATCTCCTCAGACCAGTCCCAGGGCGACCAGGAGCAGGTCTATCAGTTTGATTCCAATGAACGGAACAATGATGCCCCCCAGTCCGTACACCAGCACATTGTGGCGCAGCAGCAAGGAGGCCTCAATCGGCCGGAACTTGACCCCTCGCAGCGCGAGCGGAATCAGCGCGATGATGATTAAGGCATTGAAAATCACCGCCGACAAGACGGCGCTTTCCGGCGTTGCCAGTCCCATGACATTCAGCGCGCCCAGGGCCGGATACGTCGTGGCAAACGCGGCGGGAATAATCGCAAAATACTTCGCGACATCGTTGGCGATACTGAAGGTCGTAAGGGCCCCCCGCGTCATGAGCAGCTGCTTACCGATTTCCACGATCTCGATCAATTTGGTAGGGTTGGAATCCAGATCGACAAGATTGCCCGCCTCCTTAGCGGCTTGGGTACCGGTGTTCATCGCGACCGCGACATCGGCCTGCGCCAGGGCCGGCGCGTCATTGGTGCCGTCGCCCGTCATGGCCACGAGTCGGCCTCCCGCCTGAAGATCACGGATGAGTTTCAATTTGGCTTCGGGAGTGGCCTGCGCGAGAAAATCATCCACGCCGGCCTCTGCGGCGATTGCGGCCGCCGTTTTCTGGTTGTCGCCGGTGATCATCATCGTTTTGATGCCCATGCGGCGCAACTCGGCAAACCGTTCCTTGATACCTCCCTTGACCACGTCCTTCAAATGAATCACGCCCAGCACTGTTTTGCCTTCGGCCACGACGAGAGGAGTGCCCCCTTGCATGGCAATCGTCTCGACTGCATCGCGCACGGCGGGAGGAAACGAGCCGCCTTGTTGGGTCACGTAGTCTTCGATGGCCTCCGCCGCGCCCTTCCTAATTTGTCGGTCGTCCAGATCGACGCCGCTCATTTTCGTTTGCGCCGTGAACGGGAGGAAGGTGGCGCCCATCGCATGGATATCGCGCCCTCTGATACCATAGCGTTCCTTTGCCAGAATCACGATGCTGCGGCCTTCGGGCGTCTCATCGGCGAGCGAGGCCAGCTGCGCCGCATCGGCCACAGACGTTTCCGGCACGCCTTCGGCTGGAATAAATGCCGTGGCCTGCCGGTTGCCCAGCGTGATCGTTCCCGTCTTGTCGAGGAGTAACACGTCCACATCGCCCGCCGCTTCGACGGCTTTCCCCGACATGGCGATGACGTTCGCCTGGACCATGCGGTCCATGCCCGCGATGCCAATGGCGGATAAGAGAGCGCCGATCGTCGTCGGTATGAGACAAACCAGCAGGGCCACCAGCACCGTGACCGTAATCGGCGCCCCCTGCCCCGTAGCATGCACGGAATAGAGAGAAAACGGCAGCAAGGTCACCGTCGCCAGCAGAAAGACGACGGTGAGGGCCGCCAAGAGAATATTGAGCGCGATTTCATTCGGCGTCTTCTGGCGCCTGGCACCCTCGACCATGGCGATCATACGATCGAGAAATGTTTCACCGGCGCTGGTGGTAATTCGCACGACAAGCCAATCTGACAGCACCCGCGTGCCGCCGGTCACGGCACTCCGGTCACCGGACTCCCTGATCACCGGCGCGCTCTCGCCGGTGATCGCACTTTCATTGACGGATGCGATCCCCTCGATCACATCTCCATCGCTGGGAATGTAATCCCCCGCCTCGACCAGCACGATGTCACCTTTCTTCAGCAGACTGGCTGGAACGAGACTGTAGACCTCTCCCGGTTTGCCGATGGCGGCAGGCGCCGCCAGATAGTCTCCCCCGGAGGCAGGTTTTCCAAATCGCTTGGCGGTCAACTCCGTCCTCGATTTGCGGAGCGAATCGGCTTGGGCCTTTCCTCTTCCTTCAGCAATCGCTTCTGAAAAATTGGCGAACAGCACGGTGAACCAGAGCCACAGCGAGATGGCGAGGATAAACCAGGTCGGTGCTTCGCCCGCCCCGAACAACGCCTGGAAGAACAGCAGCGACGTCAAGAGGCTTCCCACGAAGACCACGAACATGACCGGATTGCGGACCTGAATGCGAGGATGGAGCTTTCGTAGCGCATCCAGCAGGGCCTGTCGAACAAGCGGCGGATCGAAGAGCGGTCTGGCTTTCGTCGATGTCGTCATGGAAATCCCTCTGCTCGTTCAGGCTAGCGAGCGACCATCAGCAAATGTTCCACCACCGGCCCCAACGCCAGGGCCGGAACGAAGGTCAGGGCGCCGACCATGATGACGACCCCTATCAGCAAGACCACGAAGAGCGGCGTATGAGTCGGGAGCGTGCCCAACCCCAGCGGCACCATCTTTTTGCGCGCCAACGATCCGGCGAGCGCCAATGTCGGAATCGCCAACCAGAATCTGGAGACCAGCATGGCCAATGCGCCCGTCACGTTGTAGAAGGGGGTATTGGCATTCAGTCCCCCGAAGGCACTCCCGTTGTTATTGCCCTGGGAGGTATAGGCATACAGAATTTCACTGAACCCATGTGCGCCGGCATTGAGAATGGACAACGTGCCGGACTCAGTCACGACCGCCACTGCCGTGAACCCCAGGACAACGATCGGCATGATGAGGATCAACAGCGCGGCCATCTTCATTTCATAGGCCTCGATCTTTTTCCCCAGGTACTCCGGGGTCCGTCCTACCATCAGACCGGCGATGAACACCGCGATAATGGCGAAAACCAGCATTCCGTAGAGGCCGGACCCTACCCCGCCCAGAATGACCTCGCCGAATTGCATCATGAGCAGCGGGATCAAACCGCCGAGTGGCGTAAAGGAATCGTGCATGGAATTCACCGCCCCGGTGGACGTGGCTGTCGTTACGGTGGCAAAAAGCGCCGAACGAGCAACTCCGAAGCGAGTTTCCTTGCCTTCCATGTTGCCACCGGACTGCGCTATCTGGACGTTCTGCTCGACACCCAACGCAGTCAGGCGAGGGTTTCCTGCGGACTCCGCCCAGTAGGCCCCCAGCACGAAGAAGGCCAATACGCTCAGCATCGCAGCGAGGATGGTCCATCCCTGCCTAGTGTCGCCGACCATCATTCCAAACGTATAGGTCAACGATGCGGCGATCAGGGTTTCAGCCAGGATCAGAATGAAATCGGTGAGCGGCGTCGGGCTTTCATAGGGATGGGCCGCATTGGCATTAAAGAATCCGCCACCGTTGGTCCCCAGATGTTTGATAGCCACTTGGGACGCTGCCGGACCGACGGCCAAGACTTGCTCAATCCCGGTTGTTGATTCCATTTTGGCAACGCCCTTCTCGTCCACTACCGGCTGACCTGCGGCATCGACGACGGGCTTGTCATAGGTCACAGGCTGGAGGAGAGCGGTTTGGTGATACAACCCGAAGGTCTGGACCGTCCCTTGCGAGACGAGAACCAGCGCGAGAACGGCTGACAGCGGCAGCAAGATGTACAACGTGCTGCGAGTCAGGTCCACCCAGAAATTGCCGATGGTCGAGGCCGTCCGAGCGGTTAACCCGCGGATGAGCGCGACCAGCACGGCCATGCCCGTGCCGGCGGAGACGAAATTCTGAACTGTCAGGCCGAGCATTTGCGTGAGATAACTGAGTGTCGATTCACCGGCATAGGCCTGCCAGTTCGTATTGGTAATGAAGCTGACGGCAGTATTGAATGCGAGGTCTGGCGCCACCGCCCCGAAAGCCGACGGATTGAGCGGCAGCAATCCCTGCAGTCGCTGCAAGGCATAGAGTGCGACCAATCCGGCGACATTGAACAACAACATGGCCACCGCATAGCTCGTCCAGTTCATGGCCTCGGCTTCGCGCACGCCACAGACACGGTAGATCAGGCGTTCGAAGGGTCCCATCACCCGATCCATTCCGCAGGCCTGGCCCGTGTAGACACGCGCCATATACCAGCCCAGCGGTTTAACCAACGCCGCCAAAACGAGAAAGAACAGTCCGATTTGAGCCAACCCGTTGATCGTCATTAGAACCACTCCGCTTTCAGCAGCGCGACCATGAGGTACACCAACAAACCCAGCGACAACACTGCGCCGAGGACATACATCGCATTCATGACCAGACCCCCTTTAGAGTCGGTCCAACGCCGAGATAAGCCAGCCGGACAGCAGAAAAAACACAGCAGCGATCGCTAAATAGATGAGATCCATGTCAATGTTCCTTAATGAGACGGCACACGTATTGAGGCGCGCTTCGCCGGAGTCTCTTTCCAAGCCGTCGCCAACCAGCCACATCGCTGCACGCCCCTTCTCTTCCACCACATGTTCAAGGTAGCGCGCAGAAAGTAAAAACGGTGTAAAAAAGCGAAGGAAATGGATTTCTGAGAAGATCTTCCCCAACAGCTGTTCACGGGTTCGGAGGAGATCGCTACAGACGACTGATCACTCGTAATACATCCACTTACGAGCGGGGTGCTAAGGAAGACATGTGGACAAAGCCGTGACCGTCTATTGATCAGGTCACAGAGAATTGTTGGAGCAACTAGAGAGGCGTGACTGCATCAGGACACTACTGATCTGAATCCGGGCAATCTTTACGTAGCTCAGCCAACACCGCCAGAATTTCGACCGGCCGTGGAGGACAACCGGCAATACGGACATCGACCGGAATGTGGCGATCTACCGGACCCGTCACCGCATAACTCCCCTTGAACATTCCGCAAGTGATCGCGCAATCACCCAGCGCAATGACGAGCTTCGGATCGGGCGTCTGCTTATACACATCCTTTAAGGCGCGCTCCATGTTGACGGTCACCGGCCCTGTCACCACCAGCGCATCAGCGTGTCGCGGCGACGCAGCGATCTCCACCCCGAAGCGCTCCACGTCATAGACGGGATTGGCCAGCGCATTCATTTCCATCTCACAGGCGTTGCACGACCCGGTATCCACCTCTCGAATCGTGAGGGATCGCCTGAATGGCTTGACCTTTTCAATCGCCTCCCGGCTCACCGGCTCTTGTGACGCCTTCGCCATAGGATATTGGCCCGTGACGACGCCAGTCGTAAGACTTTTCTTAATGATTCGAAACATGGCACCTCCGTGAGATCGTCGGGACAATCGCGCAGTCAGTCGCCTTCAGCTTCCCGCTACAGATCATTGCCGGCATAGGACAAATTGAAGCTCTTATTGATCAACGGAAAATCCGGCACGATGTTCCCCAGCGCCGCCCACTGAATTGCCGGCCAATGCACAAACGATGGATCCCGCACTTTACACCGGTGAATCCGTCCCTCTTCCCCTGCCATCACGACATACAGAATTTCACCACGCCACCCTTCGACGGCAGATATCGCCCATTGCCCCTGCGTCACAGGCTCGACCGCCTGGGTGGCCAGCGGCCCCATCGGCAGTTGTCGGCGAAGCGTATGGATGAGACGCATCGAATCATGCACCTCATCCAACCGCACCCGCATGCGCGCGCGGACATCCCCGTAGCGATACACCGCGACCTTCGGTTGACACTCGGGATACGCGGCGAACGGCCGATCCCGACGCAAATCCCGATCGATACCGGAAGCGCGGCCCACGACTCCCATGACCGCATGATCCCACGCGATACTTTCCGACAACACTCCCGTGTTCTCCAATCGTTCCGTCAGAGAGGCATTCGCCAGCAGAATCTTTTCAATTCCGGAAAACTCCTGTTCAATGGCTTGCAATTCTGCGTCGACCTGCGACAGTTGCACACCGGAAAGATCTATCGACACTCCTCCGACCCTGTTCACCCCTCGAAGAAAGCGTGACCCGGTCAGGCCATCATTCAACTGCATGAGCTGTTCCTTCAGACGGCCACAGTGCGCATGTGCCAGCGCATAGGCCGTATCGTTGCAGATGGCGCCGACATCGCCGATGTGGTTGTGCAACCGTTCCAGCTCCAGAAAGAGACTCCGCAGATAGCGGGCTCGTGGCGGCACCGTCATTCCCAAGAGTGTTTCCACCGCCTGACAGTAGGCGAGGCTATGGCCGACCGAGGTATCGCCGGAGACGCGCTCCGCAAGTGGCACAGCCTCCGTGAGGCGCTGTTGCTCGAATAGTTTTTCCACCCCGCGGTGCTTCCAGAAATGACGCACTTCGAGCTGGAGGATCGGTTCCCCGGCTACCGAAAACCGGAAATGACCCGGTTCAATAATGCCTGCGTGGATGGGACCGACAGGAATTTCGAAGACGCCATCGCCGTGGATTTTCCTGAAGGCGTATTCCCCCTGCGCACGCTCCAGCACCTGATCCCAGGCAAATTCTTTCTTCAGCGGATGCATTCCCTTCGGCCAATGTTCATGACGCACCAGCCTCCGCATGTCCGGATGGCCCACGGGAATCAAGCCGAAGAGATCACGGATCTCCCGTTCATACCACTTCGCCGCATGGACCATCGGGGTGATCGACGCAAACTCCCGCTCCTCTTCTGCGAGATCAACCGTCAGGAGCAACCAGTCTTTGCGTGCTGCCAGCGTGAATAGGTACCAGAGTTCATCGCGAGCTTCGCGAGGGCGATGATCGATGGCCCAGAGGAGCGAAAGCGAGCCGCGCAATTCCGGATCGGTATGGATATAGCGTGCGACGGCGGGTACGTCTGGCTTCCGGAGACGAAGCATGGGCACGCCCTGCATCGAACCGACTTGGATGATGCCCTGCGGAAAGGCCTCCTGCACTCGCGCGGCTGCTGTCAGTCCGTCCGGCATAGGGTTCACCTCACCACAATGACGTGGACAGCTCTAGTCACCAATGTCCGCAACGATTCGGGAAGCATGACGCTCAAGCCGAGCAACGCCACGATCATGGCCAACATCGGTACATGGCCGACTGTCCAGGGCTCTCCTCGGCGGATCTCGTCCTGCGGAGTGCCCCAGACCATCGCGCCAATGCGCGCCATCATGCCACCGAACAGGACCACGCCGAAAAACAAAAAGACGCCGACGAGTCCAAGACTCCGCATTTCATCGGAAACCGTCACCGCCACGAACCGACCGACATGCATCGTATCGGATGCAAAATTCTGTGCCGAGAGCGCCGATACCACGAGCAATTCACTCACGAATGGCGAAAACGGCGGCAGGCCGACCAACGCGAACCCGGCTACAAGAGTCGCCAGTGCCGTGATCGGTTGCGATCGCCCAAGCCCTCGTACATGGTCGATCTCCAACGAGTCGTACCGCCGATGGATGTTGCCCGCGACAAAAAATGCCAGCGCCTTGGCTAACGCATGATTGAGCAAATGGAACAGGCCTCCGAAGGTACCGACCAACCCGCCTACTCCAAAACCGAGCATGGCCAGCCCCATGTGCTCGATGCTCGAATAGGCAAACAGCCGCTTATAATTGTGCTGTAGGAGAATGAACAGCGAGGCCACCACAAACGACACGAACCCGAACGTGAGCAGCAGATTACCGGTGAACTGAGGCGGGAGTGCCTGATCGACGAGCGCCTTGCTGCGCAGCACCGTATACACCGCTACCGTTTCCAACACCCCGGCCAACATCGCCGCAACCGGCGCCGGCGCTTCCGTATAGGCGTCCGGCAACCAGGTATGCATGGGCACCAAGCCGACCTTCGTCCCGTACCCCACGAGAATGAAGAGAAACGCCAGCTTCAGGACATTCGGATCCAATCGATCCGCCACCCCGATCAGGGCTGTCACGTTCAACGCCGAACTGGCATCGCCAAGCACCCGCACCGACGAGTAATAGGTCAGCACGACCCCGAACAGGGCAAGGGCGATCCCCACTGAGCAGAGAATCAAATATTTCCAGCCGGCTTCGAGTGATTCCCGGCGTCGAAAAAAGGCGATCAGAAAGGTCGTCGCCAATGTGGTCCCCTCCACGGCGACCCACTGCACGCCTAAGCTGTTGGCCATCGTCGCGGCAACCATGGCGAACAGAAACATGTGAAACAGGAAGAAGAAAACCCCCAGGTGCTTCGGCGCGATCACAGCACGAGCGACCTGCTCATCCATATACGACCACATGTACAGCGAACAGGAGAGTCCGATGGCCGTGATGATGATGAGAATAAAGTCCGACAACGCATCGATATACACGAGCGAGCCCAACGTCGTAACCGATCCTTCCGCCAACACCCGTTTGGTCAGGAAGGTCTCGGCGACGGCTAATCCCAGCATGGTCGTAAAATTGACGGCGTGCAGCAGCCGCGCACGTTGGATCACCAGGCTCAGCAGCCCGGCCAAGACCGGCCCTGCCAACAACACGATCACCGGCCACATGGGACACCTGTTCGCGAGTTCTCCATCATCGGATCATCATTCCTTCAAGACCGTTAACTCGCTGGTATCCACGCTATCGAACGCATCCTGCAGCCGATGGGTGTAAATGCCCGCAATCAGGCCCGCGACGAGTACATCAAAAAATACGCCCAGCTCGACGATCAACGGCATGCCGTAGGCCGCCGCCGTCGTTCCCAGGAAGACGCCGTTCTCCATCACCAGAAATCCGACCATTTGCGTCACGGCTTTCTTCCTGGCGATCATCGTAAACAGGCCGATCAAAATGATGGCAAGGGCCAGGGCCAGCGAATCGCGAGTCAGGAGATACCCCAGCGGAATAATAGGCTGCGTGATGAAAAAGGCCACCACCACCAATCCGCCGCAGATCAACAGCCCGGCCGGAATGTTGATATTCATGACCAGTTCTCGCGACACATTCAGACGCTCGATGACCTTTCGGAGAATCCGCGGCAACACGATCACTTTGATGACCACGGTCAGTGCCGCGGCTAGATAGATGTGCCGATGCCCGGTCAGGAAGGCGACGAGCGCCGCCGTGGTCGCCAAAAAGAACGATTGCAGCGCGAACAGATCGACGCAAGCCGAGAGCCGCCGCTGCGCCACGATGGCGAAGCAACTCAACAGCAGCAACACCGAGCAGAGATCGACGAGCTGCGACCCGAGCTGTGTTGATTCCGACATCGCCTTACCCTCGCAACGTGTAGAAGAACACCAAGGCCAGCAGCGCCAGAATGAAAGCGGAACCGAGCAGTTCCGGCACACGAAACAGCCGCAACTTCGCGAACATCGATTCAATCACGCCAATGATGACGGCCAACCCCGTTACTTTGGCGACATAGACCGCAACGCCAGTCGCCAGGGCTGATAGTGTCGCCTCCGTCGCGATCCCCCAAGGCGCGAACACGTTGACGAGCAACGTCAGGAACACCAGCAGCTTGATACCCGCGGCCCATTCCATCAACGCCAGGTACCGGCCCGAATATTCGAGCAGCATGGCCTCATGAATCATCGTCAGTTCCAGATGCGTTGCCGGATTGTCCACCGGCACGCGCCCGGTCTCCGCCAAGGTCACGATAAACATCGCGGCCAGCGCCATGAGGTGTGCGGGCGGCGCCAGCACCATGCCTTCCAGCAACGCCGACTGATGGACGATCGTACTCAAATTGGTGGATCCAGCCGTCAAGGCAATGGCCAGAATGGACAGAATCATCGCTGGTTCGGCCAGGGTCACCACAATGGCTTCCCGACTGCTCCCCATTCCGCCAAACGCCGATCCGGCATCCAATCCCGCCAAAATCAAGAAAAACGTCCCCAAGGCCAATAGGTACACCAACGCAATGATGTTGCCGGCGAAGTTGAGCGGCGTGTGGGAGATGAACACCGGCATCAGGAGGCCGGCCGCCACTGTCGATGCAAACACGATGTAGGGCGCGGCCGTAAAAATCCACGAGGTGGTGGAGGAAATCACCGGTTGTTTGCCGAACAACTTGGCCAAATCGGCATAGGGCTGCAACAGACTCGCACCACGGCGGCATTGAAGACGCGCGTTGACCTTCCGGATCACTCCTACGATGAACGGAGAAAATGCGAGCAGTATGATGAGCTGTATGAAGACGAATCCGATCTGGGATATCACCTGCACGTCGTTCCTCATCTGGTATTCACTGACGGGTCCGCAGCGTGAACTTCATGACCTGTCTGACCCTATCCGGCCCAGAGCAACAACAGCACCAGCGTCACGAAAATGTAGGCCAAGTAGAGATGGAGACTGCCCGCCTGGATGACGCGTAGACGCTCCGCGGCCGCCAACAGCCCGTTGACGATCGGGCGATATGCATACTTCTCGAACAGGGGTTCGATACTACTGTGGAATCGCTGATGCCGGATGAAGTACTTCGACTGCTCCAGAAACTCTCGCTCTAACTTCACCGTGGGCTGATAGATCGTCTCAAACACTTGTTTGATCGGCTGCACGAAGCCGGTTGCCGAATATTCCATGCGTGGCGTGAGCGGAAGGCCACAACCCCACGTCCTGGAGTACCGCGCATGCACTCCTTTCCTCAGCAGCCGGGCGATCGCCAGCCCTAACCCAGCCGCGCCGACCAGCAATGCCGCGAGGACCGGCATCGAAATACTGGAGAATTCCACCGTCACTGGAGCAACCACCCAGCCGTCTAGCGCCAACACTTTTTCGCTGATCGCCACGCCCGCCAAGGGGGTCGTCACCCGATCCAACAAGGGAACCACGAGCATGGGCGCTAACCCAAACAGGGCGCAACTCGACGCCAGCAGGCCCATTCCGATTCGCATCGACACCGGCACTTCAACGGCATGCCGGGCATGGGCGCTGCGCGGCTGCGCCAGAAAAGATAGGCCGAAGGCTTTTGCGAAACAGGCCAACGCCAGCGCGCCGGTGAGCGCGAGGATTGCAGCGGCGATGGGCAACATCAGCTTGAGAAACAACGTCGGCAATTGCACGCTGAGAAAGAGGCTCTGAAAGACCAGCCACTCACTGACGAAGCCGTTGGCGGGCGGAAGCGCCACAATCGACACGGCACCAATCAGGAAACAGAGCCCGGTCCACGGCATCCGTCTGAGCAGGCCGCCGTACTCTTCGATATTTCTCGTGTGCGTCACGAACAGCAACGACCCGGCCCCGAGGAACAGGAGCCCTTTGAAAGCCGCGTGGTTGATGGTGTGGTAGAGTCCGGCCAACAATCCGAGTGCGGCCAGTTCGTGCAGGCCATAGGTGTGAAAAATCATGCCTGCGCCGATACCCAACAGAATGATCCCGACGTTTTCTACACTGGAAAATGCGAGCAGGCTTTTCAAGTCGTGTTCCATGAGCGCGTACATGACGCCCAGGAGCGCAGACACCGCGCCGATGCTCAACACCGTAAAACCCCACCACCAGGGAAACTGTCCCTCCAAAAAATCAAAGTACACCCGGATCAATCCATAGATCGCCGTCTTGATCATCACGCCCGACATCAACGCTGAAATGTGGGACGGCGCCGCCGGATGCGCGTAGGGCAACCACACGTGCAGCGGGACAATGCCGGCCTTCGCGCCGAATCCGATCAATGCCGTGAAAAACGCGATCGATCGCAGGCCGTCCGGCAACCGCTGGTCTGGATGCCGAAACGCCTCGAAGGAGAAGGAGCCGGTTTCTTGAGAAAAGAGCAGAAACGTCAAAATGATAAAGGCCGTCCCCGCATGCGTCATGATCAGATAGAACAACCCGGCTTCACGCACGCCGGGCCGTTCATGCTCCGTCACCACCAGGACGTAAGAAAGCAGGGACATCACTTCCCAGACGATCAGGAAGAAGAACCCGTTGTCGGCCAGGACCACCAGCGTCATGGAAAGCAGAAATCCATTGAGCAGCGAGCCAAGCAGGCCAATCGACACGCGGCCGGTGAACTCGCGCACATAGCCATATGCATAGATCGAGGCAGCCATCCCGATCAGTGAAATGGTCAGGACGAAAAACGCCGCCAACGGATCGAGCCGCAGCGCAAACGTTAAGTAAGGAATGTTGGAGGGAACGGAAATCGTCAGTGGTTGGGAAGCCACAAGCCCGAGGAGTCCCAGCGCAATCCCAGCTCCGCCGGCCAAAGCGGCAGCACTATGCGCCAGAATGTTCTGGAGATGCGGGCGTGATGTGCAGAGTGGGAGCAGCCCCCCGAGGAGGTAACAGCCGAGAAGGACGGTCAGGAGGGTGGTCATTACGACACTACCCTCACTGCACGCAGCATCGCGATGCTCACCGAATCATCAAGAGACACGTCAGCTCTTGCAGTTGTCAAAGTACAAGTGGAACGAGCAGGGTATCACCTCTTCATTTATCACCTTCTTGGTCGCTGCGCAATGTACCCGCCGCGAAGGAACCGCGCAGTACGACTGACTTGCTAAGGAGTTGTAGGAAAATGTGTCGAGGTAGAGAGAAGGGAGACACTGACTTCGAGCGAGCAGAGGCGTTATTTGCCGGCGTCTCCGAGCACGCACCACAATCGCCTCGTGCCCGATTTCTGATCGGTCACTGACTGACCGGAAAAGAAACTCTGCTGCCAGGCAACGATCTCATCCTTGGGATGGGGTGTGGCGGTCCAATAGATGCCAGACTTGATATTCCGAAAGGGATGACCAGCCGGTAGCGAGGGATCCTGCTGATCGAGATCGACCAGGGTCTTGATTTCGTCGATGCTCGGCGCGCGCCAGCCCTGCGTTCCACCAACGGTTTTCGTCGCGCATCGCGCAACGGAGCGGTCCCACACATCAAAAATGTAATCCGGCTCCCGCTCCCAGACCAGGCCGCTGGCCGAATCTTTCACTGCCTCTCCGTTCAGCACCAACGTAAATCGCGAGGCCGCCTCTTCAGCATGAACGGCACTCAATGACACGCCGGCCCACAGGAAGATCAGAGAAGCAAACACTCGGCCGCGCATCCACACGATAGGCATGGCCGGCAGTGTGCCCGATGTCTCGGGGCTTTTCAAGAACGGGAGTTGCCATACAGCAGCAGCTACCAGTCCAGTCGTCGATATTGCCGTCGGAGCAACGCCGCGCCCCAGAGCAACGACACCAGCATCAGGACTGTGCCGACGCCATAGGCTAGCTTCGCCAAACCATGATCGTACTGTAGCCACCCCAGCATGGTGAGGAGATTGTTCCAGTCGTGCGCATCCACTTCTTTGCCGGTGAACCCGCCGAGCAGAATGAGATCCATTGCACGAGCATCGTTGATATAGGGGGCGACGTCCATGAAGTTTTGCGCCGTCCACCAGAGCGCCACCGACCCGCCGAAGGGATCACGCGTCTTCAGCAGAAATGTGCCCAGGCAGATCAGCGGCATGAGGATCTGGCCCAGACTGCCGCCGAGGATCATCATGAATCGCCCGAAGGGCATGAAGATCAGGTGCCCGGCTTCATGGAACGGAAGATTGATCAGGTGGAGGAAGGATTCGCCGGTGTAATTCGTCTCGAGCGGGGTGGTGATGAATCGCCAGCCCCACGAGACCAGCAACAGAAAGACCAGCACACGTCCGGCAAAGTAGAATGGATTGACCGAGTCCTCAGTGATAAGGAGCCATTCTTCAACGACCCGAGGCCGAGTCGAGTCCTGTCCCGGACTGCGGGGCATCACCGGCGGAGCCGGCGAGCGATGCATCTTCGCGAAAATGATGCCGCAGCGGGCGCAGTCTGCAGTGCCCTCGTCCTGATCCCATCCGCATTTTGGACAGTGCATCAATCAGCGCAGGATGAAGGGTTCCCAAGAGAAGGTCACGGCAAAAATGAACAGGGCAAGCCAGCCGATCAGTACACGGGCGGTTCCCAAATCGCGGCCAGGATTTCGCACCGGGGGATGCGCCAAACCCATCATGCCAGCCAACCCCACCCACAAGAACCACCCTTTCCAGCCAAGCCAACCGAAGACCATGAGGATAGGAATCAGCGCGACCGCCACACTGCGCTGACGCTCTCCCAGCAGCGCATAGGCAACGTGCCCGCCGTCGAGTTGGCCGATCGGCAAGAGATTCAGCGAGGTAATGAAGAGGCCGAACCAGGCGGCGAATCCGACTGGATGCAGAATCACATCCGCGGTCGGCGCTAAGGGGCCGATCACGACCCAGGATGCGAATTGTAGCAACAACGGCTCTCCAAGGTGCATGCCGTAATTACCTTGAATCGGCACCACTGTCGAAAGCCGGAGCCCGATCACCAAGGCGATCACCGCGACGACGAACCCGGCAATCGGTCCGGCCACCCCGATATCAAAGAGCGCTCGCCGATCGGTCAGCGGAGCGCGCATGCGAATGATCGCCCCGAATGTGCCCACGAAATGCGGCAGCCCCGGCACGAACAGCGGCAGGGAGGTCGGCACGCCATGCAGACGCGATAACACATAGTGGCCCAGTTCGTGAGTGACGAGAATGCCTAGCAGCGTCGCCGCAAAGGGAATACCTCTCCACAACGAGCCGGGGTCGTCGACAAGAAAATCCCAGGGGCCGACCAAAGGATTGGTGTTCGTTTGATAGGCACCGGCCCAGAGGACGGTAAACAGCGTGAGGGCAAACAACATGATGGGAAGCACGAAGGCGGAAAATGCCGGTCGCTCTTCCTCCACCCATTCGTCTTCCTCGGCGTTCTCGAACGAAGGGGATATCAGTTCACCCGAAGACCGGTTCTGATCCGACTCGTCTCGGTTCATGACAGGCCTCTGGTGTTACGTCGCGAACGGATTATGAAGACGCTCTTCGTGAACCGTCGTGGCCGGTCCATGCCCGGGAAACAACCGTGTATCCGGAGGAAGGGCCAGCACGCGCTGGCGGACGGAAGCAAGATGTGTCTGATACAGTCCGGCTGGATTCGACCGGCCGATCGAACCGGCAAACAGGGTATCGCCAACAAAACACATCGGCTCTCCTGCCTGTTCGAGACGATAACAGACCCCGCCCGGAGTATGGCCTGGCGTCGGCATGAACCGCAGCCTCAGCCCGCCAACCTGCAGCGTCCCGTCTTCCTTGGGCACGTGCAGCACGTCTTGCGAGGGGCGCCAGCTCAAGAGATCGAGATCGTCAGGACCGAGATAGACAGGCACCGGATGAGCCTTCAGAATGGCGTCGATCCCATCGGCATGGTCGGAATGCCCATGCGTCAGGCAAATCGCCCGAAGGCGCAATGCCCGCTTGGAGAGCATCTCCAACATGGCGTCGGCGTTGTACCCAGTATCGACGATTACCGCTTCACCGCGATCATGCACGATATAGCCTTTGACCTCATAGCCACCGATGGAACCCAGAATGGTGTCCACGTGAGGCGTGGAGGCCGGAAGGGCCTCTGGGGTCCAGCCTTCCACCACCTGCGCTAACTGTTCTGCGCGAAGCCCAAGCGCACGGCCCACCGCCTGCACCTGCTCTCGATTGCGCGCAGGCTGGCCGCGTTCCAGTCCGGCCAGGTCCGCCTCCGGAAAACCGGCGGCCCGGGCCACGTCGGCTACCGATCGCTGCTGCCCCGTGCGGGCCTTCTTGATGATATCGCTTAACTCGTCTTCAAGAGGCATAACCGATTGTATCCAGTTTCATGTGGATTGGACATATGACCACGCGGCCGTCACTGCAGAAATTGTATCAATCTCTTTTCTCACATCAATGCGCCGAGCGCACGACAGGGCGGGGCGGCTTTCACTGCGCGCGTCCAACGAGGGCATTCTTATGCCGCGCGTTGCGCGAGCAAAAAGACGCCTCGACCTGTCTGCGCTCCCTTCCTCAACTTTCCGGCGCCAGCGTAATCTCCTTCACCTCGCCGAAACTGGCCAGCACTTTCGACAAGGCGTCTCCGGAACCGACCGCCAGAATCCGCAACCGGTCTGGATTAAAATGCATTTTCGCCGCCCGCTGGATATCTTCCTTGGTCAGCTTCACCACCTTATCCCGTATCTGCTGGAGCCAGTCTTTCGGTAAGCCGTCATATTCGAGATCCATCAGGCGCGCGACAATGCTGGACGCGCTGGTGAACGAAAAGACAAACGAATTCACGTAGGCTTCTTTGGCCTCCTCCAGCTCCGCATCCGTCACCGGCTCATTACGCATCCGCTCCATATTCGCCACGAAGCGATTCACCACCTCCTGTGTGGACGAAAGTTTGGTCTCTGCGCGCATCAGCCATACGCCTTCATCATACACACTGGCTCGCAGGCCGCTGCCGACCGAATAGGCCAACCCGCGCTTCGTACGCACGTCGTTAAACAGCCGGCTGCGAAATGAACTGCCGCCCAGAATGTCGTTGGCGATGGCCACCGCCACGTAATCGGGATGGGTTTCTTTGACCGTCAGATGCCCGACTCGCAAATGGGTTTGCGACGTATCCTTGTTCACGAATCGCACTACCCCGGTTTTGAACTCCGACTCCGCCACAGCCGGAATCGTGACATCAGGCACAGTCCCTTTGGCCCAATCCCCGAAGGCTTCGCGCAGCAAGGCCAACATGCCGGCCTTGTCGAAATCGCCGGTCACGCCAAGAATGATGCCGTTGGGATGAACGGTCTGCTGATGAAACGCGACCAGGTCTTCGCGAGTGATGGATTCGATCGAACGCACCGACGTTTCACGCGCGCTCGGATGGGTGGGCCCATAGAGCAGTTTGGCGAACTCACGGCCCACGATCGAACCGGGACTGTCCTGCCGCCGCCTGATCCCTTCCAGCGCCTGCAACTTCGCCAACTCCACCCGGCTCTGTTCAAACGCCGGCCGGCGCAACAGGTCGGCAAAAATCTGTACTCCGCGCTTCAGGTCTTTCTTCAGGACATCGAGCGAGGCAGATCCGGACTCCTTGCTGAAGCCGATAGAAATGGTAGCCGCTAACTGTTCCAGCTCTTCATCGACCTCGTCCGGTGACATCGAGGCCGATCCGCCGGTGCGCATCGCTGCGCCGGTCATCCCCGCGAGGCCAACCTTGTCCGCCGGGTCCAGCCAACTGCCGGTTTTGAGCGTCGCGTTGATCGTCACGAGCGGCAATTCATGATCTTCAAGGAGGTAGACCACCATCCCGTTGTCCAGCACGAGACGCTCCGCGTCCGGCGGATTGAATTCCACCGTCGGGAATCGCATGGAACGAGGATTGTCCAATACCAGGTCCCCGGCCATCACGAGAGAGGCCTGGACGAGGAACAAGAGCACGAACACCGGACATGACATCCATCTCGCTGCTTGTCTCATGACCTTTCCTTTTTCCAGTTCACCCATGAGGCGCCTCATCGAGCCACCTCACCCACGGCTGCCATTTTTTTATCGGGCGCTTTTTTCACCAAGACCCCCACCGTCCGATTCGGTTTGGTCAAATATTGAGCAGCCACCCGCTGCACATCCGCTGGCGTCACAGCGGCAATCCTGGCCCGCGCGTTCAACACATAGCGCCAGCTGCCTGCGACCGTCTGATAAAACGCCAACTGCGAGGCCAGCCCGCTATTGGAGCGCAACGATCGCACCAGATCCGCATCAAGTCCGTTCAGGACCCGCTCGAACTCTTTGGCCGAGATCGGCTCCGTCTTCAATCGTTCGAGTTCTTCATAAATCGCCGATTCCACTTCCGCCGTCGTATGGGGCGCCAACGGGGTTGCCGCAATCACGAACAGATTCGGTGCACGAACGCCCGGGTAGTTCGTATCCGACAATACCGACGCCGCAAGCCGCTTATCCCGCACCAGCGTGCTGTACAGACGAGAGGTCACTCCTTCGGTCAGCACTTCATCGATCACATCGAACACAAAATCGTCCGGGTGGCCGATGGTGGGTTTGTGGTATCCGATCGCCAGTGCCGGTTCCGCGTCGAATTCGATTTCGACCCGGCGCTCGCCGCGCTGCGGCGGCTCTTCGGTCACCAAGGCCGGAATGGGAGGCGCGGCCGGGATCTTGCCGAAGGTCTGCTCGATCAACGCAATGACCTCTTTCGGCTGGATATCGCCGACAATGGCAACCGTCGCATTGTTCGGGCCGTAATAGGTTTTGAAGAAGGCTTCCGTCGCGGCCGGGGTGAGGGCCATGATATCCGAGCCCCAACCGATCGTCGGCACACCATACTGATGGGCCTGGAAGGCCGTGGAGGTAAAGGTCTCGTAGAGCAGGCCGTTGGGACTGTCGTCGGTCCGGAGCCGGCGCTCCTCCATGACGACACCCCGCTCCTTATAGAATTCACGTAACACCGGATGCGCCATGCGGTCGGATTCCAGCGCCGCCCACAACGGCAAGCGATTGGCAGGCAGGCTGATCACATAGCGGGTGATATCCTTACCGGTCGACGCATTCAGCCCGACTCCACCATGACGTTGATAGAGAAGTGCCATTTCGTTGCCCACGACAAACTCGCCCGCCTTCTCCTGCAACTCCTTGAACCGGCGCTGCAGCTGTTGCACCTCTGGCGATGCCACATGCGGCTTGCCTTCCATCTGTGCGCGAGCGGCCTCGTCCCGCTCGCGATGGTCAAGCTCATTCCCGACCACGGTGAGTTCGTCCAACACGGCCTGTTCCCGCTCATAATCTCGCGTGCCGACCGTCCGTGTGCCCTTAAACGCCATGTGTTCGTAAAGGTGGGCCAAGCCGGTCAACCCCACCTGTTCATTCACGCCGCCGACCCCGAACGTCATGTTGATGCTGACGATCGGCGCCTGATGCCGTTCGACCATCAGCACGGTCATGCCATTAGCCAGCTTATGTTCGATGACCCTGTCGGCCAGGCTCGGCGACTCCGCGTATCCCGGCGCAGCCGCCGCAAGAATGCCAGAGAGGATCACAACACCGATTGTGCGCGCTCGTGTGATGCTGATCATATGAAGAGCTCCATCAGTTCCTCCGGTCGTTCAATAAACCAATCCGGTTGGCAAGCCGCCATCTTCTGACGATTGCCCATGCCATATCCCACCGCACAGACCCGAATGCCCGCATTGTGCCCGCCATTGATGTCATTGGTACTGTCGCCGATGAGCACCGTGCGATCCTTCTTCACGCCGAGTTGTTCCATCACGTGCACCAGCATGCCCGGCTCCGGTTTCAGACCAAACCCATTGTCGCCGCCGACCACGTAGGCGAAGTGATGATGGCCCAGCCCTTTCAAAATGACATTGGTATATTCGATGGCTTTATTGGTCGCCACGGCTTTGGACTTGGCGGCGTAATGCGCGAGGACCCGGTCGATACCAGGATAAAACACGGTGCGATCCAGGCAATGTTCAAGATAGTGCCCGCGGAAGACGCGGAGTGCTTGATCGAACCGATCCTGGTTTCCTTCCCCGACAGCCAGCCGCAGCAGCTTCTTCACGCCGTCGCCGACGAATCCGAAAATTTCCTCCTGCGGCCGTTCCGGCAGATCCAGGTCGCGCAACGTCAAATTGACGCTATCGGCGATATCCCATTTCGATTCGATGAGGGTGCCGTCCAGGTCGAAGATGAGCAAGTCGATCTCAGACTTTTTCGTCATTCTTTTGCCTTTCGCAATTCTGCCTGCAAGGCCGCCAGCGAGGCCTGCCTCGTTCCGTCTTTTTCTTCCAGCATCGCCTGTCGTACGACATTCAGCATGCGTTTCTGACCGACGTGAGGCGGGAGAATCGGCTCCATGATTTTCCACCGCCCATTCATGACCTTCAGCCGCACTCGCGCCTGCTCCGTGCCCGGCTCCGGCACGAACCCGGCGGTATCCAGGTACATGATACCCAGGACGCGGAATTCCACCGGCACCACCACTTCCAGCCGGTTCACGATTTCCCATTGGCGGAAATCATCCGGCACCGTGAAGCCATTGATGACGACCACTTTCCCCCAGGCCGGCTCTTCCTTCCAGTCGACATAGCCGGCCACCGATTCGAAGGAACTGGCGTCGAGGCGCACCCCCTTGTTGTCGAGGGCAAAATATTTCTCCACCACTTTGGCCGGTGAATGCGACACCGCATTGCTTTGCGCGTGCCCTGGCGAGGCCCAGGCCGTCAGCCCGACGATTCCCGCCATGATTCCGATGATCGCCCCGCGCAGAGATATCATACCGCTAACCCACCTCATGCAGTTTCATGAGATTCGTCCCGCCCGGCTGACCGATTCTGGTGCCTGAAAGAATGACAATGCGTTGCCCTGCCGTAGCCAGACCATCGGCCTTCAGGCGTCGCTCCGCCTCGTTGACTCGCTCATCGGTGGTGGGAATCTGCGGCATGGTGTGCGGCATGACCCCCCAATAGAGAGCCATCTGCCGGCGGACCGGCTCAAACGGAGTGAAGCCGATGATCGGCGCAGCCGGACGTTGCTTCGAAACCAGCCGGGCTGTCGTGCCACGCTCGCTGAACGCCACGATGGCCGTGGCACCGGTCGCAGCGGCCGCGGACGATGCGGACAAACAGATCGCCTCCTCAAACGTCAGGTGCCGGTTATCCGGCGATGCCCGCCGTACGAATGCCGGACCCGTTTCGACCTCCGCCGCCCGTACGATCCGGTCCATCACCTGCACCACCTCCACTGGATAGTGCCCGACGGCTGTTTCCGCAGATAACATCACCGCATCGGTGCCATCGAACACCGCATTGGCCACATCCGACGCTTCCGCTCTGGTGGGCCGCGTATGCTGCGTCATCGACTCCAACATTTGCGTGGCGGTGATCACCAGCCGTCGATGGCGATTCGCGGTGGCAATAATGCGTTTCTGCAACACCGGCACCGCTTCCGGCCCCAACTCGACACCCAAATCGCCGCGCGCGACCATCACCCCGTCCGCCTGCTGGAGGATAGCGTCCAGATCCGTCACGGCCTCATGCCGCTCAATTTTCGCAATCACCGGCACATCCCCGCCGCACTCAGCAATCAACCGTTTGGCAGCACGGATGTCGTCAGCGCCGCGCACAAATGACAGGGCGATATAATCCACGCCCTGTGCCACGCCGAATCGTAAGTCCTCACGGTCTTTGTCCGTCAACGTCGGCGCACTGACGATCGTGCCTGGGAGGTTCATGCCCTTGTGGGACGTGACACGCCCGCCCGCCACCACCGTGCATTCCACTGCGCCGTCGATAATGCGATCAGCCGTCAATTCTACGAGGCCGTCGTCTATCAGTATTTTGGCCCCCG
>ERZ724526.78-NODE-78-length-49349-cov-6.654339_pt1 | contig 49349 bp, 40 predicted proteins | sample MGYA00376059_ERZ724526 | MGnify/ENA primary metagenome ERZ724526 (study PRJEB28724, sample SAMN07190883) | activated sludge metagenome | isolation source: activated sludge of sewage treatment plant in Hong Hong | place: Hong Kong | collected 2016-03-17 ...
CGTCCTTTAGGCAGACCTTCTTCAGGTCGTAGATCTCGCGGTTGCGCGCCGTGTAAACCAGCGAGTGCTCCGACAGAACCTGACCGTCGACAGCGCTCACGTACATCTTCACAAACTGACGACCCTTGGCCGACTGATAATCGACGCGCGACTCATAGACCAGCTTGGCTTCGCCTGCGCGATCGATGAACACCGACAGAACCGGCTCAGCCACCGCGCGACCGGGACCACGCGACGCCAGCGCCTTTGTGATCGCTTCGGCACTCGACAGCGCGACCGTCTCTTTCAGCGTCAGCTCCGGCTCCAAATGACCGAGCACGCCTTCCACCAGACCGTCTTTGCCAAGCTGAACGACGACCTGACGACCGACGACCGGCATCCCGGCATGCTGCTGCGCGAGCTTGATGAAGCGGTTGCCTTGCTCATCTGTGCCATCGGACACAACGCTCAGCGTCGATTCTTTGGCCAGTCGATAGCTTGCAGCGAGCGCGCCGTGGGTCAGCAGCTTCGCCGCATCGGTCGCCGACGAGACGCGCACAGTGGCAGCCATCTCACCGGACAGATAGCTCGGCGTCCCGTCGGAATGAACCTGCGCTTCACCAAACCCGAGCGGCGCAAACGAGCCACCTTGGTTGTGAATCAGCGGCTCTTCCGTTTGACCACAGCCAGCGGAAACCAGCGACAGCGCGGACACCGCCATCAGCGTACCGAACAGCGAACGACGACGAACAGAGCGCGAGACACTCGGCTCCGACACGGAAGCCGACGATGAGGAAGCGAAAGACGAACGACGCTGAGTCATAAGACACTCCTTTACACGTTGAAGGCAAGGTAAGCGGAGGAAGCGTTGAACCGACCCAAGGCTCGGGCCAAGCGCGCAGCAAGCCTATCCAAACCGCTGCCTGAAAAAAGAGAGATTTCGCACGCTTATGTAAGACAAACCGGGCGAAGTTGCTGCTTTTTTGTGCCCAGGGCGCTTCCCGCATGACGAGGAAACGACTTCTTTCCGAAGATGACCCTGTGTTAAGCTGATCGGACCTAAGTCTGCTTTCGACCTAGCCGACGAGACTTTAGACAGGAGACCCAGCATGAGCGCGAAGACGTGGGCACTTGCCCTTGCTCTGGCCGCAAGCGGTGCGTTTACACCGCTCGCACAGGCCAGCGACCACGCGGACGGATCGAACTCGGTGACACCGCCGCTCAACAACACCGCCCGTGACATCGCCGACTTGTATTCGTGGATGGGCGTCGATGAAGTCAACACTTCGCCGCGCGTGTTCATGGTGATGACCGTCCAGCCCAATGCGCCCAAAGCGACTGCGGTGTTTGACACCAACACGCTCTACACCTTCCACACCATCGCCAAGGGCACCCTGTCAGAAAAGAGCGACGGCCTTCCCGAGCTATCCATCGTCTGTGCGTTCAACGACGCGACGCCCATCGGAACCCAGACCTTCGAATGCTGGGGCGGCGACGATGAATACGTCAAAGGAACGACCTCGACGACGACCACCAAAGGCTCGATCCTGAGCCGCACCGGCAAGCTGCGCGTATGGACCGGCATTGCCAACGATCCGGCCTTCTTCAACAAGACGGCGTTTAACTCCACGGTCACGACGATCAAGTCCAGCATCAACGGCTGGAACCGCGATACGGCGCAGTGTGCAACCTCGGGCGTTGGCTATAACGCAGCGACGCTCCGAGCCGGACTTTCCACGGGCAACACCGACGCATTCACCAAGCAGAGCGTGCTCGCGATTGTTGTCTCTGTGGACCGCGCCTACCTGACTTCGAACAACTCGAAGCCACTTGTCGGCGTCTGGGCAAGCACCAAAAAGCGGATTCCCAAGTGAGGCCAGCCATGACGAAGAACATCCTTGTATCCGTGATGCTACTCGCTGGCCTTTCCAGCGGTGGCTGTGACAAAACGGGACTCAACTTCGAGCCCGTTGCCTTTGAAGTCTTTGACCTCGGTGGCGTCGACAGCGGAACCACCTTCATCCCGGGCCGTCCGCTCGCCGATTCGATTCAGTACGATCGCGTCGGTCGTCCGCTCGTCAGCACCATGCTGGTCAATCCATTTGGTCTGGCCAAGGACGTCAAGTACCCCGACGAGACCAAGGACATCTACAACGCCGCAATTCCGATGAAGGGCTGGACCCCGTACTCGAATCAGCCGTACATCCAGAGCAACCTCGGCGTGTGGGACAGTCTCGACGCAACCTGCGGCAATCAGTCGGGCGCCGACGCAGCCGTTTCCCAGACGCGCTACGCCAAGCTCGGCGACCTGCTCACCGACGATCGCCTGTGGGTTGATACCAGCAAGAGCGCCTGCGTCAAGTACATGGCCGTCGAGCTGAAGTTCCTCAACGTCCCGACGGTGGACGACTGCGGTGGACGCTCGCCAGCCATTGACGCGGTCGATCAGACCTACACCTTGCTGGTTGGTGGAACCGCCACTGTGTCCGACGGTGTTGCTCAAGACCCAGACGGTGTCCCGTCGACCAGCACGTTCCCGTTCCTCAGAGACGCGCAGTAATCCCCGACCCTTTGTCCACCTGAGCGGCTGGTTCTTCAGACGGAGCCAGCCGTATCGTCACGCGCTTGCCCTGCCGCTGAAGCTGCACTTTGCGCGCCGTCACGAGCGAAGCCAGGTTCTTTTCCGTAAGCGCAACGCCCTCAACCACAAACGGAATGACCAGCCGACAGACGCGATAGTCCGAGCAGCCCCACGCGCTCTTGCCCCAAATCAGCGACGCGGACTGACAGCGAGGACAGACGAGCGAAGGCTCTACTCGAGTCCCCGGCGACGGACGCTCCTGCTGCTTTCGTTCGCCCTTCGGCTTCGCGATCCGACTCACACTTGCTGGACGAACGCCCCGCTCTTTCGTCGTCGAGGAAGAAGCTCGCGACGGACGCGCACTGCGCAGATTCGTTCGTCTACGTCCCGTCGAAGAATCCCTCACTGCTGGCGTCGCAGCCTGTCCCGTGTTCACAGCGATCGCTGCCGGAGTGGGTGCCGCGCGAACCTTCCCAATCAGCTGCTCGACGTACGCGACAATGCTGGCCATAAAGTCTTGCGCCGAGTCTTCGCCCCGCGCCATCCGATTCAGTCGCGCTTCCCACTGTCCGGTCAGCTCCGCCGACGCCAGGCTTGCTTCCGGCAGCTTGTCGATCAGATCCATCCCGAGCAACGTCGGCCACAGCTGTTTGCCTCGTCGCTCCACATATCGTCGAGAAATCAAGGTCTCGATCACCGCCGCACGCGTCGCCGGAGTCCCCAGCCCCGAGTCCTTCATCGCCCGTCGCAGCGCTTCGTCTGATAGCTGCTTGCCCGCGCTTTCCATCGCCGACAGAAGCGACGCATCACTAAATCGAGGCGGCGGTCGTGTCTGCTTGGCCAGCACCGAAAACGAACCATGCAGAACATCTCCCTTTTGCAGACGAGGAAGCGGCTGATTGCGCAGGGCTTCGTCGTCGTCCGAGCCATCTGATTCCTCAGCGCTCGACCGACGCTTTCCGTCAGACTCCCCGTCAAAGCCCGCGACTTCCTGCCAACCCGCGATGAGCCGCTGCTTTCCTTGCGCCACATACCGATCGGGAGGCGTCGGCAGCCCCGGCAGTCGTCCGTCTGAGTCCGCCACAAGCGCTCCGCCCAGCGCACTCCCTTCCGCTTCGACGCGCACCGTCACCGTCGTCTGCGCAAACTCCGCATCGGGAAAGAACACCCCCAAAAAACGTCGCACGACCAGGTCATGCAGCTTGCGCTGATCGACGCTCAGTGCTGCCAAGCGAGCATCCGTCAGCGTCGTCGTCGTCGGAATGATCGCATGATGATCGGTGACGCGCTGATCCTGAAAGACCCGACGCGGCGGCGACACGTCACGTAGCTGATTTGCGAACGCGGCGTACATCTTGGACGAACCAACCGCCGCAAACAGCTTCGGCAGCAGCGCGATCACATCCCGACCCAGATACCGAGAGTCCGTCCGCGGATAGCTCAGCAGCTTGTGCTCTTCGTAGAGCCGCTGCGCCTCGCTGAGCGTGTGCTGAGCCGACCAGCCAAAGCGACGGTTACAAGTCCGCTGCAGCGACGTCAAATCAAACAGAAGAGGAGGCGGTTCCTTCAGCTTCTTTTCGTCAACCGAATCGACCACAATCGGCGCTGGCCCATCGCGCGTCACAAGCTGCTCCGCCAGCGACCGATCGGCGAGTCGACGATGCTTTCCGTGCTGCCACAGCGCCGAAAATGACATCGCCGATGCACGCTGCTCGACGGAACGAAGCTGTGCTTCCACTTCAAAATAGTCCTGCGGCACGAAGCTGCGGATCTGATGCTCTCGCTGCGTCAAAATTCCCAGCGTCGGTGTCTGCACCCGCCCAAGAGAACACAGCACGCTCTGTTCTCCGCGCCGCCAGACCGTCACCGCGCGCGTCGCATTCATTCCCACCAGCCAGTCCGCTTCCGAGCGACAGCGCGCCGCCCGAGCCAAATCGTCAAACGCTCGTCCCGACTGAAGCTGCGCAAGTCCTTGCGCGATCGCATGCTCTGTCAGCGACGAAATCCATAGCCGTTCGATGGGCAGACGACAGCCCGAAAGCTCGTAACAGAGACGAAAGATCAGCTCGCCTTCACGCCCGGCATCACACGCGTTTACCACCGACGAAAACGAGCGATCAGCAAGCAGCGACTTCACCACCTTCCACTGCTTGTACGAAGTCCGAATGGGACGCAGCTTAAAGGGCTTCGGCAGCATCGGCAGACGGTCAAGCCGCCACGGCTTCCACGCGGCGTCGTACTCATGCGGCTCACACAGCTCGACCAAATGACCGATGCACCACGTAATCACATAGCGGTCACTTGTGAGCGCCCCGTCGCTACGACCCGATACACCCAGGACCTTGGCCAGATCCCGTGCGACCTGTGGCTTTTCCGCCAAGATGAGCTTGCGCACCGCCATATTCGCCCTCCGCGTCCTGCATGGGCCGCAGACCGTAGCAGCATCTGAGCCGGTTCGCCAAAGAAGGGAGCCCCCTAGCGAGCGAAGTTTCTTGACACTACTTTGAGGGAAACACTAAAGATACCGACAGCTTTTGCAAAGAAGTGTTTGGAGGATCCCTTGGCAAACGTCCAGTCAGCAGAGAAACGCAACCGTCAGCGCATCAAGCGCCGCGCCCGCAATTTGCAGCACCTCGTTCCGATGCGCACCCGAGTCAAGCGTGCGCGTACCACCCTCGCCAGCGGCAAAGCCACCGATGAAGAGCTTCAGGAGACCGTGATCGCGGCTCTGCGTCAGCTCGCTCGCGCTGCCGCAAAGGGCGTCATCCACAAGCGGACCGCCTCGCGAAAGATCTCGCGACTGACGCTGGCGCTGAACAAGTCGGCAGTGGATCGCAAGGCTGGCTCGTCGGCAACCCCGAAGAAAGCCGTCAAGCACAAGGGTCCGGCCAAGGCTGAAGTGAAGGCTCCCGCCAAGGCTGAAGTGAAGGCTCCCGCCAAGGCCGAGACCAAGGCCCCCGCGAAGAAGGCCGAAGAAAAGGCCGCCGCTCCGAAGACTGGCCGCACCAAGAAGGCTTAGTCATTCTCTCGACGGAACGCTCCGTCGATCTCGCAACCCGCCTCGCTCTTCCTTCCTACGACATTCCAAACCACTGCCGAGCCGATTGATTACGGCTCCGGACGTAGTTCCTTGCGCGAATCTTCTGGCTGCACGACGACAGGATGCATTCCCGTCGGCTGATTTCCAAGCTGACCGCTGTTCAGACGCAGATATACGCCGTACAGCGTCTCCAGACCGGGACGCGCTCGCTTCGCCACAATGTCGTGAACCAGCGACACCAACTCTCGATTGAGCGGCGTCGGCACCCCATGTTGCGCCCCACGACGCACAATCTCTCCGTTTAGCCAGTCGATCTCGGGCTGACGACCGCGCTCAATCGCCACCGCCATCGAGCTACGCATCCGTCGAAACTTCAGCCCAATCGCCAGCAAGATCGAGTGCTTCACGAGCAGCGGCAGCGAACCCAACGATTGACGCTTGTCATCGTCGGACAGCGCCAGCTTCGCAATGTCGATCGTTCCCGCCACTTTGGTCAGACGAATGCCTTCGCAGTCAGCCACCGCACACAGCTCTCGCCATACTTCGAGGACAATCCGACGCACAAAGCGATGCGACAGAAGATGACCCAGCGTGTCACCACCGATGGCCCCGAGCGTGCTCGTCGCACAGTTGATCGCCAGCTTGCTCCAGCGCACACCTTGCAGATTGTCGACGACCTTGGTCGGAATGCCCCGTCCAAGCAGGGCGGCAAGCTGGTCCAGCTCGACGTCCTGCTGACGAGGAACCAAGCGTCCAAGCTGAAAGCCTCCCGACGAGGTTCGCTGCGAAAAGCCCGGCTCTAGCAGCGTCGCACCAAAGCCAACCACACAGCCCACCACCGAGCGATCGCCCACCACCGACGCAGCGTGCGACTCTGGCAGACCATTTTGCATACACAGAATCGGCGCCGACGGAGTCAGCAGCGGCTGCACTTCGCTTAGCACATCCTTCAGCGTCGTCAGCTTCGTCGCCACCAAGCACAGATCGTAACGACCATGGCTGAACAAGTCCCCAGCCTTCACCGCCGTCTGAGACAAGCGCTGCGACCACTCTTTTCCGTCGAGATCACGAACCCGAACACCGTGCGTAGCAATTGCTCGACTGATCTCTGGGTTTCCCGTCACCACTGTGACGTCGCCACCTGCCCGCGCCAGCTCTGCCGCTGCAATCCCACCAATCCCACCACAGCCCACAAGGAGCACCTTCGGTTCGCTTGCCATCGCGTTTTGCCTCTTTTCCGTCGGAGTGAGCGAGTTCTACTCTGCCCCAGCCTACACGTCATTTCAAGCGCATCTCCGACGAGAAATTTCGCTCAAATTGGCCGGACAATCGCGCCAACTTGAAAAAACCGAGTCCTTGTCGAGAGCTAGACGGTGCGCTCAGCATGCGCTATGGTGCCCGCCATGCACGAGAAGCCCTTGTTTTCCACGTCGGCAGCCTTTTACGACGTGGACGGTACGCTGATAAAGACCAACATCGTCAACTCGTTTGCGTACTACGCGCTGAATCAGCCCACGCCGCTGCGCTCGGCACTCAAGGGCCTACAGACGGCGGCTTCGATTCCATTCTTTGTCGTCGCTGACAAGGTGTCGCGCAAGCTCTTCAACGAGTTTTTCTATCGCTACTACGCCGGTCAGCCCGAGGATCGTCTGATCATCCTCGCCGAAGATCTGTTCGAAGAAGTCATTCGTCCGAGCATCTTCCCCGGAGCGCCCGACCTCATCGAAGAATCCCGTCGCGCCGGTGTCCGTCAAGTGCTCGTCTCGGGAGGACTCGACTTCACCGTCTGGCCGCTCGCGCGCTATCTGGGCATTCCCAAGACCGACGTCATTGCAAACCGGCTGGAATTTAGCAAGGGCTACGCGACCGGCCAGCTCTGCCCTCCGTTCGTCGGAGGAGCCACCAAAGCACCGCTGATGCGCGACTTTGCGGCCCGTCACGGCATCGACATGGGCAAGTCGTGGGCGTATTCGGACAGCTATTCCGATTATCCAATGCTCGCCGCCGTCGGTCGTCCCACGGTGGTAAATCCCGACCTTCGCTTGCGGCTCGTCGCTCGCTCGTACGACTGGCCGATCATCGATCTTCGCTAGACCAGCGCGCTGGCTCAGCACCAGCGCGGCATCCGTCGCTACACAACCACTTGCAGACGGCGACGGAAGTCGTAGCTCAGATCTGAGTTCGGTCCCAGCAGCCCAAACAGCGCAGCCATGGCCTTGCGTGCTCCATCGTCGCGGAATCGACGATCCCGTGCCACGATGGCCAGCAGGCTTTCCAGCGCAGCCGCAAAGTCTCCCTGTCGAGCTTGTCCCGCCGCAACCACGTATCGAGCCGCCGAGTCTTTTTCGTTTTCGGACAGACGCTGCGCGGCGACCTGAGCTCCACCGTCTTCGTCGGAAGCTGCCAAGAAGTCAATCACCGTCAGTAGTTCCTCGGCGCGATCGTACTGGGCACTGCGAGGATCGACCTGTGCAATCAGCCCGCGCACGACGGTCAGATCGACGCCCCCGATCAGAAGCTGCGACTCCGCCAAGAGCAGCCGTGCTCGACTGGCTACATCCGTCGGCAACGCGGTCGTCAGAAGCTGCTCAAGCTGCTGCGCGGCCTCTTTCGGCATTCCGTCGGCAAGCAGCTTCGCTGCGTCGCTCACTTCTCGGTCACCTTCGCGTGGAACAAGCTGCTGGATAAACTGCTCGATGAAGCGCCCGTCGCGAGCCCCAACGAACTCCGACACCACCTTGCCTTGAAAAAACGCCTTCACGGCAGGAATGCCAGAGATGCGAAAGCGCGCCGCAAGCTCTTGCTGTTCGTCGGTGTTGACCTTGGCCAGCAGCACCTTTCCAGCCTGCGCATCGACGATTTTTTCCAACATCGGCGTCAGCATCCGACACGGCCCACACCAAGCAGCCCAGAAATCGACCAGCACCGGCACACTGTGCGAGCGTGTCAGCACCGTCTCTTCAAAGTTGGCGGTGGTGGCCTCGAACACAAACGACGAAGTGGTTTCCATGCCGCGCCTTGTATCACAAGCTGCGCGAATCCGCTTCCTACCGCGTCAGAAACGCCGACACCGCAAGACCGCTGTCATCCACGCCAGCCAGGACAAACGCGGCTTCTGGACCGTTTAGCGCGTCTCCAAGCGCCCACAAGCCAGACACCGCCCCGGCAGGCGTCGAAATCGACCGAATGTGCCGATTGTTCAGCGCTGCGGCACCGATGTGGGCAGATGTTTCATCACACACCACGACAGCGGAGGCAGGACTTCGCGCCAGCAGGTCCGTCAGGGCCGAAACAGCGCTGCCGGCATGAAATGACTCGTCCATGGCTGTAAGCGACGCCAGCGATGAACCGGAAGCCTCGCGAGTCAGCCACAGAGCCACCGCCGAATCGACAAGCGGAACCGACGATAGAACGGGATGCGAGACCTCGACGGCAACAACCAAGCAAGCGGCGGCTTGCTGCATGCGCAAAAACATCGCCGATTCAGCCAGCGCGCACAGTCCCGATGTCGGTCCCATCGTCACCGTCAGACCGGGTCCACGCAGTCGATACAGGATCGATAGCTCTCCATTTGGCGACGACGGCAATGTCGAAGCAAACAAGCGAGGACTCGGCTGGCCGTTCAGAAACGAGCGATAGTATTCCTCGTCGGTCTTGTGACAGCCCATCATCGAACCAAGCACGACGGCAACTTCGTCGGGAGGAACCTCACCGAGCAGCGCTGGAAACTGGGCAAATAGGTTCGCCACGACGGCAACCGACAGACCACACAGTCGATCCATTCGCACGATCGGTGCGCGCAGCTCCATCACGCTCGACTCCGGCAGCGCTTCTATCAGCGAGTCCGACGACGAAACCCGCAGCCGTGCATAGCCACGCAGCTTCATCGCGAGAGGACTCCGCCTTCGTCGCCTGACGCGAGCACCACTGCCGCATTTTCACCACCGAAACCCGACGTCGTCGACAGAACATATCGAACCGCGTGCGCCCGAGGCGCGCCCATCACCAAGTCCAGCTCAAACGACGGATCTGGTTGCTCCAGTCCAGTGGTTGCCGGAATCTGCTGCCGACGAAGCACGTGCGTTGCCATCACGGCTTCTAGCACCCCCGCCGCTCCGAGCGTATGACCGACGGAGCCTTTGATCGAATTGACCGGAACATGACGAGAGCGATCGCCAAACAGCAACTTGATCGCCCGCGCTTCCATCTGGTCATTAAACGGCGTTCCCGTCCCATGACTCGACACAAAATCAATGGCTTCGGCTGCTACGTTTGCGTCGGACAGTGCACGCTGCATCGCCAGCAGTGCGCCGCGACCTTGTGGGTCTGGTGCGGTCATGTGATGCGCATCTTGCGACAGCCCTGCCCCGACGAGCCGCGCCAAGATTTGTTGACCCCGCGCACGCGCCAGACGCTCCGATTCGAGCACCACGCAGGCCGCAGCTTCCCCCAAGTTGACGCCGCTCCGCCGAAGGTCAAACGGACGACAGATGTCTGGACTCTGCGCACGGAGCAGACGGAAGCCACTTACCACAAACGGCTGAAGCACATCGACGCCACCGCACAGCACCACGTCGCACAGATCGTTTCGTAGCCACTGTAACGACAGACCGAGCGCACTGTTGCTGGAACAACACGCCGTCGAGATCACACGAACTCGTGACGCAGAAAGCGCTGTCGCCAATCGCTGCGCAGGGAGCGCACAGCCGAAGTCCACAGGCGGAATCTCCGACGATGGATCTTTGTGCAGAGAGGCCAGCGCGGCCAGCCACGGTGCCTTTTCGCCCAGCGTCGTTGCGACACAGACACCGACGCGCAGCGAGGCTCGTGCACGCGATGAAGCCAAGCCAGCTTGTTCCAGTGCTTCGCTCGCCGCATGACGAAGAAACGAAGTGGCCCGAGGTCGATCCGACAGCAGAGCCTGTCCGTCGCGATTGTCTTCTCCCGGAAGCGATGCAGCAACGAGCGGCCCGACATCAAGCGGAGTTCCCGACAGTGCAGGCAAGCATCGCGCAGCCGACTGTCCAGCGAACAGACCGGCAAATAACGCCGAGGCCGTGTCGCCCAGGCCCGTCAGCGCCCCAAGCCCCGTGATCGCAACCCCAGACATCATCGCTCCGTCGCTGGTTCCGATGAGGGATGAAGACGAAGCGGCGCGGGCTCCGTCGTTGGCTGCTGCGGCTGAAAGAAGTCGAAGAACTGATACCACTGCGTCGGATAGCAACGAACGATCTGCTCATACACCGCGACCAGCTGATCCATCGCGCGCTGAATGTCTGCGTCTCGATCGCTCGTTTTTTCGACGAAGATGGCCGGACCGACATGGTGAATCAGCTTGGGTCGATCGCCACGGTCGTCGATCGCAAAGAAGCTCGGAATCAGCGGAACATCGGTCACTCGTGCCAGCAGCACCGGGCCCATCGGAAAACGCACTGGCTGCCCGCACATCTGAACCGTCACAGCACCGTCGCCCAGCACGCGATCAATCTGCATTCCGACCAGCGACTTTTCGCGCAGCACCTTGGCAATCGACAGCGCCGAAAACGGCGATCCCGTCGTGTAAATGATGCGAAAGCGATCGCGAAAGCGCTGTTCCCACTGCTGAACAAGCGGGTTGGGCTCCTCGGCGCGGGCCATATAGAACGTCGGAAGCTCACGCCACTCCGCCAGAAACGGACCGACTTGCCACAGGCCAATGTGTCCCGTCGCCATGATGCCGCCGCGCTCGCGAATCAGCTGAACCAGCTCCGGCGTACGTCCGACGGACTCCACATCCATCGACAGAGGCCGCCCAAGATGAATCTTGTAGCTGTCGGTCAGCATCTGCGCGTAGTTGCGAAACAGCGCAAGACAGCGACGGTGGGTTTCCCAGAAACCGGCAGGCCCGAGCACCGCGGCCAGGTTGTTTTGCACCGCCTTCCGCGCCTTCCGAATCAGAAAATAGAAAATCCCGCCCCACAGCGGCATCGTCAGCCGCTGGAGCCACGTCGGGATGTGCTTGATACCGCCCAGCATGAGCCGTCTATAAAACGGCCCTTCGTAGCGATGCTGAAGCGACAGTGCGGTCGAGGACGGAGCGTTCGACATCGTTAGTAGCAGCGGCCAATCCTTTCGTAGCCGCTGATGGCCCGGCAGGTACCGAGTCCGCTTGCGCACAGAACTTCAGAACCGCCGTCGGGAGGAGTACCGCCATCGGGCGGAGTTGGCAAGGTGCAGTACGGTCGGCACGTCGCATCGCGTCCGCTTCCCGTCACGCAGGCGAAGCCGCTCTGACAGTGATAGGAACGCTCGCACGGACTATCGAGGTCGCCCGTCGCACTTCCATAACGCTGCTTGGACCAACAAACGGTGCCCGTGTTTTTGTCGTCGCCCAGCACGTAGCACGATAGCGATGAGCCATCCTTGGCTTTGCCGCAGCCCGTCTGAGGGAACACCGGCTCACACTTGTCGGGACGAGAACAGAAGCCAATGCCGCTGACTTGCGACGGAAGAACGCACAGCTCGGACTTTCCACAGCTTCCGTGGGTTCGCTGCGCACAGAGCCGCTTGCAGCGCATCGTTCCATCCGCTGTTCCGACGCAGCCAAGCTCTTTGCCACAGCGAGCATATCGTCGAGGAGGATCCGTCGCAGGATGTGCCGCCGTTGTGAACGCGCACTCTTCGTCTTCCTTGAGCGTCGCACCTTCGTCGGGAACACACTGCGTGATCGAGCCCTCTCCAACCGCTGTTCCGACGAGCACGATCGAGCAGTGCAGACCGCTCGCGCAGCGTACATCGGAAAACGTCGTCCCTTCCGGCGTGCAGTCTTCAAACAAGCCCGCCGTCGTGACGGAAACCCCCAGGTCACTGACAACCGGAGGCAGTGCAGCATCCGCCAGATCGACCTGCTCACTCTGCGACGGACATGCAGTCAACAGCAGCGCAGTCAGCCCCAGCCCGCGCAGTCCATTTGGCTTCACAATCTTCGCCATCACGACTAGCCAATCCTTGGGACGCACATGTTGGCGACACAGCGGAACTCGCCGGGACATTCACCGTCGCTGGCACACACCACATCCGTCGTCCAGATCGCCGAGTGATTGCCAGTGTTCGGCTCTTGGAATGGCAGCCAAATCGGGTGGAAGCTCGGATCTTGTCCGTCGCCCGCGCGGGCCTTGTCCAGATCGAGTCCAAACATCATGAGCTGCGGCTGACTTCCGCCGGAAAAACCATAGCGATAACGAGCCGAGTACACGATGAACGCGTAGCGATTGTTCTGCAAAAACGGCGCAAACTTCGGCCAGTTGTTGCTGCTATTCGGCTGATGCGTTCCGGCGAGCAGCTCGATCGGACTTCCGCTGGCAATCGGCTGGCCCGCGTCGTCAATCGCCTTCACCAAGCGCAGTCTCGTCTGCGTCGCATTGTACTGCTGGCAGCTTCCCGAGCACGTCTGCGTGTTGAACACCAGCCACTTGCTATCGGGCGACCAGCTTGGCCAAAAGTGAACCTCGCTGCCAATCTTGGCAGATATCACCGTCGTCGCTGGACCGAATGAGCCACCGTTATACGGCATCACGACGATGTCTCCGCTGTCGACCAGCTCAAAGTCGTACGGAGAGCTTCGCGTGTATCGAACAAACGCGAGCCACTTGTTGTCGGGTGACCACTCGGGCATCGCACCGAGTCCAAGACCACCAATCTGCGACGGTTGAACCGTTTCCAGCACAGCGCCCGTCGACGAGTCCCGAACCTTCAGCGACCCGCTCCAGTTGGCGATGAACTTGTCGCCCGTCGAGTTAAACCAGGCAAAGTTCCAAGCAATGCTGCGATTGAGCGGAAACGCGCGCATCTTCGGATTGATTCCGTCGACCACCGTTGATCCGGTTCCCGTCTGACCAGAGCCAAACTCGACGGCGACCTTCTTGCCATCTCTCGACACAGCGTGGCAGCCTGCGCAGCCTGTCTCGTCGCCGTTGGTGATGAAGTCCACCGGCTTGCTCGCACCGATCGGAACCCGCTTGATGCCCTTGATCGTCGGTGAAAAGTAATAAAGTCCACCTTTGATGTCGTCGGGAGCAAAGCGAATCACTGCCGGCGACGACGTTCCGATGGGAACGCCTCGTCCCGTCGAGCCCGCAACCGTCATCTTCACTTCTTGATCCTGCGACGAGTGACCGACGGCACTCCACAGCTTGTCGTCGATTCGGTAGGTACACTGTCCCGACGAGCAGCTGCTCGATCCGACGTAGAACGATCGCTCGTAGGTTGCGCCCGATACCGTGACGCGGAACACAGACTGACCGGCGGCTGCACGCCACTGAATCGCGAGCTGCAGCACGTTGGCGGCCATCATCGTCTGATCAAACGGATACACCAGCGTCGGAGCGGATCCGCCATCGCCCCCCGAAAAGTAGTCTTTTGCATCGGCTGGCGCTGACGAGTCCACTTCGTCGGGAGCGATCAGCCTGATCACGATCGGAACCGACGCGGTCGATCCACGCAAGCTGGCGTAGACCTTGTACGATCCACCTTTGGTCAGCGTCGGAGGAATCGTCAGACGACCCTTGCTAAACGAGCCAACGCTGCTGTCAGAAATCGTCCAGCTGGCTTGGCTCGTTACGTCGCCCAGCTTGCTCGACAGCGCGCGAAACGACACCGTCTGCGCCAGGCCATTGATCGTCACCGTGGTATCACCCGGCGTGACGGTCAGTGTTCCAACCGGCTTTTCATCAGGATTGCCAGTGCCCGTGTCATCAACGATATCGTCGACGGACTCACGCCCAGGCATACAGCCGGACCCTTGACTCAGCAGGCTCAGACTTAGCAGAACGAGTCCGCGACGGAGCAAGGGAGCGGGCGCGAAGAAAACCGGCATGGCGACCTCCTTTGTGGAGGCTCCAGCGTAGCGAGATTGGTGGATCGAGACAATAAGCTCTCAATCCTTCCAGACGATTCTGTGCGGGCTATTTGCGCTTGGCGGCCTTGTCGGCCTTGGGAGGAGTGGCAGCAGACGACGGCTTTTTGGCCGATTTCTTGTCCGATTCAGACGACTTCTTGTCCGATGCAGCAGCCTTCGCGGAAGCAGGCTCGGCCTTCGCGGCTGCCGGCTTGCTCTCTGGCGCTTTTTTGGCGGGCGCGGCTTTGTCCGCTTTGGTCGCAGCCTTTTTGGCGGGCTCAGCCGCGGGCTCCGCTGCTTTGCCCTTCTTCGCAGGCGTCGCCTTCACCTCGGGCTCTGCTGCTTTCACCGGCTTTACGGGAGACTTCTTGCTGCTCTTTTCTGTCGCTGGCTCTTCGCTGACCGCAGCCTTTTTGACTGGCTTGTCCTTCTTGCCTGCGGCCTTATCAGCGACGGGAGCATCAGCCTCTTCCGACTTGCTGCTCTTCGCCGACTTTCCGCTCGGAGCCTCAGCCTTGCCCTTCTTTTTGTCCGTCGGCGCAGCAACCTCGGTGTCTTCCTTCGCCTTCTTACCAGACTTTGCCGTCGGAGCCGCTTTTTCAGCAGCTGCCTTGTCCGCTTTGCTCGGTGCAGGCTCAGCCTTCTTCGACTTCGCGGCGGTGTCGCTGTCTTTGCTGGACTTGGACTTGCTGCTCTTCGCTTCCGACGAGTCACTCGACTTGCCCGCAGCCGACTTCACAGGCTCGCCAGCCTCATCGCCCTTCGCCGCATTCTTTTTGCCAGGAGGACGACCCACTCGACGCTTTCCGTCGGCTGCGCCTTTGCTCTTTCCAGCCGGGCGCTCATCCGAATCAGCGTCAGAGTCTGCATCAAAATCCAGACTATCTTCGTCGCTGTCATCATCGGCAAACGACTTGGCCGCAGCGCGTGGCCGACCACTGGCCGATTCCGAAGACTTGGCTTTTCGACCACGACCGCGAGGAGCTGACGACTCTTCATCCAGGTCGCCCGAGAGGCTGTCATCATCCTCTTCGTCTTCCAGCGCCGCCAGTTCACGTGCCGACAGCTTGGTGGTCTTGCCCATTCCCGGCGATTTCGACGGAGGCAAGCCCGGAAGCTCGTCGGGAAGTTCGTCGCCCAGCATGTCCGGCAGATCCAAATCGTCCAGATCGGGCTCATGCGCCTTGGCCATGCGAGCCGCTTCTCGAGCCGCAGCCTTCGCTTCACGCGCTTCCTTGGCTTTGGCCTTGCCGTCGGCACGCGCTCTCGCTTCGGCTTCCTGACGCTGACGCTGAACCACATGCAGCGGCAGCAGTCGCCGATTGTGGATCAGGATTCGCTTGTCGCTCTGGAACGTCACCTCGATTTTGTTCTGGCCAATCAGCTCAGACACAAAACCAACGCCGAAGACCGGGTGAACCAGGACATCCAGCTCGCAGAATACTTCGTCGAGCCCCCAGTTTCGCGGCGCAGCCTTCTTCTTGTTGATGACCTGTTCCCACGTCGGCTTGGCCTTGACGAGCTTCTTTCGTCCAGGCTGCTCGCTCGGTTCCTCTCCGTCTTCACCCCGAGGACGCCGAAACGCGTGAACATCCTCGCAAGTGTTGCAACGAACGCGGCGAATCTCCTCGTCGTAGCGGCTTACGACCGTGTGCGGGGTGTCGGTCTTGCATCGGGCGCAGAAGGCCTCGATTTCCTGACCGGCATCATCGGCTTCATCATCGAACATCGAGAAGTCCATCACTTACCGTTTCGGTCCAAAAGGCGGTTTGAGTGAAACCATCCATGCTCTACATCGATCGCTTTGGACACGCTGCATAAGCGCTCGATAGAGGATATGGATAACACATCATCGTGCTCGGTTTCCTATCATGGTTTTGGGGCTTTGAGCAAACAAATTTCGATTGGGAGGCCCGCTTCTCCACGGAAGAAAAAGTAACCGGTCGTTTTCCCTGCGAAGTCCGCGCAGCGCGAGTCGATGGATGAGACGGTCGTGGTATACGGTAAAGATGCGCTCGCTTTCGCTCCGGGATCGGCTCCGCCGCAGCGAGATCTACCAGACTTGGACGCGCTGGCGGACTCGCTGGAGAATGCGCTGGAACGAGATCAACGTGAAGCAGTCTCTTCGCAGTTTGTCGACTGAGGCACTGGATAATTTGTCGGGCGACTCGCTGATCCGACGCTGGTTACGTCGCGCCTCGCTGGGTCTGGCGGTCGCGCTATCGACGCTGCAAGAAGGCTGTTACGCCGCGCACTACCTGACCCAGCAAGCGGGCGGACAGCTTCACCTGCTGCGCATTCGTCGGCATGTCAGCGAGGTCATGGCCGATCCCAAGACCAGCGAAGAACTGCGTCGGCGACTCGAAGTCGTCATGCAAGCGCGTCAGTTTGGCATCGAACAGCTTGGGCTCCGAGGCGGCGCGGAGTTTTCTCGCTACGTCGATCCCGGCGGACCCGTCGCGTACAACCTGACGGTTGCGCCCAAACACGCGCTACAGGTTCGATCATTCCGCTTTCCGCTCGTCGGACGAGTTCCGTACTTGGGCTTCTTCGATCTGCAAGATGCCAAAAAGGAATCCAAGCGATTTGCCGACGCAGGCTTCGATGTCTATCTGCGGCCTGTTGGTGCGTATTCGACGCTGGGCTATTTGATCTCGCCGATCTATCGATCGATGCTCAGCGACTTTGGCGACGCAGGTGAAGTGCGCGCCGTCGAGACGATCCTGCACGAGATGGCTCACTCGACGGTATTTTTGCCAGGTGCATCGGACCTGAACGAGAGCTTTGCGACGATGGTTGGCAATCAGGGAGCTGCGGAGTTTTATCGCTCACGCGGGGACATCACACAGAGCGAGCGCGTCTTTGCGATTGCGGCGGAAGGACTGCGCGATCAGAAAGAGTTTTCGAGCTGGCTCGCACCACAGCTTGAGCGACTCACGCGCTTTTATCGACGCGCAGCCGAAGTGAAGCTGCCCAGCAAGCAGCTTATCGAGCAGCGCGAGGTGATCTTTCAAGAAATCAGCCAAAGCTATCGTCAGGCATTTCCGCAAGGTCGTCGCTACAAGCGGCTGGCGGAAGGCCCGATCAACAACGCGCTGATGCTGTCTTTTGCCGTCTATCACGAAAGCAGCGGACTGCAAGAAGCGCTGATGGCGCTCTGCGACGGAAACCTAGCGCGTTACGTTTCGCTGTATCGAGAAGCCAGAGGACGCAGCGATGGAGCGGACTGGCTCCGTCAGCTTGCGAAGCTACAGCGCCGAACCGTTCCCTGATGCGACGAAGCTGCGACGGCGAATCGCAGCAAACAGCAGCGACGCGGCAATCAAACCGAGCGACAGCAGACGAATACCGACCGGCGGCGCTCCTGCGTGCTGTGTCGCAACCACCTGTGCTCGCGCCTCCTGCACCGCTGCGAGCGCGTCGACGATTCCCGCGCCATAGTGGTTGTCGTGATTGCCTCGATAGTGCTTGGGACGACGAGCTGACTGCTTGAGGATCTTGGCAACCGCGTCGGGATCGGTCACGCCCTGGCTCACCACCAGCGCGGCAACACCCGCGACATGCGGAGAGGCCATCGACGTTCCCATAAAGCCCAGATAGTCCTGTCGAGAGACATCCCCCGGAACCACTGTATTTTGCAGCACTCCGTCGGGAACTCCGTCTCCGTTTTGATCGATGCGCGTGTTTCCACCAGGAGCCGCGATGAAGATCTCTTTGCCCCAGTTGGAATAGAACGTGGTCGCTTCATCAAACTGCGTTGCAGCGACGGCAATTGCTCCACGATTTGCAGCGGGATAGCTGACGCGGCCTCGACCATCGTTTCCGGCGGCACACACCACCACAACGCCGTGATCATGGGCGTAGCGAACCGCGTTTGCGAGCACCGGCGAGTTGAACGGCCCACCGAGGCTCATGTTGATCACCTTTGCGCCATGATCGGCGGCCCAGCGAATGCCTTCGGCGATGCCACCAACGGATCCTCCGCCCGAGGCCGACAGCACTTTGATCGGCATGATTCGCGCGTGCGGAGCCACACCAGCGACGCCAAGTCCATTATCCGTCGTCTGAGCAATGGTTCCAGCGACGTGCGTTCCGTGTCCGTGATCATCGCTCGCGTTGGCGCTGTCTTCGACGAAGTTCCAGCCCGGAACAAGCTCGGTTCCGCCTAGATCTTCGACCTTGGTGACGCCGGTATCAATCACAGCGACGACGACACCTTGCCCGCGCGTCAGCATCCAGGCCTCTGGCATGTTGATCTGGTCCAGATGCCACTGATAGCGATACTTGGGATCGTTGGGCTGAAAGCGCGGCTTTCCGTCTCGATCGACTGGAGCCAGCCGATTCTTGACGGACGGATCCAGCTTCGAGACAGCATCGTCGCTGGTCAGCGCGCCCGGTGCAGTCTCTGGAATCTGGTACATCAGCGCCAAATCGACGGCTTCGACGCGCGAGTCTCGACGCAGCGCATGAAGTAGATCGAGAAGACGGCTCTCTCGATTCGATTCTCCATCGAGGATGACTCGATACATGCGGTCGTGGCTGACGTAGCTTGACTCTGCGACAAAGCGCGCACCAAACCGTCGAGCCAGCGACTGCACCGTCTGTTCATCGATGCGATCATCGAAGTCCGCGACAAGCTCTGGCAGCGCCTGTTTGCTACGAATCGCAGCGCCAAGCTGAAGCTCTTCGAGTGAAGCGGTTCCTTCGACCGCTTGGCCAGTCTCTGCCTGCGCGACGGCTGCTGTTCCAACAAGCAGTCCCACAATCCAAGCCGAGCGACGAGTCCTTGTCATGACGCTTTCTCCGCGATGCAAATCAAGGGCCGTCACACGATGCGACGGCTCTTTTGCCCAGTCTAGCAAATCAGCGCTTTGCGCAAGGTCTTTTCACTCGGCAATCGCCTCACTTTGCGAAGCTCGCGGGCAGACGAATCGACAGCTTGTCACCGAGCTGACCAAACAGACGCAGCCACTTGGTCGTCCGCATCGTGTCGCTGCTCCGCTGAGAGCGACTAAGCTGGTCCGCAAAGACCGTCTGAAGCAGCTCGTAAAACAGGTTTTGGGTTCGCCACAAATCCACTTTTCGAGACGGTGTCGTTGCCAGCGTTACTGCATCGAGCAGCGCTTGCAGCGTCTTTGACGAATCGGGCATCTCTCGCAGCTTGTCGCCCAGACGAAGCAGCAGCTGAGACAGCGCAAAGCTCAGCGCGTTTTCGTCGAGCGTCACTCCGCTGCGCTGCGCTTCGTCGAATAGTCGCCGAATTTCGGCAAAGTCCGGCGACGGCGCGGCAAGCTGTCGAAGCAGATCGATGTGTAGCGACTGTTCCGCAGCGGTCTTCAGCGCAGTCGGCAGCGGCGCATGCAGATCCGTCAAAAAACGCAAAAGTGGCGCGTGGGCGTCGTAGATCTTGCGCAGCTCCGCTTCGACTTCTTCGCGTGTCGTGCGCAGCAAGCGATCCAAAATCCGTCGCTGATCGTCACGAAACAGCTCGCGCAGCGTGTAGCTCGACGATCCGAAGTAGCGATCCACCATCCGTAGCACCGTCGGAAGATCGGCGCGCTCAAAGGGTTCGACGAGCGCTCGACGAAGCTCTAAGACAAAGCCGTCGTGCTTGGTCGGAATCACGCCACCGACGAGGTTGTGATCACCAAAATGCAGCACCGCGAAGCACAGATCTGCTGACTCTTGGGTGACTGCCGTCGAGATCTCCGCTCGACCGAACGCCAAGCTCACCCGGCCCGAGCGTAGCGCGTGATGTTCCCGAGAGCGCACGTCGTAGCAATAGACGCGAATCGGCTCTTCGTAGGACTGAAACAGCGACGTAATCGCGTAGTGCGCAAACGCTTTGGCCAAGTCTACTTTCCGAGGACGAACCTGCGTCTCATACAGCTTTCGACCATTCCCCACGTCAGCAAGATTGCTCTCTGCCGTCGCAAGCACATCCAGAAATGCGGGCTCGACATCCACACCGAGCGCCGTCTGAGCAAGCTGCATCGCCCGCGCCGCATACAGCAAGTTTTGCAGCGGCTCTGGACCGGAAATGTCGTCGAAGAACCAGCCGCAGCTTGTGTACATCAGCAAAAGATGTCGCTGCATTTCCAGCAGCTGAAACACCTTCGCGGCCTCAGCGCTCGACAATGGACGCCTCGCCACTTGACGCAAAAAGCGATCGCGAACGTCCTGTTTTCCGTCGAAAATGACCTCAACATAGGCATCACGCGCTTGCCACGGATCGATAAGCAGCGTCGACGTGGCCTGTTCGTAGAGCGGAGCCAGTCGATCCCGCAGAAGATCCAGCGCCGCGCGCAGCGGAGCCCGCCAGCGCTGATGCCAGCCCGGATTTCCGCCACTGCTGCAGCCACAGTTGGACGCCCAGCGCTCGACGCCGTGCGCACAGCTCCACGCGGTCTTTTCGATGATCTGCGCTTCGTGGGTCGGCGGATGAAGCGCCAGCATCTCGCCATAGTTGGTCAGACGAACCCCGTCGCGCTGCTCGATGACCCGCAGCGCAAACGCCAGCGCCATCTCCCCGTATTTGTGGTGATGTCCGTAGGTTTCTCCGTCGGTGGCAATGTGAACCAGCTGTGCGCCGTCTCGTCCCGACTGAAAGCCTTGCAGCAGTCGCTCCGCCAGCTTGTCGCCATGGTTGAGCAGCCGCTCAAACGCCACCGCACGCGAGGTCTGTCCGTCGTAAAAGAACACCGCAATTCGGCGTCCCGACGGAAGTGCGACTTCATACGGCATGGACGGATCGATTCGTCCGCCGCTGACGTCGCAAAAGGTAGCGTCTCCCAGACGACGAACCGCTTTGGCCTGATGCGGCGCCAAGATCGTAAAGCGAATGCCTTCCTGGGCCAGCGCATCGAGCGATTCCAGATCCACCGCCGTCTCCGCCAGCCACATTCCTTCCGGCAGCCGCCCAAATCGACTCGCAAAGTCACGCAGGCCCCAGCGCACTTGGGTTCGCTTGTCGCGCTCGTTACAGAGCGGCAAGATCGCGTGGTTATACGCTTGCGCCAGCGCCGATCCGTGCCCCGAAAAGCGCAGCAGGCTCTGCTTGTCCGCCAGCAAAATTCCTTCGTAGACGCGCGGACAGTGCGCTTGCATCCACGACAGCAGCGTCGGACCGAAGTTGAAGCTGATTCGCTCGTAGTTGCTGCCGATGCTGACGATCTTGCCGTGCTCGTCGAGGATTCGTGCGTACGCGTTCGGCTCGTAGCACTCGGCGGTGATGCGTTCGTTCCAGTCGTGATACGGAAACGCGGAGTCCTGCACTTCGATCGTCTGAAGCCACGGATTTTCACGCGGCGGCTGATAGAAGTGACCATGAATGCAGACGAGGCGCTGAGCAGCTTTCATCGGGCAAGTCCTGGCACGATGCTATCACCTACGCTGCGCGCCGACGCTTTCAGGTATTCTCCGCCCGATGTTTGGGCTTATCGGCTTGCTGCTCGTCGGTTATCCCGCTGCGCTTTCGGGCACAGTGGCTGCCGACGCAGGCATCGAGTACGACAGCAATCCCGCGCGCGTTCCAAGCGATGGCTCTCTCGGTGTCGATCCACAAGGCGCACCACTGTTTCGCGGCCTCGTCGCTGGAACCCTGTCCTACGCGGGACCGAAGCAGCGACTCCGACTGTCAGCCACTGCGACGGGAAAAGCGTTCTTTACGCCCGAAGCTCAGTCGCAAAACGTCTTGGTTGCACAGCTTGGATACGAACACGGAGCCAAGCTAAATCGCACACTTGTCGTCGCAACCGTTGACTACTACGACGCATTTCAAGCCAGCGCGCCCACCTATCTGGAGCGTGACTTTCGATCCCTGTCCGGCGGTGGACGCTTTCACGCGGTCAAGCCGCTTGAACATGGCCATCGCATCGACGGAGGTCTCCAGCTCACGGGGCTGCTGTTTGACTACAAGCCCGATCCGCTGCAGAGCTTTGCCGGTCCGTCGCTGCTCGCCAAGCTGGGTGGACGCATTCACGCGGGCGATCCCGAGCTAGGCCACGACTTCGATCTGAACCTGCAAGGGCGATCCGATCTGCGGTTTTACGGTCCGGTTCGTCGCGATGTGTTCCTCGCTGTCTCGACGAGTATTCAGTGGCAAGGACCGCTGCTGATTCAGCTTGGCTACACCGCACAGCTCAACTTTTCGTCGTCGGAACTAGAGAGCTATCAGCGACACCTACCGATGCTAAAAGTCGCATTTCATCTGCCCGGAGAGCTGTTTGTGACGGTAAAAGGCCAGCTCAACCTGCAAAAAGCCGCGCCCGGACTGACCTTTCCGATTCAGAGCATCGACGAAGACAACCGCAGCGTCGCACTGTTTGACGTCGAGCGACCGCTCCCCAAAGGCTTTGCCCTCAGCGCCCGCTACACCGGCTACTTCAGCTTGCCCAGCGACGGAACATCCCCGTATCAGCGACACACAGGACTGCTCAATGTCAGCTACCGATTTGCGCAGTAGCTGCCGACGCTAATCGTCCTTCAAGATCGCGATATCGTCGTCTTTGAGCAGCTCTGCCTCAGAGCCCAGACGAGGCAGCTGCTTGGTTCCCGTCGCTTTGGTCGGAGCCGTACCAGCACCCCACGGACGCCCGATCTTGGCCGCGCCCACTGGAACCTTCTCGACTGCGCCCTGCCCCGTCGGACTGGCTCCAACTGGACGATCAACCGGACTTGCAGCCTGAACGGCTGGTGCTGCCGTCGAGCCACCGTCTTGAAGCACAATCACCGGCGCACTGCCAGCCACGCCACCGTCTGCACTGGCCGCTTCCGGCGCGGCTTTCGGTTCCGCCGTCAGCGTCACATTCTGCGAGGCGGAATTGGACTCCTCGAACCACACTTCCTGATCGACGTAGCCTTCCGCGCGCAGCACAAACAGCTGTCGTCCCGTCCCTTGCGGCACCGAGTGCGTCCACGGCGTCGACCCCAGCGCCGCGCCATCAGCCTTGCGAACCACCTGCGCCACCGGCGACGATGACAAGTTCCAGTACACCGGCTTGGCTTTGCTCAGCGCAAGCTGCGGCAAGTGCTTCATTCCATACGGAATGCTGACGCCCACTCCGCCAATCAGCAGCACCGCCACCACCATCCAGCCAACGCGAGAGCGCGATCCCACCGGAACCGCCGGCGCACTACCACTCTGTCCAAGCGCAGTGCCCAGCGTCGAAGGCTGGCTCGCCGCACTCGTGGGCGAAGGAGCCACTTCCACCGGCGTCGCCACAGCGGGCGCAGCCACCGCCGGAGCAGGTGCTGTCACCGTCGGAACCGAAATCGGTCCCGTGCTCGTCATCGCCATCTTTTCCAGCTCAGTCGCCACCTGCGTCATCGTCGGACGCTCGTGCGGCTCTTTCGACATCATGCGATGGATGAGCGCCGCCAGCGGCTCGGGAATGCGCGGATCCACCTCTCGCAGAGGCTTCGGCTGCGAAAAGATGTGCATCGCCATCACTTCGCCCGGACCCTCGGCGCGAAACGGCACTTTCCCGCAGCACATCCGGTACATCACCACCGCCAGCGAATAGACGTCCGCCTTCTCCGTCACTTCGCCCGCGCCTTTGCACTGCTCTGGCGCCATATACGTCGCGGTGCCCAGCACAAGCCCCGTGTTCGTCTTGAACTCCTCGGCGCCCGGACCGCTGTAGTCGGTAATCACCTTCGCAATGCCAAAGTCGAGGATCTTCACCCGCTCCCCGCCCGCCACCTCCGAGTCCGGCACGAGCATCACATTGTCCGGCTTCAGGTCTCTATGAACGATTCCTTTGGCGTGGGTGGCGGCCAGGGCGGAGGCGATTTGTCGACTGATGCGCAGGGTGTCGGGAATCTGTAGCTTGCCGCCGAGGTTGCGAAGCCGCACCGACAGCGGATCGCCGCTCAGGAATTCCATGATGATGTAGGCCGTTCCGTCGGGAAGATGGCCAAACTCATCGATCTTGACAATGCTCGGATGGTCGACGCGACTGGCGGCTTTCGCTTCGTTGAAAAAGCGAATCTCCACCTGCGGGTCGGTGGTCAGCTCTCGACGCAGCAGCTTGATAGCGGCCTTGCGATGGAGCTGTTCGTGCTTGGCCTCCCAGACCGAGCCCATGCCTCCTTGGCCGATCTTGCGCACGATTCGGTAGTTACCGATGCGCTGTCCTTCCATCGTCTCGCTGCTCCTAGCTCTCCGTCAGTATCGGCTTGGCGCCCAGTCGGAATCGAGGGCTGTTCACCATCGAGACACGCAGATCCCCCGGTGTCGCCGACGCAGCCACGCCGCTGGTGCGATATGCTGGTTCCACAATGGTAATCAAATTAACGTAAGATTTCCTGATATAATCTGCGAAGCGATGATTTCTGCTCCGTTTGCTGGCATATCCGGCCACTTCACCCGACTGCTCTTGCTTGGGCTTCTCCTCGGGAGCTTCGAGCGAACCGCGCTTGCCAAGGGAGACCTCGCCGAGCAGCACTACAGCAAGGGACTCGCCTTCTACGAGAGCAAGGACTACCCCAGCGCCATCCGCGAGTTTCAGGCCGCTTACAAAATCCGACAGCTGCCCCGCATCCTGCTCAACATTGGACAGGTCTATCGCAAGCTCGGTATGGCGTCGACGGCGCTCAAGTTCTATGAGCACTATTTGCGCGTTGATCCAAAGGTCAAGCCCGAGCTTCGTGCCGAAGTCGACCGCTACATCGCGATGACGCGCGCCATGCTGGATCCGCCTCCGTTTGAATCGGTCGATGCCAAGTCGGCCAAAGCAGCGGCGGCAGAAGCGGTTGCCTCTGCGCCATCGAATGTGTCGGCAGTTCCCATCAGTGAACCCTACGACGTCGAGCTGGGAGCAAAGCCAAGCGACGCCAAGTCGGCAAGGCCTGGCGAAAAAGGTACGGACAAGCTGGTTCCACTTTCGACGAGCACGCCGGGTGCGACGCAGACTCCGCCGATCGCGTCCGAGGTCAAGTCGATCCTGCCAACCACCAAGCCCGAGCCGCAGCAGCCTAGCCTGATGCAGCCGACCCCAGCGGAAAAGCCAGCGCAAAAGCCGTTCTATAAGCAGCCGCTGTTCTGGGGTGTCGTCGGAGGAGCCGCCGCAGCGCTGACCATCACCGGCATTGCCGTCGGTGTGTCGCAGGCCAACAGCATTCCCGCGACGATCCTGTATCCAACCAAGTAACGTCAGAGGATCGACTCCATGCGCAGCTCTTTGTCCATCCGTCACGCGCTTTCGCTGGTTCTGCTTGTGGGCAGCCTGACTGGCTGTGGCGGTCGTCCCGATAGCCTCGTCGTCGTCGAAGTCAGCGGTCTTTTGCCTCGCATCACCGAGCTGTTCGTCACGATGAAGCTCGACGATGTTGCCGCCAAAAACACCATGCCCATCACCGAAACGGGCAGCAGCGCGTTCGTCGTCTACCAGCAGATGGAGCGCTTCGGCATCGAAGTTCCCGTCAACACCCAGCGCATCGAAGTCGACATCAAGGGCTTTGACACCGCGCGTGAGACGGTTCGTCAAGGTCAAGGCTCGCTGGAACTCAGCCAGGGCCACGATCTGTCGATTGAGCTCGTCGCACCCTAGCCAGCGCTGTCACATCTTCGCCGCAGCCCGCCGCTGCGCCGTCTTCCGCTACTTCTGAAACGACAGCAGCTTGCGAATCGACTCGACCAGCGACTGACGACTGGACGGCTGATCGGTCTGTGTCGACTGCGGCGTCATGTCGCGCAGCATCCACACGTTGCCCGCCTGATCCCCCGCGCACAGCCAGTCACCTTGCGTCACCACCGCCAAAAACGGAGCGCTCCCGTAGATGGTTTCCAGACACATGCCGCTGTGTAGTTCCCACAGCTTCAGCGTGTAGTCGAGCGACGCCGACACTGCGCGCTTGCCATCGCTTGTAAACGCACAGCCCGTCACCGGTGCGATGTGACCCGACAGCCGCAGCACTTCCGCGCCACTTTGCAGATCCCACAGACGCAGCGACTTGTCGTGGCCTCCCGACAGCATCCGCCGACCATCGACCGACACCGCGCAGGCATTCACCGACTGAGTGTGACCCAAGAACCGCATCACATCCGAGCCCGTGCGCAGATCCCACAGCACCAGCGTCTTGTCCGCCGCCGCCGTGACCAGTCGCTGTCCGTCGGGCATCATCACGCAGGCATTGACCGCTCCCGTGTGTCCGACGAAGCGCTGAACTTCAGCCCCGGTGCGCAAGTCCCACAGCCGCACCAGCTTGTCGCTCGATCCGGTGACCAGATACTTTCCGTCGGGAGTCACCGCGCAGCCACGCACGCGTCCACGCAGCGAAAGCTCCGCCGAGCGCTGCGCATCCATCGGCATGCCCCACAGCTCGATCATGTGGTCTTCTGACGGGAACGCCAGCGCCATCGAGCCGCTCTGTGAGTGCTCACCGCTTGCTGAAGCCGTCGTCGCAAACCGCAGCTTCGTATTTCCCGACTGAATGTCCCAGACCGTCACCGATCGATCCGCCGACACCGCGATCGCCGATTTTCCATCGGGAGATCCCGTACACGCCGTCACTGCATCTTCATGCCCAAGCAGCGTGCTCGTCACCGTTCCACCCAGCAGATCCCAGACCTTGACCGAGCGATCTTCACTCGAGCTAACCAGCTGAAGTCCATCGGGAGACAGCCACAGCCCCGTGATCGCATCGACGTGACCACCATCGCGCGTTCCATCCGGTTCCGCCGACAGATCCCACAGCTTCAGCGTTCGATCGTCCGACGCAGAAATCAGCTGCCGTCCGTCAGGAGCCACCGCACACGACGACACCGTCGCAATGTGTCCCGCAAACGTGCGCAGCAGGCTTCCCGTCGAAATGTCCCACTGTCGCAGCGTCGCGTCTTCCGACACCGAGATCACGCTCTTTCCGTCGGGAGCCAGCACACAGCCCTTCACCGCCGCGCTGTGTCCGTACAGCGTTCGCAGCTCACGGCCTCCTTGCAGATCCCACACTTTCAGCGTGTTGTCGTCGGAAGCTGACACCGCAAGTCGACCATCCGGCGTCACCAGACAGCCATTGACCGGCGCAGTGTGTCCGACGAGCACATGGCTCTTGGCGCCACTTATCGCATCCCACAGCCGCAGCGTGTGATCCCACGACGCGGACACCACATACTTGCCGTCGCTCGTTAGGCTAAAGCCGCTCACCGCGCCGGTATGTCCTTGCAGCGTTCGAACCTGCCGTCCCGTCTTCAAGTCCCAGACACGCAGCGTGTGATCCCACGAGCCCGTGATCAGGTATCGACCGTCTTTGCTGACCGCGCCGCTGCTCGACGGAGACTCATGCCCTGTCAGCAGCAAGAGCTGTTCGCCCGTCTGAACACGCCAGACGCGAACGCTGCTATCCGACGCGGCAGCAATCACAAGCTGACCGTCCGGCGACAGCAGACACATTCCAATCTTCGAGCTATGCCCTCGGAACCGTCGCAGCAGCGTGCCACTGCCCAGGTCGTACATCACCAGGCTGTGGTCTTCCGTCGCATAGATCAGCGCTTGGCCATCGCTCGTGACGGCAAACGACCCAACCGTTCCGACGCAGCCATAAAAGTGCATCAGCGGCGCGCCACTGTTCAGATCCCACAGCCGCAGCGTGCGATCGAGCGACACCGAGACGAGTCGCTTCCCATCCGGCGTCGGCAGCGCAGCCACCACCGAATCCCAGTGTCCCGCGAAGGTATGAACCGATGCGTCCCGTCGCTGAAGCGGAAAGCGCAGCCGAAACCGCAGTCGCCCCGACGGATAGTGAAGGACGCGCTCAATCGCAGCACTCGACCAGTTGGCGCAGCGAAGCAGGTTGTACAAAAGTCCCGGCAGCGCGCCCGGATCTTGCCGAAGCCAGTGCGCTCCGACGCGCAGAGCCTGTGCCAGCGCCGCAAATGTCCGGGCCGGCTCTCGCTGCGAGCAGTCCGCCGCCGCATGCTCCAGATCTTCAGCCAGCGCCGCGCTGCCAAACTCCTGACACTTGGCGATCAGGTACTCGACGTTGCCCGCGATCTGCTCTGCCTGCGCGATCGAGCCCGTCTCTGTGTGCTGCGTCAGCGCATGCCGAAGCGAATACAGCCGTCGGAAACCATACAAGCTGTCTTCGAGCGGAGGCCACGCACACAGCGCCGCAGCCACTTGCCGCCGGCTCTGATGCATCGCCGTCGTGCCGATCTGCTCTTCGACAAAGTCACGCAGCGCCAGGTGATCGAAGCGCACGCAGTTTCCCGGCACCGACGTCGACACCGGCGCGGGCTCCACATACAGCAGCGGACGCGCCTGACGCAAAAACGTCGCTTCGGTGTCACTTCCTGCTTTCCAGCCCAGCAGCTCCCCGAGCAGCGACAGCGGAAGAGCCTGCCGAGCCGCACACAGCAGCGCCAGCGCCGCCCGAACATCTTGCGACAGACCGTCCCACAGCCGATTCAGGAACTGACGGAGCCCACTTGGAAAGTGTTCCGCACGCGGCAGCGGCTGACCTTGCGACAGCAGCCCTTCGAGGTGCTCACGCAGCTTGACCGCATACAGCAAATTTCCGTCGACGCTGACCGCCGCGCGCGTGCCGTAGTCACTCTCGAGACCCAGTCGCGGCCCGTGCTCTGCGAAGTAGCGAAGCACCGCGTCGAAGCTTGTGCGATTCCACGGCGACGTATCGAGATCAAAGTGCCCGACCAGCTGTCGCGACGCATGATCAGTCAGCCAGCCATAGTGGGCATAGCGCGGACGCACCGAACAGACCAGCGTCACCGACGGAGGAAGCTCCGACGGCAAAAAGCGCGGCAGCGGATTGGACATGCCTTCCGCTTCGGCTTCATCCAGTCCATCGACGATCAAAATCAGTCGTCCGCCTTTCGTGAGCGGACCTTGCGACAGCCGAACCAGCAGCTCGAGCAGTCGCAGCTCCGGCGGCGCTTCGGGATCAGCCTGCCGGGGATAGCGCGCTTCAATCTGAGCAGCCAGCGACCGCAGCACCACACCAGGCCGCGCCGAGTCCGCCACTGTCCGTCGCAGAAAGTGATGCGGAACCGGCACCGCAAACTGCTGTTCCAAGCGATTGAGCAGATGCACGAGCAGCGCCGTCTTTCCGACCCCCGCCGCACCGCTTACCACCACCCAGCCGTCTTGCTGACACGCCGCCAGCAGCGTCGATAGCAGGTCATCGCGCCCGAACAGCTCCGCGTGACGAGCCCGCTCGAAACCGAAGTCGGGAATCTCACTCGCCCGACGCTTGCGCTGATGCAGACCACGCTCGCGCAGCAGACGGTGAAGCTCTCCGATATCGGCGAACTGAAGCAGCAGATCCAGCTTCACGTTCCGCAAAAGTCCCGGCTGGAACCGCTGGAGCACCGTCGGAAAATGATCGTACACGAAGCCGTTTAGGTCGTTGTCGCCGGGCAAAAGCACGTCGAGCAGACGCCGCAGCTCCGCACGGGAGGGAATCGCTTCAGAAGGAGGGTCGACCAGACTCATTCCGTGTACACAGCCCCCGGAGAAGCTTAGGTCCAATAGGCCGGGATGACATTGTAATTCAAATTTCAGAAATAAATATGCCTGTCGGTTAGCGCGTTTCGTGCTCCGAGCGCGGCGAGCGCTGCAGCTGCCACAGTCGATACAGCCAGGTCGTCACCTCCGACAGCGACAGGTAGCGGAACACTTTGCGGTACACCTCAGGATGCTGCTGCGCCGAGCCCAACATGAACCGCACAAACGTCGGCCCGTCGACATCGTCTTGCAAAAAGCGCCGATAGGTCTCTTCGCCCATCGCGTACAGCGTCGAAAACGCCGCATTGAGCAGCTCATTGATTGTGTCCGGCTGGTCCACACCATCCGACGACAAAGGAGGTGACATCATCAGCGTCAGCCCGCCCAGCACCTTCAGCGCTGGCGGCTCCTGCCACAGCGACTCAAGCGATGACGAGTCCAGCTGATCACGCGCAAGCAGCCGAAGCAGCCCGTCGCCAATCGGCAAAAACGATCGAATCATCGATCCAAAGCCACAAAACGTCAGCGGAGAGTGCCGTCCCGCCGCATCGCCCACCAAAAACACGCGCTCACACGGCGACGCAGGCATCGGTCCAAGTCGCGTATACGCGGGAATGTAGCCATAGGTTGGACGAACCAGTCGCAGCGGTCCTCGCTTGTAGCGCGGCAGCGTCTCGAAATAGCGTTCATACAAGCTGAGCAGCGGCAGCGGACCATGTTCCGATAGCGCGTCGCTGCGCAGGTAATAAAACAGGTAGATCGTCATCCGTCGCGTCGAGTGAGCGTCCGAAAGCGCCGAGACCGTCGGAAAGCCTTCCCAGATATGCTGTCGTCGCTGCTCGATTCCTTCCGTCGTGACCAAGATCTCGCCCACTTCGGGATCCATCTCCAGCGGGTCGGAGCCGATCGCCAGGTCATCCATCACGCCGCCCACCGTCGGACAGCACAGATCAAACCGCGCATGCGGACTGGTCGCCCCCAGCCCGTCGAGCATCAGTCGAGCCTGTAGCTGCTCCAAGCGCTGCGAGCCATCTGTCGAAACGAGCCGAATCGTCACCCCGCGCGCATCCAGCGAATAGTCGACCAGCTCTCGGTGTGGAAGCAGCGTCACGCCGTGATCCAGACAGCGCGCACGCAGCCGCTCAAGCAGCGTCTCTGCATCCACCACGCAATCGAGCACGCCCGACACCGCGTAGTTTGTACCCTGTCCAAACCGACAGATTCCCGTCCGGTACTGCAGAAGGATCAGCTTCGCGACTTCTTGCTCGGAAAACAGACCCGACTGCGACAGCGGAATCAGCTCTTTGCGAGAAATGTTCCACTCTCGGTGTCCACAGCCAATCGCCCGACGATCAAACACCGCCACCCGCAGCCCACGCATCGACAGAAACGCGGCATAGATGAGCGATAGGCCACCGCCCGCGAGCACGACATCGAACGATCCGACGGGCTGCGCTCGCTGGTCTGGCTCAGGAATCGGCAGTGTCCGCGCCTGCTGATAGCGCCGATCCAGGTGATACAGATGTGCGATCGTCGCGGAGCCTCCGTCGGGAAGCTGTGAAAAAGCAGCGAAGGTGTTGGGAAACTGCTTGCGCAGCGCTTCAAATGAAAAAGACACGGCACCCGACTATTGCAAACAGAGCCACACGACGCCAAGTCCGCGCGGCTACGGCTCGTCGCTGACTTCGCGTGACGAATCGGGCAGAAGCGACGGATCGCCAATCAAGATTCCGGCGCGATGAAGATCCCACGCAGTCTCTGCCAGCTCGTCGATACAAACCGTCAGCTGCGTCGCCAGCACTGCATCGATCGCCCTGCCCTCGTGGATCGCTTTGAGGATCTGAAGCTCCAGCGCGCTCACGGGTTCTCGTCGAGACGACAGCTTGCGATCCCGCCAAAACAGCACCAGCGAGTCCTTGGCTGAAGGAAGCATCGGACGATCCGCATCAGCATCCTTACCGTCGAACACGTCCAACAAATCAAAGTGATACGGCCTGATATCGACGCTGCTGTGTAGCCGAAGCGGCCCCGCGTCCATCGGAACATCCGACGGGGAATCTTGTCCCGAAAAGGTCTGCCACTCCCACCACTCGAAGTCGGCCAGCTCTGCCGCACAATCGGGAAGCAGCGCCCGCAGCGGATGTTCTGCCGACGAAAGCACCTGCGCCAAGAACGACGGAAACGACGCCGCGTTGTGGTTTAGCTCAAAGTGATGCATCGGATGCGCAGCGAAGTACGCAGCGACGATCTGAGCCCAGCCCGCAGGCCCACAGCGCTGCTCGATCAGCGCATGCAGCGCCGTAAAAATCCCGTCGAGCACTTCATGCCGATGGTTCCGACAAAAGTGTCCATAGATTCGCAGGCGCTCTGCGTCGGGCTGCGGCGGAGCGGAACCATACAAGGCTGAAACCGTCTCTTCATGCGAAGCATTCCCGAGGAGAAACGGCCCAATTTGCTGATAAAACGCCGCAAGCTTCATGGCGACTCTCCCGACAGCACCGACATCGCGTGGACTCTTGCCCGCTCAGCCTCGGCAAGGACTTCATCGACATGCGGAATCTCATCGTCCCACTCGATCAGCGTCGGAATCAGTCGCCCCGCTTTCGCAATCGTGTAGCGATACAGTGTCCACACCGCTGAAACGATCGGCCCGATGTGCGTATCAATGACGGTCTGTCCGACGAGAGTATGTCCTGCCAAGTGAATCTGACGAACGCGCTCAAGCGGCATCTGGTCGATAAATCGATACGGATCGAAGCGATGATTCAGGCTGTTTACATACACGTTGTTCACGTCGAGCAACATCCCACAGTCTGCCGTCGCACAGACGGAGCGCAGAAACTCCGCTTCGCTCATCGTGCTGCCCGGCATGTGCGCATAAAACGTCGCATTTTCCAGCACCAGCGGACGTCCGACTCGTCGCTGTGCTGCATCCACACGCGCCGCGACATGGTCCACCACTTCCTGCGTAAACGGCAGTGGCAACAGATCGTGAAGTGGCTGTCCAGCGACGGACGAATAGACCAAGTGATCGGAAAAAAACGGCGCATCGCTCTGCACGCACAGCTCACCGATGGCATCCAGCATCGCACCGTCGAGCGGATCGATTCCGCCAATGTTCAGCGAGACACCGTGCGGAACCGTCGGCCAGCGACGAAGACATTCCTGAAGCTGCATCTGACGTCGTCCTCCTCGCAGCAGCCAGTTTTCAGGCACCACTTCCAGAAAGTCGATCCGACGAGACGTTCGCAGCAAGTCATCGCGATCCACAAAGCGTGGTCGCAGCCCGATTCCGACGCCAGCTAGCTCTTTGGTCACACGCGGTCTCCTCGATGGATGATCCAGATCGTCGCGACGAACCGAACAATACACGCGGTCCGACGTCCAGCGGACAGATCATCCATGAGAACTAGCCGCCCGTAGCGATGGAAGGAACCAGCACATCCGACGGTGGCCAGCTCTGCTGCGAGACCGGCATCACACGCAGGCTCCGAAACAGAGCCATCGCTTGAGGCGCATACTTTCGGCCCGCTTTTTCGGTGTACCAAAGGAAGATCGACACCGCCGCACACGAAGGCAGCGCCGGATTTGTCGGGAAAAACAGCGCAACCAGCTGACCGAGTGCAATCTTGGGCTCTCCGTGCCAGCCGACGACACGCAGCAAGTGCATCCGGCCCACCGACGACTGAATTTGCTCTGCGGGCGAGCGACGCACCACCCGAAACTGCGGCTGCTGACTCAGCACTTCATCCAGCAGAAGATCCGGTGCCAGCGACTGCGTTCCCGTCGCAAAGAGCGGCTTTCGACTCACCAGCAGACAGGCATCGACTTCCGACTGAGGCACCAGTCGCACAAGCTCTGCGCTATCGCCGTCTCCCACCAGGCTTACCAAGCCCGGAGGACAGTCGAACCCAACCGTCAGCCCTGTCAGCATCGTCACCCTCTGCGCTGCAATCTACAGAAGCAGCAAAGACAGCATGTTATCACGAACGCGACCGAGCTAGCGCCGAGCCAGCTTCGCATCCATCGCTTGACAAGGCAGCGAAACTATGGCGGTTTTCTTGTCCTCTTGTGATTGACCCCTTCGCGCTTACTGCGAAGCGGCTCACTGACGCGGGTCAGACGAGCGGGGACGTTCAGCAAATGCCTGTCGTCCTGGAAGTTACCGAAGCAAAGGCACTAGCACCATGGAAGTCGGCAAGATCACCGCACAACTGCGCACCATCACTGGCAAGGAACAGAACACCAAGCTGCGGCAGAAGGGATTCATCCCAGCCGTGTGCTACGGCGGCAAGGATGCTCCGCTGACGCTTCAGATCTCGCCTGTGGATCTGCAGAAGTCGCTCGATCCGGTCAAGGGTCGCAACACGCTGCTGCACCTCACGATTGAGGGTCAGTCGGGCACGATTCCGGTGATGCTCAAGGATGCGCAGCGCCATGTGCTTCGTGGTCACTTCATGCATGCGGATCTGCTGCGCGTCGACGTCTCCAAGCCAGTTCGCGCCACGGTTCCGGTCTCGCTCGTCGGCAAGTGCCCGGGCGTTGCAGCGGGTGGAACCATGCACCAGGTCTACCGAACCCTGCCGGTCAGCAGCCTTCCCGGTGTCATTCCCTCGAAGCTCGAGATCGACATCTCGGGCCTGAACATGGGCCAGGCCATCCACGCGTCGGATCTGAAGCTTCCAGAAGGCGTGACCGTTGCGCTGGCACCAAGCACCACCGTCTGCGTTGTGACGGCTCCTCGCGCTGAAAAGGGTGCGGAAGCGGCTGGCGACGCAGCAGCAGCGGATGCCAAGCCAGGCGACAAGGCAGCATCGGGCAAGACCCCGGCTCCGGCAGCCGCCAAGGCGGGTGGCGATAAGGCAGCAGCGGCCAAGCCAGCGGCAGCCAAACCAGCGGCGGGTGGTAAGAAGTAGTGACTTGGTTGGTCGTGGGCCTGGGCAATCCGGGCCCCGAGTACGAGCAGTCCCGTCACAACATCGGCTTCATGGTGGCAGACCGGCTCATCGAACGGTGGGGCGGTCGCAAGAGCGACTTTCGCAGCAAGTGGAACAGCGAGGTCGCGCAGCTTGAAGCCTTTGGTCACAAGATTCACCTTCAAAAACCGATGCAGTACATGAACCTGTCCGGTGGGCCGGTTCAGCGTGCCGCAACGTTTTTTCAGCTTGAGCCCTCGCAGATCATTGTCATCCACGACGACATTGACCTCGACTTCGGGCGGCTCAAGGTGAAGCAAGGCGGTGGCCATGGCGGACACAATGGACTTCGCTCGATCTCGGGTCTCATCGGTCCCGACTATCTGCGCGTACGAGGCGGCGTCGGACGACCCAATGTCGGCGGGGATGCCAAAGGCGAGCGCGTTGTGGGACATGTGCTTGGCTCTTTTGCCAAGGCAGAGCAGCGCGAACTCTCCACTTTTCTCGATACGCTGGCTGATTCCGTCGACGACATCATTCGTCACGGACTTGTCTATGCAATGAATCGCCACAACGGCGACGGACGAAGCAAACCTTCGTCTTAACGGTTCGACAAAAAGTCGAGTGGTTTCCTCAAGATCCACTTGACCGGGCACTCGCGATCATGTTGTCTAGTGCCCGCTTTTGTCCTCGTCCTCGGCTCGTCCGAGGGCTTTATTATCCAGGAGGCATGTAATGGCTCAGCAGACGTCCATGCGGGACGAACCCGGCACCAAACGCGAGTATGAAACCATCTTCATCTTGCGGCCGGACGTGAACCAAGACGGAATTGGCTCCGTCAACACCAAAGTACGCACAGTCATCGAGTCGATGGGCGGCAAAGTGCTCAAGCTCGACAACTGGGGAAAGCGCAAGCTTGCGTACGAGATCAAGAAGCAGCTCAAGGGTATCTACCTGTACTGGCAGTACCTGGGATCGAGCGGCATGGTCGAAGAGATCGAGCGCAACCTGCGCATGCTCGAGTCGGTCATTCGCTACTACACCGTGAAGGTTGATGAGGACGTCGTCGCTGATGCTCGTCCGAGCGCGGTGGACGAAGACACCTACGTCAAGGCCGCTACGACGATCCCCGATGAGGAAGAGCTGGCCACTGGCGCCGCTGTTGCGTCGCGCTTCCGTGAGGAAGACGATGACGACGATGAGTTCGATCCCGAGCTCGAAGAAGCAGCCCTGACCCGTGGTGAGAAGGGGGAGGAGTAAGCCATGTCTATCGAAATGGATGAGTCGCAAGGCGCTCCCCGCCGTGGTCCCCGTGGCGGCGCACAAGGTGGAGCCGACAAGAAAGGCGGAGCTTCGGTTCGCAAGCGTGGGTTTACCCGTCGCAAAGTGTGCCGATTCTGCGCCGACAAGACGCTGGTGATCGATTACAAAGATCCGCAGCTTCTCAAGTACTTCGTGACCGATCGCGGCAAGATTGTTCCGCGTCGCATCTCGGGTAACTGCGCCAAGCACCAACGGAAAGTGGCCCTCGCGGTCCGCCGTTCGCGCATGATCGCGCTGCTGCCCTACACCGTAACTGGCGCGTAAGGAGTCAGCCCATGCAAGTCATTCTTCGCGAGGACATTTCAAACCTCGGCAAGAGCGGTGAGCTTGTCTCGGTGAAGCCCGGCTACGGACGGAACTACCTGATTCCCCAAGGAATCGCGGTTCTGGCCACCGAGCGGAACGTCAAGCTCCTCGAGCACCACAAGCGTACGATCGCGCAGCGAAATGCCAAGCTGCTCAAAGACGCGCAGGGCGTGGCTGAAAAGCTCGCCACTGTCACCCTGAAGTTTGCGCGTCAGGCCGGCGAAGGCGGCAAGCTGTTCGGCACCGTCTCGACGCGAGACATCGAAGAAGAGGCCAAGAAGGCCGGTGTCGCGCTGGATCGCAAGAAGATCCACCTGGCTGAGCACATCAAGACCGTGGGCGAATACACGGTGGAGATCAAGCTGAGCCAAGGCGTCGTTGCCAAGCTCAAGGTCCAAGTCACCGCTGCGTAGTCTCTCTGTCGGCACCCTCGCTTGGTGCTGACAGTTCCTCCCTGCACTTTCCCTCGTCTCTCCAGTACATCCTGTCGATTCCGCAAAGCCTGCTTCGCGAGTAGCAGCCGTTTGTACGCGGCGCTCCACCTTGTTGCGGTGGCCATCCGCCGCACGCGTGACGTCGTCGTCGCTAGCCAGAGCGTCGGGTCAGCATGCCCCAGCTCACGCCGCCGATCGTCACTGCCGAGCCAAGCCAGCCGAGCCACGACGGAAACTCCGCCAGCCACAGCGCACCCAAGACAAACGTCAAGATCGGCGTCAGTTGCAAGATCAGTCCCGCCCGCACCGCTGGCACATCACGCAGCGAATACGTCAGCAGCACCTGGGAACCAACCGAGAACACGCCGGTCAGCGCCACCCAAAACCAGTCGCGAGAAGTCGGCCAGACGTGCTCAAAAACGGTGGGAACCCCAGTGATCACGCCACCGATGACGCAGAGTGCCAAAAAACTCTCCCAGGCACCTTCACGCTTGCGCATTGCCCGCATCGTCGTCACTGCGCCGCCTGCGAACACCGCCGATCCCAGCCCCATCAAAACCCACTTGAGCGATAGCGCTGGACCGCCCGCTGCTGGCGCATTTCCCAGCACCACCAGCACCACGCCCAGCGATGTCAGCATCAGCGCAAACAGCGTTCGGACGCTAAAAGGCTCACGAAGAAACAGCCACGAAAAGACCGCAACGAACAGCGGAGAGCTGTTGTTAAGCAGCGTGGCGACGCCGACCGGCAGATGTGAGATCGCCATGAAGTACAGCAGTACCCCACTGCCCCCCAGCGTTCCGCGCAGCAGCAGTGCCCACGGATTGTAGGCCCGAAGACGGAGCACGCGCGCAGCAGCCAAGCCGAGGACGGTTGCAGCCCCCAAAATAAACCGAAGACAAGCTATCTCGGCCCCTGGTAGGTGCCGCGCGGCTTCTTTCGCACAGACCGCCATCGCGGCAAACAGAAGCGATGCCAGCACCAGAAGCCAGCTACTACGCCCGGCACTACTGCGATCGACGGCTTCCACACACCCCCGCTGTGGGCATTGCAGGATTCGAACCTGCGGCCTTTGGCTTCGGAGGCCAACGCTCTATCCAGCTGAGCTAAATGCCCGGTCCCACAGACGAAACGCATTCCTACACGGCCTACCCCAGCGCTGCAAGCTCAAAATCGATCATCCGTCGACGAAGGAAAGATTTGTCTGCACAGGACGCTTCTCGTAAAGTGGACATGCCCGGTCGCATTACACGCGGTGCTGCGGGCGTAAGGAGCAGACACGATGAGACTGAGGAACTTTCTGTGCACGCTGGCGATCCTGTTTTCTCTGATTGGCCAAGGTTCTCTTCTTGAGCCTCGTGATGCAGCAGCGGACCTCATCATCAACCGTCCGTTTTCGGGCAAGCGAGCCATCGAGCTCAACATCCACGGCAGCGCCTACTACAACTCCGGCATTGGCTCGGGCCGAGACTACTGCTGGAGCAACGGCTACTGCGGCGCGTACTACGGAAACTACGCGGTGGGTCCGGGCATCTCGATGCTGTTCCCGATCCTGCACAACGGCTTCATCCCGTCGATCAACAACGCCGTGTATCTCGGCTTCTTCATCGACACGATCTTCCATCCCAGCTACTACGGCTGGAACTCGTACTGGTTCTTCTCGCTGCCCGTCGGACCGATGATGCAGTGGCGCTTCTATCTCATCGAGATGATCAGCGTGTACGCAAACCTCGGCTTCGGCATTTGGCCGTGGTTTACCGACAATGCGTACGGTGGTCTGTGGGTACGCGGCTTCCCGCTGTTTCAGCTTGGAGCCAACTTCCACTTCACCCAGCGCATCGGCATGAACGTGCAGTTCGGTTATCCGAGCGCGCAGCTGGGCCTAAACATCTCGTTTTAGCGCACGCTCCGCTTTCGCTTCACGCTTCGACAGCGTCTCACCGCTTCCCTGACATCACTTTCCAAGCTCCGCTTCAATCCGCTGTGCCACGCGATCGGTATCCGCAGCGGACAGCTGTCCTTTGGTCATCGACACCAGCTCAAGTCCTTTGGACAGCACGAACACCACGCTGTGCTTGGGCCGAAGCTGATACGCCTTCCGCACCGCGCCTTTCCAGTCGCACAACACCAGCGCGCCGCCTCCTGAATCCAGCGATTTGAGCGCGTCTTTCACATACCCTTTGGCCGGCCAAAAATCGTAGCCGCCGACATCCGCCAGCGCGACGATCTTGAGTTCATTCGGAAAGCGCGCCGACAGCGTCGACAGCTTGTCTTTGAGCGCCTGATTCTGCTCGCTGCTGTGCCGATCTTGATGGACCACCACCACCACTTTTCCGGTCAGCCCACGCAGCGACACGGGCTTGTCCGCAAGGTCCGTCAGCTTGGCATCCAAGAGCGCATCCACCGAAGGAAGCACAGCTGCAGAAACCACAGGGTCCGCAGCTGCCGCATGAACAGAAACGCAAGTGCTCGACGGAAACAGGCCAAGCGCTGCGCCCAACATCAGGAATCTCACTTCTCGAAACATGCTGATTACGATGCCATGCACCATCTTGGAAAGTCCTCTCTTGACAAGTTTCCGACGGCAAGGCTAACACTTCACCACTATCGGGATGGTGGTGTGCCGAGGTTCGCTACAAACAGCACCACGGATTCACGACTTTCCGACGGAGATGCCAGTGCGGGCGAGTGACCCTCATCGGTACGACCGGCTGTTTTAGGAAGACTTGCGATGACGTTCGTAGAAGCAGCAGTTCAAATTCTGCGCCGCGAGGGAAAGCCACTCCATGTCAAGGAGCTGACCCGGCTGGCCATCAAGCACAACTTGCTCTCGGTGGTGGGAAGAGACCCCGAGGCCATGATGGAGACCCGCCTGCTGATTGAAGCCAAGCGGCCTTCTGCGGACCTGGTCCGTGTGAGTCCTGGCATCTTCGGGCTCCGAACTTATCCGCCGCGCAGCGATCGCGGCGATGCGGTCAAAGCGGAGGGAGAAAAAGTGACCAAACCGAAGGCGGAAGCCACGGCCACCCCAGCCAAGGAGCGAGGCGACCAAGGCACCAAGCGCCGTCGCTCTGGACGTACGACCGAAAGCGCCGAAGCCAAAGCGGTGCAAGCCGAAGCGACCGTCGTGGAAGCCAGCGAACCGACGGCCACCGCATCTTCCGAGCCTGCGCCCGTCGCAGCAGCCAAGCCGACTGAGCCCGTCGTGGCCGAAGCCAAGGCTGCCGAAGCGCCTGCCAAGCCCGCCGCCAAAAGCCGTCGACGAACCCGTGGAAGTGCAGCGGAAGCCAAGACCGCGCCAGTTGAAGCAGTGCCCGCCGCTGAGCCAGCGCCCATCGCCGTCGCGCCCCCAGCTGCTGCGCCTGCTGCCGTTTCCGACGCAGCGCCCGTCGTAGAAAGCGTAGCACCGCCTGCCGCCGCATCTGCACCGTCTGCCGCAACGCCTCGGCCCGTCGCTCACTCCGTCATTGAGCCCAGCGTTCCACTTACGGTGTCACCGATCCTGTCGCCGGAAGTTCCGGCTCCACCGTCTGCAGCTACCCCAGCACGCAGTGCTGCACCAGCCCCAAGCGCAGCCACGCCAGCCGCCGCTGCGCCGTCGAGCAAGACACCGGCTCCGCCTGTGCCATCGAGCAAGACGCCAGCGCCCGCTGCGCCAGTTCCTGCTGCTGAGCCAGTCAAAGCCGAGCCCGCGCCGCCCGCTGCGGTGCACGTTTCGACCAAGACGCCGCCTCCCGTCGAGCGCAAGTCCGACGCAGAGTCGCAGGCTGAAGCCCCGAAAGCAGAGCGTCCGCACAGCCCGGCTCCGCGTGAGGAGCGAGCCCACCGTGAAGATCGTCATGGCGAGCGCGGTGCCAACCAGCACCGAGACGAGCGTGCGCAGCAGCAGAAGGAAGATCGACCCGCTGCCAGTGCAAACACACCGACGCAAGCGGGACAGAGCCAGCCTCAGCAGCCTCGACAAATGACGCTGGCGGACGCCGCCTACGATGTCATGCGTGGAGCGTCCGACGGACGAGCACTGACCCACCGTCAGATCGCAGAGATTGCCGTCAAGCGTCGCCTGGTCCGTGGCGAGCTGGCGGATGTCTCGCGAGCGGTTCGCGTCGCACTGGTTCGTGAGCAGCGGCACCGGGACAGTGAGGGTCTACGGCCTCGCATTCGCAACCTGGGGCCGGGCCAGTACGCGCTCGGGGAACGCAAGCTAGAGCCAGAGCTTTACAACGCCGAGCGAGAGCTGCTCGATCGCGTCAGTCGGACGAGAGAAGCAACCCGTGTGGCGCTGCGACGACGACTGCGACAGCTTCCGCCCGGTGCGTTCGAGCTGCTGATGCGGCTGCTCCTGGAGCGACTGGGGATGCTGGGCGCAGAGATCGTGAAGCGCGGCGAAGGCGTCGCCTATTACGGCGGAACGATGCATCGCGGAAGTCGGTCGCTGAAGGTGCTGGTGGCCGTGCGTCCCGGTGAAGGCGAGCTGACGAAGGAAGCGATTGCCGAGCTACGCGCTGGTGTCCGTCTGCGTGGCTTCGATGAAGGCATGGTGCTCAGCACAGCCCGCGCCGGAGCCGCAGCGCACGCAGAAGTGTCGGCAGCATCCGGCATTGAGCTGTACGACCAAGACGCGCTCACCGAGCTGCTCATCAAACAGCATCTGGGGGTCCGACGGATGCATCTGCCCGTTGACTATCTCGATACTGAGCTATTCAACGAGCTGCTCGATCAGGGCTGATTTCGCGAAGGAAGCGCTGCGGAAGACGACTACGCGGGGGCTTCATTGCAGGTGAAGGTCGCAGACAGACCGCTCAGAATCGGCGTAATCCGAGCATCGGCGGTCTGCATGACGAACTCCACTTCCAGGAATGCAGCGCGGGCGTCCGTCGGAAGCGTGATCGCCGACGGCGAGATGCCCGAAGCACCCTGCCACGGAGCCATTTGCAGATCCGCCACGGTCAGCGCGCCACGGTAGCGAACCGTCGCTTGCGTTCCCGGTGGTGCCGAGATGTTCCACGACAGCTGCTTCCACGTCGTGCGACTGCCGCAGCCCGTAAAGATGTTGCGATACACACCCGCGCGCGACGCGTTGCGCAGCTGGTAGCCGGTCATGTCGCTATAGGTATAGGTGCCGGCGGGCGGCTGCCACGTCGTAACCGAGTAGTTGTTGGCCGGGTCGATCTTGTACGCCATGTTGTTGCTGACGCCCCAGACCTTGCCGTCGTAGTCGATCGCGGCTCCAGCGGTGACGCCGTTGATGCCGTTTGCTGACGTCAGCAGCTTCTTGAGCACCATGGTCGTCGTCGATGCCACATTGCCCGTCGCCGGAGGAGGCGGCGGCTCTGCCGACACATCGACGTGCGCCATGCCGCCGTTGTGAACCGCAGCAAAGGCCTGGTTGTTCTGGTCGACACCGACGCCACGCAGATCCATGCCAACGCCGACCGATTCATAGTAGCCAGTCGCAGGCACTGCGGGACGGCTTGGATCGGGCGGGATGAAGCGATACAGCCGCTGCATACCGTACGACGCCAGATAGATGTAGCCGCGCGCGTCCGCCGTGACACCGTATCCGTCGTAATACACACCCGACGGCTTCGCGTAGCGCGTCACCATGTCGTTATTGTTCACGTCGAGCTTGGCCAGACCGCCGCAGCCACCGCCCGTCGCGTCGTTGTCGTACTGGTTCTGCACCCAGACGTTACCGGCGCGATCCAGTACCAGGCCGTACGGACAGACACCGACGTCGATGCGCTTCACCAGCGCGCCCGTCTTGGCATCCAGTCGAACAACCGACTTGGTGAAGTACTCGCCGATGTAGACGTAGGTTCCGAGCGATCCATCGGTGCCCAGCTTGCCGTCGAAGCCTGCCGCACGCGGATACGAGCCCACCGACAGCTTGGTGTTCCACAGAACACACTCGTCGGGGCTGTTCATCTGATTCGCCTGCCACCAAAACGGCGACGCGGCGGTCAGCGGCTGATCCGATTCGTACGTATCGATCTTGCCGTTGCCGTTGCGATCGACGCAGCTGGTCTTGTCGCCAGCAATCTTGGTCGCAGAGGCCTTGTTGCCATCGTTGCTCGCACGGTTTGCGACGACCGCATCACCACCGAGGCTCACCGTCGTACGCGACGGGTCTGCGTAAGCACCCGGATAGGTCACGTACGCACCGACCTGCTTCATCGTCCGGGTGTCCACCTTCGAGATCGTCCCGTTGCCGTTCTGCGACACCCAAATGAACGACGTCAGGTTGTTGATGTTGCCCGTACCGTCGAGAACGATGTTCCCGTTTGGGTCCGTCTTCACACCCGTCGAGCCGTTGTTCATCGAGTTAAACGGCGATCCGGTGCCTGGACCCGCGACCACTTCCTTTTCGGTTGGGCCGGTGTTGGGATCATACGGCTGTCCCGGCGTGCAAAATGTTGCACCTTCTGGACAAATCTCGCTGCCGCCGGTGTTTTCTGCTCCACAAGAAGCGTTCAGCAATGCTGCAACGCTTATCGAATAGAGGATCAAACTTCTCATATCCACTCTCCTTATTACCACACAGGAGATTATATACCAACAAATCAGTTTCATCAGGCATTTACCTGAAAGAAACCAAGAGCCGATATGACACAGCGTGCGCGGATGTATTCCAGCAGGAAGAAGTTATGATTTCGAGCGTAGAGGAGGAGCAGTCCGAGCTGCCGATGGAAGAGAACGCAGCGAAGCACCCAGCACGGCCTTCACTGCGGTAGGTGAATCAGCCACCAGTGATTACGTTGGGTGAGCCTTCAATCAACTTGCCGACACCACCACAATGCCTGGTCATATCACTCAATCGGTGAGCTGCTTTTCCATTGATAAAGACGGTGCCAGAGCCCGCTCCAGCATTCCAAGTATTCGGTCCGCAGCAAGCTGCATGAATCCCTGGATCTTGAATACGCAGTGCAGGCTTCCCATTCACATTGACATTGGGAGAACCAGCAACTGCAGGGCCAACACAGCTATGGACACAAGCGACACAGCCATGGCCATCAGCAGGAACTTGCGCTTTATCGCCAAGACGTCCTTGCGGGGGCATTGTCACTTCTCCAGTTAGTTGATATTAACCGTCGAGCCCTTGATCGTATTGGTTCCGCTCGACTGTAGCGTCATGGTTCCACTGGCCTTGACTTCCACATTCGAGTCCGCCTTGATCGTGTAATTGCTCCCGGCGTGACACTGCGTGTTCTGCGAGCTTTCCGTTTCGATGTTCTTGGCCTCGATACGAACTTTCTCTTTGGCCTTGATCAGAATATCGCCGGTCTTGCTCTCGATCGTGATCTTTTTGTTCTTGGTATCAATGAGGATATAGTTTTCCTCTTTGCCATCGTAGATCTCGATCTTCGTTGGCTGATTTCCCGCATCATTGAGAACGATTCGATGCTTCGTGCTCGACTGAATCGTCACACGCGGATTCGATACGTTGTCATTGAAAATCAGCTCATGACCACAGCGAGAGCTAAATGCCCGAATGTCATTCTTCTTCGGATCGGCCTGACCGCGGAAGTCACCGTGATCTTTGTTATAACGACCGGTGGGTGATTTGGCGTCTTTGTTGGCAAAAGCTGGCTTGTCCATGCCATTCCACATAGAAGCCAAGACCACGCCCTGGTTGAAGTCGCCGTTGATGAACGCCACCAGCACTTCGTCTTCCTTCTCAGGCAAGAAGAATGCGCCCCGACCGCCTGAGCCAGCCCCGAAGGTGGCGATGCGGCACCAGAAGCTCTCCTCTTGCTGACCAGAGCCTTGGCTGGCGGGTAGCGTCGGGAACTTGACCTTGACGCGGTAGTCTCCGCCATCGTGGACGTTGTCAGTGACGATTCCAACGGTCATCGAGTTGGCATTACCACCGCTGACTTGACCTGCTTTGCTGTCACGATCGGTCTTAAACATCGCGTCTCCTACAAGCTCGAAACTGTTCGCTGGTTATCGATGATACGCATCGAACCACTTAAACAAAACCACCAGGAGGCATATTGCCAGTGCCACCCACGACCGGACCAACTGGAACATATGGCGGCGCAAACGTCGGAATGGGCCCCGTTCCAAGCACGTTGGTAACCATGGTCGATACTTTCCAAATCATAAAGCACTGTTCAAACGCTTCAGCCACTGATTCAAATAGCTGTTTGTGATGAAGTGCTTGCGGATCTCCGAGCAGACCAGCCATTGCGTTGGCCAGCGCGCTCTTGGAAATACTGGTCTCTACCTGTGTCAGTGCTGCGACTGGACAAGGCACATTTGGAATCGGCGGAGCCATGGGTCCAGGGAAGGCTGCAAACGCCGGATACCAAGGAAGGCCAGGCACCTTGATCGTTGCCTGATATGCCATCCATCCATTGCTGATTGCGTTTGCAATCGCATTTGAATATTTCAGCTCACCCGGAGTTGACTTCGGCGCAGAAGCCATAATCAAAGGCAGCCATGGTGGACCGACCACCTGTCCCAGTGTGGCCGTCACAGCATTGACCATTACGCCCGTCATGACGGCGGTGGACTGCCACTGACTCCAGGCAGAGCAGATCGCACTGCAAATACCGTCAATGTAGGTCGCGAACTGATCGCCAATCTTCTTGGCGGTATCGGTGTGATATTTGTTTACCGTAGATGGCACAAACATCGGAGGCACCGGCGGAATGCCCACAAGCTCCGACGGACTAAATGAACGAGAGTACTGCTTTCCGGCCTCTCCCTGAGGCTGTTTCCAGTCAGTAGGCAACTTGGTTGCGAAGCTGATGAACTTCATCTTCGCAAGGTTCTGCATCACCGAGGCTTGAGGCGCTGGCATACGGTTTTCCCCAATTTCACTTTACTAACACTCGATACCGATCGGCAACGACATAGCCACACCGCGATAGCCACTCCGCTCCATGACGTGCATCGTGAACGCTGGGCCACCATCGTATGGCAGCTGTGGCGTGGTACGATGGCTTATGCCCTTCTCTCCGCAGCCCAATGAAGTCGTCCTGTACCCGGCTCCATTTGTCCCCACCGAGCACCACGAGCTGGTGATCAGCAACCAGCGCGTCGTCCAGTTTGCCCCCACTCCGATGGGCGCAGCCCTGCCAGTCGCGGAGTTTCCCCTCGCAAAGATCGAGTTCGTAGGGCGAATGACAGAGAGGCCGTCAGCGTTCCTGGGCATTGTCTCGGTAATCGTCGGGTTTGTCTTTCTTATCGTCTTTGTGGCGAAAGTGTTGCCAGCCTTCATGTACGCCGGTGTACCCGATAAGACCGATGTGACCCTGGAAGGCGACGACTCCGGCATCGAGGGACGCGACTCCAACGACGACGATCCGTTCGCCAAAGAAAAGTCCACCGAAGAGGGCGTCCGCGACAAAGCCGAAAAAAAGATGGCCAAGGTCAAGGCGATCAAGTTCGGGATTCCGACGCTCAATGAAGACATCGTCTGGGGCGTCGTCGCCTTACTCGGCGGTGTGATTGGGCTGATGCTCGGGCGCAGCATGTACCGGCGGCAAGAGTTCACCGTCTTTTGCCGCATCTCCGACATCGTCTATCGCATCCCGGTCCACAGCGAGATCCAGCAGAACATGGTGCTGTCGACACTTCAGGCCGCGCAGCAGTCCATCAAGAAGTAGCCGCCCCGCCGTCCGCCCTGCCCGATTCCACCCTGCCCGCCTCAGCTCGCGAATCCGTCTCACAGTGACCGCACGCAGTGACCACGCACATTGACCGCGCACATTCCGCAGTGGCTGCTGCAAGATGCGCAGCCGATGTCGCCGATGACCAAGCCTCGCGCGCAGAGCGCCCCGCAGCAGCCGGCCCACGCCCAGACGCAGCCGACCTACGCCACGCCCCAAACGCCCACGCTCCCTGCGCGCTGGCAGTCCTTTTTGCAAGACCAGCGCCAGGCACTCACCCAAGCCGACCTGTGGCGCACGATTGAGACGCTCGACAGCGCGCCTGGTCCGACGGTGACGATCGCAGGCCAAGCGCTGATCCTCTTGTGCTCGAACAACTACCTGGGACTGGCCACCGATCCGCGCCTGGTGTCCGCCGCCCAGGATGCCGCCTCACGCTACGGAGTCGGCAGCGGAGCCTCGCGACTGCTCAGCGGCAGCACGCCACTGCACGGACAGCTCGAACAGCGACTCGCGCAGCTCAAGGGCAGCGAGGACTGCCTGCTGTTTAGCTCTGGCTACCTGGCCAACGTCGGCACCATCGCAGCGCTGCTTCAGCCTGGCGACACCGTGCTGTCCGATCGGCTCAACCACGCGTCGATCATTGACGGCTGTCGGCTATCAGGCGCGACGGTGACGGTGTTTCCGCACGGCGATCTGGCCGCCGCAGAGCAAGCGCTTCAGCGCACCGACACCGACCGCCCGGGCAAGGTGCTGATCGTCACGGACAGCGTATTTTCGATGGATGGCGATGTCGCCAAGCTGCCTGAGCTGGTCGCGCTGTCCGCGCGCTACGAAGCGTTGTTGATGGTCGATGAAGCGCATGCCACCGGCGTGCTCGGTCACGGGCTGGTGCCTTCGCTCGGGCTGTCGGGTCAGGTGCCAGTGGTGATGGGAACATGCTCAAAAGCGCTCGGCTCCCTCGGAGGCTTTGTCGCGGGCAGTCGCCTGTTGTGTGACCACTTGCGACAGCGCGCCCGTACCTTCTTCTTTGACACGGCATTGCCACCGCCAGTCGTGGCCGCGACGCTCGCCGCCCTGGATGTGATTGACGCTGAGCCAGATCGAGGTCTGCGCGCCCAGGCCCTGGCCCACCGGCTCTACCACGGACTGACCGAGCTTGGCTTTGCCGCCCTGCCCCCAAGCGCCGCCATCGTCCCGGTGATGTGTGGCCCAGCCGAGCAGGCGCTGGCCCTGGCCGCTGCGCTGCGTCGCGATGGCATCCTGGCCCTGGCGGTGCGTCCCCCGACCGTCCCGCCTGGAACCGCGCGGCTGCGGCTGTGTACCATGGCCACGCACACCGACGCGCACATCGACTACATCCTGGACCGCTTCGCCCGCCACAGGGGACTGCTTCGTCGCCCATAGCCGCCCGCTACATAGCCCCAGCGAGCCGCGAGTCCTTCTGTGTAAGATATCCGCATGGCTCAGCGAACGTTCTACTTGGGAATCGATCTGGGGACGACCAACTCCGCAGCCGCAGTGTTCGATGGCGAGCGCATCTCAGTGGTGCGCACCACGCAAGGCACGCTGCTGACACCGTCGATTGTGCGCTACGATAGCCGAGGCGCGCTCACCATCGGCGCCAAGGCCGCCAAGTTCTTGGACAGCGATCCGAAGAACACCCGGTCCGAGTTTAAGCGCCTGATGGGAACATCGTCGAAGCTCGACTTTCCTTCCGCCAAGCTATCGCGCCTTCCTGAGGAGCTGTCTGCCGAGGTCCTGCGCTCGCTGCGCAACGACGTCAAGGATCAGTACGGCTTTCTGCCCGAGCAGGCGGTCATCTCGGTCCCCGCACTGTTTGAGCTGCCGCAGAGCGCCGCCACCACCAAGGCTGCGCTGCTTGCTGGCTTCACCAAGGTCGAGCTGATTCAAGAGCCAATTGCCTCAGCGCTGGCGGCAGGCTGGACCGCGTCCGAAGGCGTCGGCTTCTGGCTCGTCTATGACCTGGGCGGCGGCACGTTCGATGCGTCGCTACTCGAAACCCGTGATGGCATGCTGCGTGTGGTCGGTCACGACGGCGACAACTTCCTCGGTGGACGCGACTTCGACTGGGCGATCGTCGACTGGCTGCTCGCCGAGCTGTCCAAGAGCGAAGGCATCACCATCAGCCGCGCCGACACCAAGTGGGCCAGCGCCATCCGCAAGCTCAAGCACGCCGCCGAAGAAGCCAAGATCGAGCTGACCCGCAGCGAGTCCACCGACATCTCCGTCCCGGAGTTCATCGAAGCCGATGGCCGCAGCATTGACGTCTCGATTCAGCTCGACCGCGCGACGCTGGAACGGCTGACCGCGCCGCTGGTCGAGCGTTCGATTGAAGTGTGTCGTCGCCTGCTGAGCGCGCAGCAAGCCCAGTCGCTGTCACGGATCGTGCTGGTCGGAGGGCCGACCATGATGCCGTGGCTGCGCAAGATGGTCGGCGATGCACTGCAAGCACCGTTTGCCGAAGGGCTCGACCCCATGACGCTGGTGGCGCAAGGGGCATCGGTGTACGCAGCCACCGCCGGGCTGGACATGCAGCCCGCCAAGGTGGACACCGCGCACGGTCACAAGCTGTGGCTCCAGTTTCCCGCGATGTCGTCCGATCTTCAGCCGTACATCGTCGGCAAGCTCTTGCCGAGTGAGCACGATGCGACCAACCCTCCGCAGCGGCTGCGGCTGCTGCGCGCCGATGGCATGTGGCAGAGCCCCGACACCGCCATCGATCCCGAAGGCGGCTTCGTCATCCAGGTCGAGCTTCTGCCGCGCAGGCCGAACATCTTCAAGGTCGAAGGA
>ERZ724526.81-NODE-81-length-48566-cov-5.869865_pt1 | contig 48566 bp, 29 predicted proteins | sample MGYA00376059_ERZ724526 | MGnify/ENA primary metagenome ERZ724526 (study PRJEB28724, sample SAMN07190883) | activated sludge metagenome | isolation source: activated sludge of sewage treatment plant in Hong Hong | place: Hong Kong | collected 2016-03-17 ...
CCGCGCATGGGAATGGTATTCCGGACCCGGAATACCATTCCGGGTTACAAGGTGCGGCAATTTGGATGTCCCTTTTTTCGGAAAACATCTGACAAAAAACGAATAGAACGGTATGCCGGGCATTGACCGGGTGGGCATGTAGTCGTCCGGTAAAAATCTACATCTGTCAATACTAAAAAGACCTATAAGGTTTTGAAAACCTTATAGGTCTAAGTAATTGATAATCAGGTCAAAACCGCCCTTTATACCCTGATTTATTCGGGTTTAACCAACTTGCCACTCTGGAGCAGACTGCCGTTGCCATCGTACAGATTGGCGATGTAAAATCCCGGACGCAGGTCGCCCGTATTCCAGGTATAGGTAAAGGTACCCGCCTGCTGGAAACCGTTGTACGCCGTCGCCACGTATTTGCCCTGCATATCGAATATCCGAACGGATATATTGGTAGGCAGGTTAACCTTGAACTCGAAAGTGGTTTGGGTAGAGAACGGGTTGGGGTAATTTTTCATCAATACCGGTTTCTGGCTCAGGCCTATACCGTTACCTCCCTGAAATACTTCGCTGGTAGCCGTGACGATCGAACCGCCACAGGCGCCCGTACCGCTTTGCGGCATGGCGAGATACGGGAATGATGCCGTAAAGGCCACGTCGTTGCTTTCCACACCTGTTGTAAAGGTCAGCACATCGAGCAGGTCCTGGGTAACCGGGTTGGGGCTGCCGGCTGTGTAATCGTCGTACCACAGTCCGATAGCGGCCAAAGCCACGCCGCCAACCGCTTGCAACTCAATGCGGGTAACGTCGTCTTCCAGTCGGCGACCGTTGGGAAATCCGTCCATATTCGGGATAAACTGAATAGCGGTGCTTTGATTGTAAGCCGGGTCGGTCAGTCCGAGTACGGCTGCCTGCACGATACCCAGCGGGCTGAAGGCGGGGTCCTGCCTGCCCGTCGCCGGCACGGCCATATTCAGGCGCAGCATATCGCCGCCATTGGGCAGGAAGTTGTTGATAAAAGGCTTGCCTGCCGCCAGCGGGTTGCCGTTTTTGCCCGTCGCCAGTTGGTACGGCGGGAAGTTGGGCACACCGGTGTGGAATATGGGCCATAGGTCGACCGAGCGCGGCTGTCCGGGTCCGGGCAGGAGCAGCGTGCCGAAAACGGCATCATCGAGCGCCGTACCTGCAACTGCCGGGCTACCCTTCAGGGCGTACAGTCCGTCTTTTCCGTTGCCGAAATCGAAAGCCTGGAGCGCGTTGCGCTGGATGCGCAGCGGCGAAAACGCCGGAACAGCGCCTCCAAAAAGATCATCATCCATATAAAGCGCCAGTTCGGGGTTGTAGAAATAGCCGTCGAGGGTATTGTCGCTCAATTCGTCGTATGGCGTCAGGGCGTTCCAGTAGTCTTTTTGTCCGACCGGAATAACCGCCTCGTTGGTGAGGGGCATGCCGAGGCGCGATACCTGCACCCAGGGACCCGAATATACCGGGTTGGCGTTCGCCGACAGGGTCCGGATCTGCTGGCGGCTGGCCGAGGCCCACACGCCGATCACGTAATCCGGGTCGAGGATTGTCGTCGGCGTAGCCGGCGCGCCTGTTTTCAGCAGGGTGGCGATGGGCACCTGGATAGCAATGGCGCTGACGTTGAAGCAGGCCAGTCCGTCGCGGGGCGTGCCGTTCTGCCGGGGCGCGTCGCCCAGGTCGAAGATACCGCCGAGGTCGACAAAAAACGGATCATCGGTGGTGCCGCAGAATACTTTTTCGCCGCTGGTGGTGGTGGTGATGGCGTTATTCATCAGATTGGCGTAGGTAGTGCCCAGTCCGGCGCCCGATTCGATCGACCGAGGGCCGATATTCGGCGGCGGCACGATGCCGTTTTGCACGATCACCTGAAAACTCGCCCCGCCGTCGATGCTGCGCTCGAGCGTGTAGGTTGTTTTGAGGTTCTGCTTGCCCAGCCGGATATTGAAAAAGGTAGAGGGGTCTTCATTCGTCCGGTTAAACGTAAAGCGGTACACTATCTCGTCGCCCGGTTTGGTGGCGTCGTTGTCGATGTGTATCTCGTAGCGGATATTCTCGCCGAAAGAGTAATAATTGGGGCCACCCTGCGGCAATTGCAAGGGCACATAAGTGGCGATAATCGTGATGGTATTCGATGCATCAGGGCTTCGGAATGCGTAGAGGTCTACGTTGTCGGCCAGGGGGTCGTCGGCGATCATCGGCGCCTCGCGGTGGCTGGAGGCGAGCGCCGCCGTCGCTGTCAGCGCTGCAAATGCGCTGGCCAGCAGGTATTTAGCGATATGGTTGCGTGTCATTGTCAAACTTTTTAGATGGTTGTTTTACATATCCTGTGCAGGCATTAATTGCCCACTTCCGACCCGCTCCAGGGCGATGCCACATACGGGAAAGATGTTTTGAAAGGTTTGTCATTCCGATCGACGCCCGTGCGATAGGTCAGTACATCGATCAGGTCTTGCGTTACGGGGTTCGGACTTCCGACGGTGTAGTCGTCGTACCACAGACCGATGGCCGCGAGCGCTGCGCCGGCTACTGCCTGAAGTTCGATTACGGTGACATCATCCTCCAGCCGGCGGCCATTGGGAAAGCCGTCCATGTTGGGGATAAACTGCACCGAAGTGCCGGAGTTGTACGCCGGGTCGGTCAGCCCGAGTACAGCGGCCTGAATGATGCCCAGGGGACTGAAATTGGGGTCCTGGCGGTCCGTTGCCGGCACAGCCATGTTCAGGCGCAGCATATCGCCGCCATTGGGCAGGAAATTGTTGATGAAGGGTTTGCCTGCCGCCAGCGGGTTGCCGTTTTTACCCGTTGCCAGTTGGTATGGCGGGAAATTGGGTACACCGGTGTGGAAAATAGGCCAGAGGTCGACGGAGCGCGGCTTGCCGGGTCCGGGCAGGAGCAGCGTACCGAAAACGGCATCGTCCAGGGCCGTGCCGGCTACTGCCGGGCTGCCCTTCAGGGCGTACAGGCCATCTTGTCCGTTGCCGAAATCAAAAGCCTGCAGCGCGTTGCGCTGGATGCGCAGGGCAGCGAAAGCAGGCACGGCACTACCAAAGAGGTCATCGTCCATATAAAGCGCCAGTTCGGGGTTGTAGAAATAGCCGTCGAGGGTGTTGTCGCTCAACTCGTCGTAAGGCGTCAGGCGGTTCCAGAAATCCTTGTCGCCAATCGGGATAACCGCTTCGTTGGTGAGCGGCATGCCAAGGCGCGAAACCTGTACCCAGGCTCCGGCATCCACGGGGGCGCTGCCGTCGCTCTGCAGCGTGCGCATCATCTGGCGGCTTGCCGAAGCCCAAACGCCGATCACATAGTCCGAGTCGAGGATGCTGGTCGGCGTAGCGGGCGCGCCCGCCTTGCGCAGGGTGGATATAGGCACCTGAATGGCAATCGTATGTACGTTGTATCTGCCGAGCCCGTCGCGGGAATCGCCGTTTTGACGCGGCGCATCGCCGAGGTCGAAAATGCCGCCCAGGTCGACAAAGAAGGGATCGTCGGCAGGACCGCAGAACACCCGCTCGCCGGTTGTGCTCATCATGATGGAGGAGGCGATCAGGCTTTCATAGGAGGTATTGAGGCCTGCGCCGGATTCGATCGAGCGCGGACCGATGTTGGGCGGCGGCACGATACCGTTTTGCAGCACGGTCTGGAACGTCGCTCCGCCGTCGATACTGCGTTCGAGGGTGTACGTCGTTTTCAGGTTTTGTTTGCCCAGGCGAATGTTAAAGAAGGTGGTGGGGTCTTCGTTCACCCTTTTAAACGTGAAGCGGTAGACGATCTCGTCGCCCGGCTTGGTGGCATCGTTGTCAATATGAATTTCATAGCGGATGTTCTCTCCGAACGTATTGTAGTTCGGTCCGCCATAGGGCAGTTCCGCCGGGATGTAATTGGCAATGATGGTGATGGTGTTGGGGTCGTCGGGACTGCGGAATGCATAGAGGTCCGTGTTGTCGGCCAGGGGGTCGTTGGCGATCAGCGGCGCCTCCCGGTGGCTGGAAGCGTACAAAGACGCACTGCATACACCGAAAAACAACGCGAGCATGACCGGCAGACGGCACAAGGCATGTTTGAAAATGGTAGACATAGTTGCTTTTTTTGATAAAAGAAGAAGATTGTTGAACCTGCAGGCCGCGGCATCATGGCTGGCATTTTGCCTGTGTTCATCCGGATAAGCCTTCGTCGTAGCCTGTGAACTTCATATACGAGGCCCGCGTCGATCCGGATTTTTCAACCCTTCTTTTTTTATCAACAGCCGCGGGGGCCGGCAAATCCGGTCCGACGCCGGATTTGCCCGGTGCAGTTCAACCGCCGGTTTTCCCCGCTCACCCCCCGCTTCCTTCAATCCACGGTTTTTGCCTTTTCAGGAATGGCGCACGCTGCCATGTTTGCACTGTCAATACATCGAAAAAATGTTTCACTGAAAAAATAAAACAATGAAATCAAATCTTGCCTTCCTGTTCCTTACCCTGCTCCTGTTTCCCCTCGTCCTTTCCGCTCAAAGTTCTACCCTTCGCGGCGTGGTGCTCGACAAACAATCGGAATCGCCGCTCATCGGCGCTACCGTCCAACTCATCCGGACGACGACGGAAGCCGCAGACGGCGACATGGGCGCCATTACAGACGCCAATGGCGTGTTTGTATTAAAAAACATCGCTGTGGGCCGGCAGACGCTGCGAATCTCCTACATCGGTTACGAGCCCCAGACCGTTCCGAACATCCTCGTCACGGCGGGCAAGGACGTACAACTCGATATCCGGCTGGAGGAATCTTTCTCCAAAATGAATGAGGTAGTGATCACTGCAAAAGCCGACAAGGACAAGCCGGTGAACGATCTGGCGACGATCTCCGCCCGGCAGTTCAACACCGAAGAGGTGCGGCGCTATTCCGGCGGCCGCAATGATGTGGCCAAACTCGTCGCCAATTTTGCAGGCGTAGCGGCCAACAACGATGCGCGCAACGACATCGTCATTCGCGGCAACTCGCCCACCGGTGTGCTGTGGCGTCTCGAAGGGGTACCCATCCCCAACCCGAACCACTTCAGCACGCTCGGCACAACCGGCGGCCCCGTCTCGGCGCTCAACCCCAACCTGATCGCCAATTCGGACTTCCTCACCGGGGCTTTTCCGGCCGAATACGGCAATGCACTGGCCGGCGTATTTGATATCAACCTGCGCACCGGCAACAAGGAACGGATGGAATTTACGGGCCAATTGGGCGCATTTTCCGGGCTGGAAGCGGTAGCCGAAGGCCCGCTGAACAAAAAGAACGACGGCTCGTTCGTGGTCGCCTACCGCCATTCCTTTGCCGAACTTGCCGACGCCGCCGGTCTGAATATCGGCACCGACGCCACGCCGCGGTACAAGGACCTGACGTTCAATGTCGATCTTGGCAACACCAGGGCGGGCAAGTTTTCCCTGTTCGGCATCGGGGCCTACAGTGCCATCGACTTTATCGGGGCAGAACTCGACACGACCGATCTGTTTGCCAATCCCAACGAAAACGCCTACAACATCTCCAAATTCGGGGTACTCGGACTAAAACACAATATCCTGCTCAACGACCGGTCTTACCTGCGCACGGTGATCTCCGCCTCGTACTCGGGCAACCAATACACTGCCGACGATTTGCTGATCGACAACGGCACACCTTTCCGGATATGGGATGTGAAGGATGCCAATACGGTCTACCGCCTGTCGTCGTACTACAACCTGAAGATCAGCAACCGGTTTACCCTGAGAACCGGAGTTCTGCTGCAACAGCAGCAACTCGATACGCGTGTCGACACGCGCGACAACACGGAAGACCTCGACGACGACAACAAGCCCGACTGGTTTACCCAGCGCGATTTCGACGGGTGGTTCCATCAATCGGAAGCCTATGCGCAGGCTCAATACCGCCTGACGGAAAACGTGACGCTCAATGCAGGCCTGCACTCCCTCTATTTTGCAAAGACCGAAGACCTGGCCATTGAACCGCGGGCAGCCGTCAACTGGCAGTTTGCACCCAAACACATGCTGAGTTTCGGTTACGGCCTGCACCACCAGACGCAACCGCTGCCGGTATTCCTGCTGCGCGAGCGCCAGCCCGACGGCTCCTTCATCGAAACCAATAAAGACCTGGGCTTTACCCGCAACCAGCACTTCGTACTCGGCTACGATTTCAAACCGGCCGCCAACTGGCGCATCAAGGCCGAAGGCTACTACCAGTCACTGTCCGACGTGCCCGTGGAGTCGCTGCCGACCAGTTTTTCCCTGCTCAATGCGGGCGCCGACTTTATCTTTCCCGAAAAATACAACCTCGTGAATAAGGGCACGGGCACCAACATCGGTGCTGAACTGACGGTGGAAAAATTCTTCAGCAAGGGGTATTACGGGCTGGTCACCCTGAGCGTTTTCGACTCGAAATACAAGGGTTCCGACGGTGTGGAGCGCAGCACGGCATTCGACGGCGGGTATGTACTGAATGTACTGGCCGGCAAGGAATTTCAGATCGGCAGCACCGGTCGCCGCTTCTTTACCCTCGATACCAAACTGACCACGGCCGGCGGCCGGCCCTATACCCCCGTCAATCTTGCTGCCAGTCAGGCTGCCGGTGAAGAGGTGCTGTACGACGACCAGGCATTCAGCCTGCGGCTCGACGATTATTTCCGCTGGGACGTGAAACTCGGTTTCCGGGTCAACAGCGCGAAGCGCAAACTGTCGCAAACCTTCTTCCTCGACTTCCAGAACGTGACCAACAACGCCAACATCTTTGCCATGCAGTACAACGAGGTTCGGGGTAATGTGGGCCGAATCGACCAGATCGGTTTCTTCCCGGATATCCTGTATCGCATCGAGTTCTGATGCGGAGATATTTCCCGCAGATTTCCGCAGAATAAATTCCCAGATCGGCGCAGACCATATTTTATTTCTGCGGGAATCTGTGAATTTTTTCTGCGGAAATCTGCGGGAAAATTTCATGCTGCACCACTTGAACCTGATCTTCCGAACGATGTTAACCTCCGTTTACATATCTTTGGTCACCCTATCCACCCGTTTGCCATGAAAAAAAAATGCTTCCGCGATGTTGCCGGTTTCGACGACCGCCTGTTGATGGCCATCGGCATTCCCCTGGCCAGCGTGGTGATATCCCTGTTGTTATTCAGTGATGCGTTGGAAGCAGGCGACTGGCCTTATTTCCTGGCTTGTATTCCTATGTCATTGGTATACACAAGCTGTTTCTGGCTTGGCATGCGCTGGTCTTATTACGAAACCAAACTGCGCTTTCCGGCATTCGAGGATATTCGCAAGCGCCTGTTCTGGATGATACTGGCCTTTCTGGCGTTGTTTTTTGTGATCAATAAAACCCTCGACAGCCTGTTTGCTGTCCTGAAAAACGCCCATAACCACAAACCCGATCCAATTGTCGATTTCCTTATTTCGCTGGTGGTATCGGCGTTGGTCATCGCCATCTACGAAGCGCTTTCTTTTTACATCCAGCTCGAACGCACCGTAGCCGAAAAAGTGGAACTCCAGCGCCAGAATATCGAATCGCAACTGGAAGGCCTGCGAAACCAGGTAAACCCCCACTTCCTGTTCAACAGCCTCAATACCCTGATCTATCTTATCCCGGAAGACGCCGACAAGGCCGTTCATTTTGTGCAGCAACTGAGCAAGGTTTACCGGTATGTACTGGAAAGCCGCGACACCAAGATGATCCCGCTCCGCGAAGAACTGGAGTTTCTGCATTCTTATATTTTCCTGCTCCACGAGCGGTTCGGCGACAACCTGAGGGTAGATATCAGGGGCCTTGACCAACGGCAAAACGCTGCAATCGTCCCGCTGACCCTGCAACTTTTATTTGAAAACGCCATCAAACACAACATCATTTCCACGGAAAAACCGCTCCACGTAGATGTATTTGCCGAAAATGGCCACCTGGTGGTGCGCAACAACCTGCAGCGCAAAAACCAGGTGATGGATTCTACCGGTATTGGCCTTCAAAATATTAAAGACAGGTACCGGCTGATCGCCAATCGCGAAGTGGAGGTCATCGCCTCCCAACAATACTTTACCGTAGCATTGCCCATCGTTGAACTTACAGATCAATGAAGATACTGCTTATCGAAGACGAGCTCCCGGCAGCCCGGCAACTGACCAAACTCCTGATGGCGCATAATCCGGCTTTTCAGATCATCGACACACTGGATACCGTAGAAAGCGCCGTCCGGTGGATCCGCACTTTCCCGGCGCCCGACCTGGTATTTATGGATATCCAGATCGCCGACGGGCTTAGTTTCGATATATTCAGGCAGGTCGAGGTAACCGCTCCGGTGGTTTTTACTACGGCCTTCGATCAATACGCCGTTCAGGCCTTCAAGGTAAACGCCATCGACTACCTGCTGAAACCGGTCGATCCGGAAGAATTGAAACGCGCGCTGGAACGGATAGAAAGCCAACGTGCCAACCCCGCCTCCTTCAACCTCGAGGCGCTGTCGACCTATTTTAAAAAAGAAACCTACAAAGACCGTTTTCTGGTCAAAACCGGGCAGCAACTCACCTTCCTGGCTGCCGGCGATATCGCCTTTTTCCGCTCCTCTGACGGATTGACACAAGCCTTCACTTTCGGCGGTAAAAAATATTTTGTAGACAACACGCTGGAAGACCTCGAGCGCTTGCTCGACCCGCGCCAGTTTTTCCGCATCAACCGCGGTATGATGGTATGCCTCGATGCCATCCTCAAGATTCACCCGCACCTGAATGGTCGACTGAAACTCGAAACAAAACCTGCAACTCCGGAAAGCGCTTTCGTCAGCAGGGAAAGGGTAGTAGCGTTCAAAAGCTGGCTGGGCGGTTAAATTAATCAGGCCCGGCTGGTGGTTTATTTTAAATCAGCGCCTAACTTTACACGCTGCCTTTTTCGGTTTTTCAATTCTGAGCCCCTTGCGCCTCGCTGCGGGAAGGGAAAAACTGTCGCGAAACTTGCATATGCAATGCATTTTTTTGTGTACAGTTTAAGTCCGCCTACTTTTGAACATCCATTGCCGTGATTTTCCCTTGATTTTATACCGCCGCAGCAGCGTCAGGTAGCAATACAGAGTCTGATTAATCCAACACATCTAATTCACATCTAAAATTACCGAGTTATGAGACTATCTCTAATCACTTTTCTTTTATTAATGCTCTGTAGCGGCGTAAGGCTGTCTGCGCAATCCTCATTGAACTGCCCACCGGGTGTGGTAGGTTCGTCGAGTTGCGCCTCGGCATGCCTGAGCTGCGATTTGTCTTTCTTCGATGACAAGCTGGGTGGAGTGCTTCCGCAGCCGATCATTGTTGAAAGCTGCATTGCCGGGGTGCCGCCTCTGACGCTGGAAAGCCCGCGGTGGTACCGGTTCATCGCCGGTTCGCCGTCCATCAACTGGGTTGTCAAAACCAACGACGACTGCTTTAACAACGGCGTGAGCCTTGAATATGCGGTACTTGCAGGATGCACCAACCCGCCACTAAAGGCGCTGGCCTGCGAACAGCTCATCCCCGGAAATCCCTATATATTCGTCCAAAACCTTACTGTCGGTCAGACCTATTATCTGGTCATTGATGGCCAGACCCTCGGCGACTGCTCTTATTCGCTGGAAGCTTTCATGGGTTTACCCATCGCGCCGCAACTGGGCACGCTGGAGCCTATCCAGGGCCTCACGTCGGTATGCCCCAAAGCGACCACCTCCTACTCCATTCCTCCGGTACAATACGCGACCAATTATATATGGTCGGCTCCTTCCGGTTCGAAAATTAACGGCGGATCCAATGTAGCACAACTGGGATCCAACGGCACTACCGTCGATATTCAATTCGGTACCGTCGGCGGGTCGGTTTGTGTAACAGCCATCAATGGCTGCGACACGCCGCTCACTACCTGTATCCCCATCGTAAATGCGCCGTTGGGCATTACACAACTGCCAGACCTTGAACTTTGCTTTGAAGAGTTGCCCTATATATGGCCCGAATCTCAAAACCAGGCTATTCTGACTCCCGGAACGTTTATTCTTACCTCCCAGCCCTTCCCTTCGTTCCTGGGCTGCGACAGTATCGTGCGTCAGAAGATCAAAGCCCTGCCGCGCAAATTCAAAAACCTGCCTCCGAAATGGCTGTGCAAGGAGGAGTGCTTCTATGTCAACGGATTTGAGTACTGCGATGCCGGCACCTACCTGGAGATTATCCCGGCAGATAATGGTTGCGACAGTACCCTGAGCTTTACGTTGTTCAAAGTGCTGGCCACCGCAGCCGCGCAGGTGGAAGATACCCTGACTTGTAAAAAAACATCCGTGTTGCTGACCAGTACGGGATCATCCACAGGCAACACGATCTTTTACCGATGGCTGAATCCTTCGGGTACCGTGATCAGTACCGCCGATACGGCAATTGCCACCGTACCCGGAGAGTACTCCTTTATTGTGACCAATTTCGGCGGTGGTGGCGTCACCTGCGAGGATACGGCAAAAGTGACCGTTATTGGCAATACAACACCGCCTCTGGCCGATGCAGGTCCCGACCGGGTGCTCAACTGCGATGAACCATTGATACAACTGCAGGGCTCCGGCTCGGTAGGAAGCCAGTACACCTATCAGTGGACGACGCTTATCGGTGGCAATATCGTTTCCGGCGGGAACACCCTGACGCCCACCGTCAACGCTCCCGGAACCTACCGCCTTACCGTGACCAATGAAATAAACGGTTGCACGGCCGGGAACAATGCGAAGGTGACCTCCATCCAGCTACCGCCTTCGGCCAGCGCAAGCGGCGGCACATTCTCCTGCGTGGTGCCCAATGTTACCCTGCAGGTAACGACCAACGGCAACAACCCGAGCTTCGAATGGAGCGGACCGAACGGCTATTCCTCTACCCTTCAGAATCCGGTGGTAAATGTGGCCGGCAGCTATACCGTAACGGTTACGGATGCCGTCTCGGGCTGCACCAACGCTGCTATTGCGACGGTTGTCAGCGATGTGGTACTCCCTGGTGCTGAAGCCACCGGCGGAGCCATTACCTGCAACGACATTACCGTACAACTCAACAGCGTAACGCAAGGCCAAAGCCCCGTATACGCATGGACAGGCCCGAACGGCTTTACCTCCAGTCTGCCCAATCCCGTAGCAACCGAAGCCGGCACCTACAACCTGACTGTTACAGGCAGCAACGGTTGCTCCAGCACCGCTTCGGCAACAGTTGATCTGGACAATGACGTCCCGGGTGCGACCCTGGCCGTTCCAAGCACCCTCAACTGCAATGTGGCGTCGATTTCAATTACGGCTTCCAGCAATGGCCCGGCAGCACTCCTGACCCACGATTGGACCCTGCCGGATAACTCTACCGTTTCGACAGCCGAGATTCCAATGCTTACAGCAGATGCTCCGGGAACATACAGCGTGGTGATCACCAATACACAAAACGGTTGCACCAGTACTGCCACCGCAACTGTCGTGCAGAACCCCGTTGTCACTGCCGATATCGCATCCGCTGTCAATATTCTGTGCTTCGGCGATGAAACAGGAAGTGTAGATGCAACAGCCGCCGGCGGCAACGGTACCTATACTTATCTGTGGAGCAACGACGCCGTCACACCGGCCATCACCGGCCTGGGCGCCGGCACCTACACGGTGACCATTACCGACGGCGAGCAATGCAGTGCAACGGCGACTGCCACGCTTACGCAGCCCACTGCCATCGTCCCGAACACGACTTCCACACCGGAATCCACCAATGGCGCGGAAGACGGAACAGCCAGCGCCAACCCGACAGGCGGCGTGGGCCCGTACACTTACCTGTGGAATACAGATGAAACAACCGCAAGCATCGAAAACCTGCTTCCCGGACTGTATACCGTAACAATCACAGACGCGAACAACTGTACCGCCGTTGCATCCGTAGAGGTGCTCCCGGGCAGTTGCGGCATATCGCTTGGGTTCAGCGTGGTACCGCCAACCTGCAACAGCGCTTCCGATGCCTCCATCACCGTGGAACTGACCGGCGGAAACGGTCCGTTTACGTACGAATGGAGTTCTATGGGCACTGATTCGGTGGAAACAGGCTTGCCTGCAGGAAACTATATGGTAACGGTGACCGATGTTTTCGGTTGTGTTGTTTCCGGATCGGTCAATGTTTCCGATCCCGCATCGATCGCACTGTCGCTCAGCAATCAGGTCAATACCATGTGCTCCAACGAGACCAACGGCTCTGCCACCGTATCGGCAATGGGCGGCACGGGTTCTTTCATGATCGCCTGGGATAACGGACAGACCGGCCCAACTGCGACAAACCTCGCTCCCGGTACCTATATCGCGACCGCGACAGATGGCAACGGTTGTACCGCTCAACTCCCGGTAACGATCGCAGCAGTTGATATGCAGCCACCGGTGATCGCAACAGATCCCATCACGGCTCCGCTGGGCAATACCGGCAACGTCACACTCAGTGTCCAGTCGCTCGGCCTGAACGTGACCGACAACTGCGGCGTCGGCTCGGTTTCTTTTGTTCCGTCGACCTTTAACTGCGCCCAACTGGGCCCACACGACGTGGTGGTGACCGCCATCGACGGCGCCGGCAACCAGACCGTTGAAACTGTCGTCGTAACTATCGTCGACAACCTCGCGCCCAACCTCGACTGCCCGGCCAATGTAGTGCGCTGCTTTGGCGACAATATCGTGGAATACCCGGCGCCTGTGGCTATGGACAACTGCCTGGGTATCGGCGGATCGTTTGCCATGCCTTCGGGCCTGCCCAGCGGCTCCACTTTCCCCGACGGTGTCACGACCAACACATTCTCATACACCGATGCCAACGGCAACGTAGGCTCCTGTTCCTTTGAAGTAACCATTCTGAGCCCGCTGGTCGTCAGCCTCGGCGCCATCGTCGACGATATCGATAACCAGAACATCGGCAGCATCGATATCAACGTCAGCGGCAGCCTGGCGCCTTATTCCTTCCAGTGGACGCTGAACGGCACGCCTTTCTCGCTTGAGGAGGATCTCACCGGACTCGGCATGGGCAATTACCAGGTAATCGTTACGGACAGCGCCGGTTGCATGGCCGCCAGCGAATCCTTCACGGTGAAAAGCGTTACAGGCACCAACGAGCCGGGATGGGCATCGGGACTGCTGATCGTGCCCAACCCGACAAGCGGGCAACTTTCGGTCATCTTCTCGCGCCCGCTCGATACCGACGTGCAACTCACCGTACACGATATGACAGGTCGTCTGGTTCAACAGCAGTCGTCGTCGACACCCAAACGTGTTGATTTCGACCTCTCTACCCTGCCGGGTGGCTTGTACAAAATGACTATACTCGTGGACAACCAACTGGTCGTCCGCAAAATAGTGGTAAGCAGATAAATCCTTGTTTTACAGGGAAAATTGCGAGAGCCGCTCCGTTTACGGGGCGGCTCTCCGCTTTTCAGACGGTTTCTCCGGTATGTTGTACAGCAATATCAATCGGCAAAACCCGCTTTTTTATGCGATCCGTCGCAGTAGGGTTTATTCTGCGACTGACCACAGCGGCAAAAGGCCGTTACCTTGTGTTTGACTGTTTCGGTGCCGTCAGCGTGTTTTACCCGGATGTTGCCGTATACCATAAGCGGCCCGTTGGGTGAGGCTTCCACGATGGTTTCGACATCCACCTGACCGGGCTCCACGGCCTTTTCTCCATTGCGGTACCAGCTCAATGCCCCGGACGGGCACTTGTCCACCTGTGCCATGATAGCCGCCGTATCGGCGCCGTCCATATCGATCCAGGGCTTATTGCGCGGATTAAACACTTCCAGCAGTCCGCGCCAGCAAAGCGTGGAATGGATGCATACGTCCGGTTTCCAGACAACCGTGATATCGTCGTTCGAGTACTGCTTTTCCATAAATTCTCCTTGTTTTTTCTATAAACAATAAATACTCGTGTCTCCTTTAAATGTCCGGCCCGAGCAAATCCTCCAGCCGTATTCCCCTCGAGCCTTTGATCAGGATCAGGCTATCTTCAAAAGCCTGTTTACCGAACCAGACCTTTGCCGCCGCGGTGTTGGGAAAATGCAGCGCCCTGAACCTGGCGTAGTTGGTACGGCCAAATTCAGGCCCCACGAGTACGATCACATCGGGTTTTAGTCGCGCGGCAAAACGCAGGATGGCCTCGTGCTCTTTGAGGCTGTCTGCGCCTAATTCGAGCATATCGCCGAGGATAGCCACTTTTCGCGCGCCAGGCATGGCATGCAGGCTTTCCAGGGCCGGGCGTACACTGGAAGGGTTGGCATTGTAGGCATCCAAAAAGATCGTGTTGCTGCCCCGTTGCAGCAGTTGGGAGCGGTTGTTGGCGGGCACATAACCTTCGAGGGCGGCCTTTATTTTTTTCGCCGGCACCTTGAAATAGATGCCGAGGGCAATGGCCGTCATGATATTATTGAAATTGTGCCGTCCGGCAAGTTGGGTCTGCACCTCGACAGCGTTGCCGGAATCGTCGGCAATGAACGCCGCACCTACGAAGGGCGTTTCGCCGGTCAGCATGATGCTGATGGTCTCCTCGTCGTCGCGGGCCTCCAGGGTTGCGGAACGCATATACCGGATTTTGCGCCGGTTGCTGCGTGTCATGGTCGACAGGTACTTTTCCGACAGGTTCACAAACACCCAGCCATTGTGGCGGGCTAAGTAGCGGTACAATTCGCCTTCGGCTTTTTTTACGCCCTCTATGCTGCCGAATCCTTCGAGGTGTTCCTTGCCGATATTGGTCAGGAGGCCGTGCGTCGGCCGCGCGATCTCGCAGAGTTGTTCGATATCACCGGGCTGATTGGTGCCCATTTCCACGACGGCCACTTCCGTTTCGGGCGGCATGGCCAGCAGGGTCAGCGGCACGCCGATGTGGTTGTTGAGGTTGCCCTTGGTGAAATGACAGGGGTAGTGGCTGCTGAGCACGGCAGCGACGAGTTCCTTGGTGGTCGTTTTGCCGTTGGAACCCCCGATGGCGATAAGGGGTATATCGAACTGGTTGCGGTGGTGGGCCGCCAGTTGCTGCAAAGCCTGTAATACATCGGGCACCAGCACAAACCGGTCGTCGAGGCGGTACGCCGGGTCGTCTATCACTGCAACAGCAGCGCCCTTTTCGAGCGCCTGCGCGGCAAATTTGTTGCCGTCAAAGTTGCCGCCTTTCAGGGCAAAAAAGATACAGCCGGGCGTAAGTTGCCGGGTGTCGGTGCAGACGACCGGGTGTTGGCGGTACAATGTGTACAGTTCGGAAATATTGGAAAGCATACCGTTTGCTCGATGTGGAAAGCAAATGTACGCGGCGGGGCGGTCTTGTTGAAATTTAGTTCGGGGGTTGCCGTCAGAATTATTCAATACTTTTTATTCACGCGGACCCGAATCCTGAACAGGTATAGACCTCAACCAATTGGGCATTTTCCTCTTTTTCGTCAAAACAGCATGGTGTTACAACGGACCTGGAAGTCCGTTGTACGTGGTATGTGTTTACAAAACGAGGGGCTCCCGCCGTGTGGCGGGAGCCCCCGTTCTTATAAAATATTCACGGAGGATCAATTTCCATCCGCGTCAAACGCGTCAAAATCAAACAGCAGCGAGAATCGCAGCGTGTTGTCCAGCGGATTGCGCTGGTTGGTCGTGGGTACGAGGTACGAGAAGTTCAGTCCGAAAACATTGTACTTCACGCCGAGGCCGACGCTGAAATACTTCCGGTTGCCTTTCGAGTAGTGCTCGTAGAAATAGCCTGCGCGCACGGCAAACTGGTCGTCGTACCAGTATTCGGCGCCGGTGCCGATGGTGATCTCTTTCAGTTCTTCGCTGAAGCCGCCCGGTGCGTCGCCGAACGACTTGAACACGCCGCGCACGGAGGAATACTGCTTGTAATCGGGAATACCGTCGCCGTCGTCGTCGATTTCGGGGCGGGGTGTGGGCACGAGCAGTTTGTTGAAATCCGACGTAATCGTCAGTGTGTTGAACTCGTCGAGGTTAAACTTCCAGGCCAGACCCAGGCCGAGGTTGGTCGGGATGTAGTCGCGGTTGATGGAGTTCGTGTAGGTGATCTTCGAGCCAAGGTTGCTGATGGCTGCGCCCAGCGTGAACTCGCTTTTGTTTTTCGTGAACGTCACCGGCGCTTTGTAGGTCAGGGAGAGGTCGGCAGCGCCGGCGATACCGGGCTTGATCTCGTTGCCTTCCACCACGCGGCCGGTAGCCAGGTTGGAGTAAATAAACTTGGCGCCGATGGCTGCGGAAAAACGATCCGACAGTTTACGCGCATACCCTGCAGCTACCTCAAATTCATTTGGGCGACCCTGACCGAGCGACATGCCCTGCTCGTCGGTGAATTCGATATCGCCGAGCGAGAAATAGCGCAGGCCGAAACCGAGCGTCTGGAATTTATCGAGGCGCACATAGCCCGACAGGTAGGCCAGGTACACATCCTGCAGGCCCAGGTTGCGCATCCAGGGGGTGTAGGTAGCCGAGATGGAGACGCGCTTTTCGGCAAAAGCCAGTTTGGAAGGGTTGTAGTGCATCGCGTTGGGATCGGCAGAGGTGGCAATGCCGACGTCGCCCATAGCGCCGCCGCGGGCGTCCGGCACGATACGCAGGAAAGGCACGGCCGAAGTCACGGCATTTGCGCATCTTTCGCCGGTGATGGGGTTGAACCCGTTTTTACACTTGGGTTCAATTTGCGCCTGCAGCGTTGCAGTTCCGCACAACAGGCCTGCAACGATCAGTGACGAGGCGAATAATTTCTTCATGAGAGCAAATGAAATTTTAGTGGCAAAATGTAACTGAATGGGGGTATAGTCGGGTTTAAAGAGGTTTTGGTTGCGTTTAAAAAGTCGGGGGTTGTTCAGCACTGCTCATAACCCCTGTATATATTTTCAAAAAGCCTGCAAAAATACGCCGCATAAACGGCTTTATGCACCGGCTATTTTAAAATTACCAATTTTTCAAAATCACTTTCTGCGGTTGCCTGGGCGCCGCTCACATCGGTACCGCGCACTTTTACCCGGTACAGGTACACGCCCCGGGCCAATTGATCGCCGTATTCGTCCTTGCCGTCCCAGTTGATATCGGTCACGCGGTAACCGTCCGCCGGGGCAGACTGGATCAGTGTTTTCACCAATTTTCCCGATACGGTGAAGATGCTGATCTGCACATCGAGTATCTGGCCGGCCAGGTTGTGTTCAAACTGGAACCAGGTATTGGTGGTAAACGGGTTGGGGTAGTTCAGTACGTGGTCGAGGGCCGCCTTGCCGTCTTCTGCGACGACAAACTCCGTATATCCTTCCCCGGAATTGTTGGCGATATCCCAGCCTTTTACGCGCAGCGTGTGGCGTCCGGTGGAGAGGTTGCGCAGCGGGTAGATCGCCTGCCCTTTGCGGAAGTTGTCCTGCTCGCTTTCATAAAAATCATTCAGCACAATGGTTTCCAGCACATTACCGTCGAGTATTGCCGTCAGATCGTGGCCCAGGCTCACGCCGCTGACGTTCATGCCGTAGTCGTCGGAGCATTTCACGAGCACCTTCGGGTCGTTGTCAGTGATACCGCCGAACACGAAGGCGTCGGTATTCAGGAAAGGCTGTACCAGCGGCGGCGTATCGTCCTGTATCTGGTTGGCATTGCCGCCGATCACGATACTGCTGTAAGCGCCGGCGGCGTCGAGCGGGGTTCCGTTTTCTGCATAGTAACTGATCTTCCCGTTTCCGTAGGCGTAGTTGATATCTTTGGGTACGATGAAATCAATCGTGAAGGCGCCGTTGGTCACGGTAGCGCTGCCCTTGAAGATGATGTTGCGCTGCACCGTGAACGACTGCACAATACTGCCGGGGTCCTGCCCGAGCGTCGTGAGCGTCTGGGCCTTGTCGTACACCGACACGTACACTTTTCCGTTGAACCCGCTCAGGAGGTTGCCCAGGGTGTCGGTCACAACCCCTTCAAGGGTTACCGGCATCAGCGCTTTCAGGGTATCGGGCTGACCGGTACTGACGTCTTTTCCATTGATCTTCGTGGTCGACACGCGGTATTCGGGCAGGGCCAGAAACATGGCCGGATCGCCCAGAAGGGTAAAACGCCGGGCGTTGTCGATTTCGGAGGTGAGGCTGTTCTTGGCGTCTTTGAGGATATCGCCGATCGTTTTATAGCGACCGTTTTCCCGCCGGAACAGGAATTTTTGCACGGCGTCGGTCAGTTTTTCATTGCCGCTGATGTACACGGCGCGCACGGTGGTGAACAGGCCTATAGCGCCCGAATTCACCTTGATCAGCGATTGTTCGCCCCCGGTGAGGGTCTTGTAGTCGTCGTAGCCGCCAAAGGAGCAGGTGGCCGTGATGATAAGCGGGTACCTGTTCGGGTTATCCCAGCCGGCAATATCGTTGTTGTCAAGCACACGCTCCTGCGCCCAGCCGCGCGGACCGCCATGGCCGATGTACTGGGTGATGAGGTTGCCCTTGAAAATATTGGAATTGATGGCCGCCTTCACGTCGGGATAACGCTGACCGCCCGAGGTCGCTACCTGCTGGTAAGCATCGAAGTAAATTTTTTCCAGGTTGAACCACTGTTCGGCGCTGGCGGTAGCGTCAGCCAGGTCGTCGGCCTGATTGATGTGGGGGTTGCCGTCTTCGTCATCGGCGATGAACACATTGCGAAGGTGCCAGTCGCCCAGTGTGGCGGGGTCCTTGTCGTATGCAATGATCTTGTCTACCACTGCCTGTGCATCGGCGGCGGACCCTGCCGTGAGTCGCCCCACGGCGATATCGAGCAACCCGTTCAGCGAACCTCCGTCTTCGGGACTCAGGAGACCGAAATAATCATCGGAAGGATATGCCCGGATCGGGTCGAAAGATTCGGCCGTTTCAAAAACGGGAATCAGGTCTTTGTTGGTGCTGCTGTTGGTAATGTTGCGGGGGTCGAAGGAGCCGTCGCCAAACAGCAACAGCCATTCGAATTTGTTCGGACTCCGTTCGAGCAGCATCCGGGCGAAGTCGCGGATGGCGCTGGGGTCTTTACCGCCCGAGGAAAATTCGTTGTACAGTTGGTTGATGTTGACGGTGGCAACATCGAGGCCGCTGAACGATTTCCGGTGGTCGGCCAGTTGAACGGCCTGCGATTCCAGTTCGGGGTGGTACACGATGACCATGTGCACATTGTCGATTCCGTGCAGGTTCTGGTTGGCGAGTTTGCCGGCGACGGTCTCGGGCTTGGGGAATGCCGAATTGCCGTAAAAGGCAATGAAGTTGCGCAGTATATCCTGGGTATTGGCGCCAAATTCCGCAATGCTGCCATTCTGCGTAAATTTTTGCAGCAGGGGTTTTTGCGGATCGGTTATATCCCAGATAGCGAAGTTGCTGCCGTTTATGCCGGAAAGCCGGAACGTAGCGGCGTTTTGCGACATCGTTTGTTTGTCGCGAAATTCCATGGCCTGGCCGGTCATGATGAGCTGGCGCCGGGCGTTGACTTCAATAAAATCGAGCCATCCTTCGCTCTGCTGGCTGGTCGGCAGATATTCCAGTTTTGCGCTGATCTGGTTGCCGCCGCTCACCGGAAAGGTGGCCTGTATGACGCCCAAACCGGCGTACGTCGATTCGTTGTTGCTCACCACCACCCCGTTAATGCTGCGTGAAAAAACGGAGCCGTCGGCAGTAAGCCGTATGGTCGAGCCCGTTTGTCCGCAGCCGCAACGCGCGGCAAATTCCAGGCGAAGGCGTGCGTTGCTGCCGCTGACCAGGTTGGGGAGGTCGAAAGCATAACTCCGCTCGCGGGTCTGGTAGAAGTAGTCGCCGAACCATTTTTTGCCCGAACCCTGTGCCGATACAAAATTGTCGAGCAGGTTGGTCCGGTCGTCTTCAATGCGGCGCACATCGTCAAACTCTTCGGTGACGAAAGAAGCGGCAACGCTCGACTGTTCCTGAAGACGCAGCCCGTTACCGTCGCCGGTTTTGATAAAATACCAGCCGTAGCGGTCGTACAGGTTTTTGCGGACGGTGAGTTCCGGGTCGTTGGCGCTGGGCTTGTAGAACATGGGATCGGGCCCAACAGCATAAAACAGGATGTAGTCGCCTGCATCAAACTTGCCGTCTGCTTCGCCGACCACCTGAATGGCGTTTTCGATCAGGTCGTCCGGCCGGTCGTCGCTATTGCGCTCCGGCAGCATGGCGCCGCCGTTGCCGAACAGTCGAATGCTGCGCGGATCTACGTTGTCGAGGTTTGATATGCCCAGTTCGTTTTTCAGGAAATTATAATCGAGTTTGTAAATGCCCGTACTGGCAACGCCAAATTTGTACAGGGTGCCGGTGCTGAGCGCCGAATTGAAGGTGAACGGGCCGCCGCGCTCCGTCACAGGCGTTTGTTTCGGGGTAATGCGCACGTTGAGGGTAAAAGAAGTGACGCGCTCGTATCCGTTGCCTGCGCGGCGGACGGGCACGAAACGCACCTGTCCGAAAAACCGGTTTCTTTCCTGCGCCACTTTGGCTGTCAGCACGAGATCGGCGCCCAGCAGGGCGTCGTCGTCCGACGGCTTTTTGGCAAACGGCTCGTATTGTGCCGATACCAGCTCGACGCTGATCTCGGAAGGTCCTGACAGCAAAAACTGCTCGGAAAATACCGGCAGGGTAGGCGCTTCATCGCTGAAGGAACAGCCTTCAAAGTTCCAGAACTCGAGGATATCGCCGCCGGAAAGGGTATGTTGTACCGGAGCAGCATCCCATTTCAGGGTATGCTGAATGGTACGCGACGATTGCGCCTGCAAGGCCACAGCGCCGGTAAAAATCAGCAGGAGGGAAATGAGTTGATTCTTCATAAGCCGTCTGAACACGTTATTTTGAAAGGAGTGATGCGCATTGTTGTCGTAAAAAATTCAAACCGGCATCCTCCGTTCGCGCCAATCCGGTTTAGGGATTCGTGATTGCATGGCGCATGGGTGCGGTCGGAGGTTGCCCGGTATGGCGTGTTTTTTGGTCAAAAACAATTATCCGGGAAAGAGGATTCACCAATGGCATATAAAAAGCCGTTTGGCCGAAACCGGCACTTTGCACTTTCCCGGCGGTGCCCTACTTTCGCCCGTCACTAACCAGATAAGATGAAGCAAGACCGTATACTTATTATCGGCGCCGGTGGCCAGATCGGCGCCGTACTGACCGAAGCCCTCCGCGCAGCGCACGGAACCGACAATGTGGTAGCCACCGACCTGCGCGACCCTGGACCTCAAAACGGCCCCACCCAGGTGCTCGACGCCCTCGATATGCAGGCACTGGGCGAAGCCGTACAACACTGGCGCATCAATCAGATTTACCACCTCGCGGCCATCCTCAGCGCCACCGGCGAAAAAGACCCGATGCGGGCCTGGGATATCAATATGGGCAGCCTTTTCAATGTACTGGAAGTGGGGAGGCAAGCCGGTCTCGCAAAGATTTACTTCCCCTCGTCCATTGCCGTATTTGGCCGCGAAGCCGATCACTATCAAACGCCCCAGCATGAGGTACTGATCCCGGAAACCGTCTATGGCATCAGCAAGGTTGCCGGAGAGAACTGGGCCAACTACTACTTCCGCCGCTACGGGCTCGACGTGCGCTCGCTGCGCTATCCCGGTATCATCGGTTATCAAAGCATGCCCGGCGGCGGCACAACCGATTATGCGGTGGATATCTATCATTATGCCGTAAAAAAGCAACCTTACGAGTGCTTTCTGGGCCCGGAGACCAGTCTACCCATGTTGTATATGCCCGACGCCATCCGCGCTACGCTCGGGCTGATGGAGGCGCCGGCCGACCGGCTTACGGTGCGCACCAGTTACAACCTTGCCGGCATGAGTTTTACGCCTGCGGAGATTGCAGCCAGCATTCAGCATCAGGTGCCCGGTTTTACCATTTCGTACAAGCCCGACTTCCGGCAGGCCATTGCCGATTCGTGGCCGGCCTCGATCGACGATTCCGCTGCGCGCCACGACTGGGGCTGGAAACCTGAATACGATCTCGACGCCATGACGAAAGACATGCTGTTTCACCTGGCGGAGCGGTACCGCAGCTAGTCGAAGCGCTCCGGTTGCCCGGTTTCGGTTTTTGATATCTTTTTTCGCACTCCCAAAAGAAGCGCGATATTTGCCGCTTTGAAAGCATACCAAGCCCCCTTCACCATTAATTTCCTGGCAAAATGGCTGCTAAAAGCAAATCGAAATCGAAACAATCCGCCCAAAAGACGCCGGCGGCAAAACCGGCTGCAACATCGCGTCCCAGGGTTGAAATGCCGCGTACCCATACCTTTCCGCCCGGATTTTGGAGCCAGAACTGGCTTCCTGCAGTGGTGCTGATGGGACTTGCCGTTGTTTTGTACGCAGCATCGGCCGGATTCGGTTATGTGCTCGACGACCAGATGGTCATTTGGGAGAATGCCTACGTCCAGCAAGGGTTCGGGGGACTGCGCGACATTTTTGCCTACGACAGTTTCATGGGCTTTTTCCAGAAAAAAGAAGCCTTGTACCTGCTGGAAGGCGGGCGTTACCGCCCCCTTTCCCTGGCCACTTTTGCCGTGGAGGTCGGTATTTTCGGCAAGGACCATCCCGGCGTCAGCCACATAGTCAATATCATACTGTACGGCCTGACCGGCGTTTTGCTCTATCGAATACTGGCGGGTCTTTTTCCGATGAAAGAAAACGGCCGCTGGTATTTCAGCCTCGCCTTCCTGGCCTCCCTGATCTTCGTCCTGCACCCGCTGCACACCGAATGTATCGCCAACATCAAGGGGCGCGACGAGATCATGGCTCTGCTGGGCAGTCTGGGCGCGCTGTACGCCGTACTGAAGTACTACGACCGAAACAGCACCGCCTGGCTCGTCCTGGCCGGTGTTTTGCTGTTTCTCGCCCTGTTGTCGAAAGAAAACGCCATCACCTTTGTGGCCGTCATTCCGCTTACGGTGTGGTTCTTTACAAAGTTGCCTGCAGGGCGCAGTTTGACTTCCACGCTGCCGCTGCTGGCCGCTACCCTGCTGTTCATCATCGTGCGTTACAAGGCGCTGGGCTTTATGCTCAGCCACGGCAAGCCGATTACCGACCTGATGAACGACCCCTTCATGGGCATGGCGCGCAGCGAAAAACTGGCCACGACCTTCCTCACGCTGGGCTGGTACCTCAAACTGCTGTTCGTGCCGCACCCGCTTACCCACGACTACTACCCCTATCATGTACCCAAAGTGACGTTCGCCGACTGGCGGGTGCTGTTGTCGCTCGCCTTGTATCTTGGAATGAGCGTATGGGCACTCCTGAACCTGCGCAAACGAAGCGTCCCCGCTTATTCGATTGCTTTTTGGCTGATCACCCTGAGTATTGTGTCAAATCTCTTCGTGTCGGTAGGCACCTTCATGAACGAACGCTTCACGTACATGCCTTCGATCGCATTTTGTATTCTGGCGGCATGGTTCATTACGCGAAAACTTCCCGAGTGGTTCAAGGAACAGCCTGAGCAGCCGGGCATCCTCGCTGCGGGGTTAATGATCGGCGTTGCGGCGTTTTTTGGCTGGAAAACCGTCACCCGCGTGCCCGACTGGAAGGATGCCGCATCGCTGAATGAAGCGGCCATCCGGGTGTCGTACAACAGCGCGCGCTCCCATTGTTTTTACGTTACCTCGCTGTACAAGGATGTTTACCAGAAAACAAAGGATCCGGTACAGAAGGCGGCCCTGGTAGACTCCATGGAATACCATATCAAGCGCTCGCTGGAGATCAACCCCAACTACAGCGCCGCCCTGGTGATGCGTTCGGCCGTGGCTGCCGCCCGCTTCGAGCAGGACCACCAATTGGACAAACTTTTCCACGAGTTCGAATACATCATGGAAAAGATACCCTATAACCCCAATTTCCGGAACTTTCTGGACCAGTACATGAAATACCTCGACGGCTCGAATGCCGACAAATACGTCGCGTTCTGCCACCGCGCGGGTTACGAATTTTATTTCCTGAAGAAAAACGACCCGCAAACGGCATTGAAGTTCCTCCAGTTCGGCATCGACCGCCAAACGGAAGACATCCGCCTGCTCGACGACGCATCGGAAGTGTACACCGCGCTGGGCGATCCGGCGAAGGCGGCGGAAATGAAGGCCCGGGCAAATGCACAGCGGTACTGATACGGGTACCGGCAGCAAAACATCAGTTTTACCCATTACCGAAGCGATGAAAGTAACCGACCATTTTATAAAGGCAAAAGACAAAACACTGGTGTCGTTCGAAGTGCTTCCTCCCCTGAAGGGCGGCAGCATGCAGGCCATCTTCAACACCCTCGATGCGTTGATGGAGTTCAAGCCGCCGTTTATCGACGTGACTTACCACCGCGAGGAGTTTATTTACAAGAAACGCACATCGGGTTACTACGAAAAAACGGCTATCCGCAAACGCCCGGGGACGGTAGGTATCTGCGCCGCCATCATGCACCGGTACGGCGTCGACGCGGTGCCCCACCTCATCTGCGGCGGCTTCTCGGTGGAGGAAACCGAAAACGCCCTGATAGACCTCAATTTCCTGGGTATCAACAACGTGCTGGCGCTGCGCGGCGACGCGCGGCAGTTTGAAGACAAGTTCACGCCCGAAGACGACGGCCACAAGTATGCGCTCGACCTGGTGCGGCAGGTTGTCGGCATGAATGAGGGTCGTTACCTGGATGCCAATATCATCAACGGCGAAAAAACCGACTTCTGCATCGGCGTGGCGGGCTATCCCGAAAAGCATTTTGAAGCGCCCAATCCGCGCACCGACCTGCGGTTTACCAAGGAGAAGGTGGACGCCGGCGCAGGTTATATCGTCACGCAAATGTTTTTTGACAACAAAAAATATTTCGACTACGTCGATTCCTGCCGAAAAGTGGGTATCGACGTACCTATTGTACCGGGCCTGAAGCCGCTGACCCGGCGTTACCAGCTCAACTCCATACCGCGCAAGTTTTTTGTGAACCTGCCCGAAGAACTGGTAGCCGAGGTTATGAAGGCCAAAGACGATAACGCCGTCCAGCAGGTTGGCATAGAATGGTGCATCCAGCAGTCGATGGAACTGAAGAAAGCGGGTGTACCCTGCCTCCACTACTACACGATGGGTGATACAGAAACCTCGAAGGCCATCGCGGAGGCTGTTGTGTAAAGCTGTTTTCCGATTTTCACAAGGTTTTCGTTTATTTGCCTGTAAAACAACCCAATCGCATCTTATGAAGCTCATACCAAAAGATTTCGTCAGCACCTATCTCCCCTATGCCCTGGAAACCCAGGCCGTCACCGGCATCAGCGCCGCAGCCATACTGGCGCAGGCCGCCCTGGAAAGCGGCTGGGCCGAACACGCCGTGGGCAACATGTTTTTCGGCATCAAAGACACCGATAAAGGCAAAACGGGTAAAGGCCAACTGGTCGTCACGACCGAGTATTTCAGCACAGCCGACAAGGGCAACCTGTTCCCGGAAGTCATCCGGATCGAATGGAACGAGCGGCGGAGAAAGTACAAGTATATCGTGAAGGACTGGTTCCGCAAATACGACAGCCCTGCAGGGAGTTTCCTGGACCACTCCCGGTTCTTTCTCGACAACCCGCGCTACGCGCAGGCCGTCGCCAACGGCAGCGACCCCGTGCGGTTTTTCGAGGAAGTCGCCAAGGCAGGTTATGCCACGGCCCCGGATTATGCCAAAGTATTGATCCAACTCGTCCGGATGATCCAGAAACACATGCCCAGCGACCTGGAAAGTGTTTCAACGGCTGCTGACGAGGCCTTCGACATGCCTGCTGCGGAGGATTTGCAGGATTACCTGCCCAGCCGCGACTAGTCCCGAAAGGCCTGGTTTGGCAGCAGATGTCGAAAAGCATGGCTCAAAATGTCAATCTTGGGCAATTCTCCATTGCATCGGGCGTTCCCACTTGGGATTTCCGCCACTTATACGGAACTTCCCGGCGTTTTAATTGAGGATATGAGAAAACTACTCACCGCTCTGCTGTTGCTGGCGGGTGTTGCTGCAACTGCGCAGGACCCGATCTTTTCGCAGTTCTACGCCATGCCCCTGCAGATCAACCCCGGCTTTGCGGGCAGCGCTTTTGCACCGCGCATGGGTGTTGCCTACCGCAACCAATGGACGGGGTTCAGCAATGCCTACCGCAGTTACGCGGTTTTTTACGAACAGAGCCTCGACCGGCTCAACAGCGGCATTGGTTTCAACCTGGAAGGCGATAATGCCGGCGACGGTATCTACAAGACGACACGGTTTTCAGCCCTGTATGCCTATCGGCTTCGTATAAACGACGACCTGGCCCTGAAACTGGGCGTCGAGGCCGGTATTTACCAGACCAGCGTGGATTGGGAAAAACTTATTTTTCCCGACCAGATCGACCCTGTCGGAGGTATCGGCAACAACACCGGTGAAACCCGGCCCGATGCGACCAACAAAACGCAACTGGATATTTCATCGGGACTGCTCATCCTCAGCGACAAACTGTATTTCGGCGCTGCGCTCAAGCACCTGAACTCGCCCAATGAAAGTATCCTGCTGGTCAACGACAACCTGTCGCGGGGCCTTCCGCTGCGTTATACCATACACGGCGGAACAGAGGTGGTTGTTAAGAAAGGCAATAAACTCAATGCCCCCTCGTTTATTTCGCCGAACTTCCTTTTTGTGTCACAGGGACCGTACCGCCAGTTGAATGTAGGTGCATACGCCGGTTTGGGGTCCATTATCGCAGGAGCCTGGTACCGGCACACGTTCCGCAATTCGGATGCTGTCATTCTTATGGCCGGATTCAGGCAGGGGGTGTTCAAAATGGGACTCAGTTACGACCTTACGGTATCGGGACTGGCGGGTAAATCCGGCGGCACATACGAATTCAGCCTCGGTATACTGTTTGACCAAAACGAGAATCTGCGCAAAAAAAAGCGTCGCGCCGGTATCAACGACTGTATCCACATGTTTCAATGAAAAACGGCTTTCGTTAAATTTGGCGGGGCCGGAATTGTGAAATGTTTTATTTGCCTACATTTGCTGCTCAATTTTCTAAACCTGTATTTTAATACAATGAAAAAAACACTCATTCACGGGTTAAGCTTTATCCTCCTGGTCTTCCTGCTGGCGAGCTGCGGTAAGAAAACCGAACGCTCCACAACCACTGGTTGGAAATACAACGACCAAAAATGGGGCGGCTTTGAAAAAGTTGATTACGACGGTCAGGCAACAGGCCCCAACCTCGTGCTCATCGAAGGTGGTACGTTCACCATGGGTCTTACCGACCAGGACGCCACCTACGAATGGAACAACATGCCGCGCCGTGTGACCGTATCTTCGTTCTACATGGACGAAACCGAAATCGCCAACATCGACTACCGCGAATACCTGTATTGGGTCGACCGCGTGTACGGCGAAACGTATCCGGAAGTCTGGAAACGCGCACTGCCCGATACGCTCGTGTGGCGCGACGAACTGGCATTCAACGAGCCTATGGTGGAAACGTACTTCCGCCACCCGGCCTACGACGACTACCCCGTAGTCGGTATCAACTGGAACCAGGCCAATGAATACTGCAAATGGCGTACGGACCGTGCGAACGAGATGATCCTGATCGAAAAAGGTATCATCGACCCGACGCCCGACCAGAAAAACGAGAACAACTTCGACACCGAAGCATACCTCGTAGGCCAGTACGAGCCGAGCGTTCGCAAGAACCTTCCCGATAAACGCACCGGTGGCGAGCGTCGTGTACGCCTCGAAGACGGTATCCTGCTGCCCGAATACCGTCTCCCCACGGAAGCGGAATGGGAATACGCAGGCCTTTCGCTGATTGGTCTGCAGGCCACCAGCAAAGACGAGCTCATCACCGACCGCCGGATCTACCCGTGGAACGGCAATACGGTGCGCTACCAGAAACGCAACAAGTACCAGGGCGCCATGCTTGCCAACTTCAAGCGCAGCGGTGGTGACTATGGCGGTATGGCCGGCGCTTTGAACGATAAATCGTTCTTCCCATCCAAGGTTCGCGACAACTGGCCCAACGACTTCGGTCTCTACAACATGGCCGGCAACGTGAACGAATGGACAGCCGACCTCTATCGTCCGATGACATCCGCCGACCTGGAAGACGTAGCCAACCACGATCTTAACTCTTACCGCGGTAACATCTTCAAAACGAAGAAACTTGACCCGGAAACCGGCCAGCCGGTTACGAAAGACAGCCTCGGTAACCTGATCTACGAACTGATGGATACGACTACCACGGCGCTGCGCGACAACTACAAACGCCCGGAAGTGTACAACTACCTCGACGGCGACAAAGAGTCGAACGTAGAATACCGCTACGGCTTCAGCACGCTGATCAACGACAAAGCACGCGTGATCAAAGGCGGTTCCTGGGCCGACCGTGCCTTCTGGCTTTCGCCCGGCACCCGTCGCTTCCTCGATGAAGACAAGGCCAGCCGTACCGTCGGCTTCCGCTGCGCCATGACGCGTACCGGCAACCCGATCGGCAACGACAAGGAAGGCAATACCTTCAAAACGAAGAAGAAGAAAGTCAAGCGCCGGTATAAATAAGCGCAATCCAATCCTGATACTGTGTATACAAGGGCCATTCCGTTTACCGGGATGGCCCTTGTTTTATTTTTCCTCCTGATGATTTCTTATGTTTACAGGAAAAATTCTCCGGTCAACATTGACTTGTATCACTATGAAAAAATGCACACTCCTCCTGCTCTGCGCTGTCGCCTGCCACATCGCCCTCGCACAAAACACCAAGCCCCGGATGACCGCTCCCAGCCGGGTAGTGGTCGTCACAACTGCCGACAGCACATCTTTCCGGCTGACCCCGACTGACACGTTACAGTTCCGGCCTTTTGGACAACCTTTTGAATACGAACCCTGCATTTTTGTCGACCCCTCCAAATCGCTCCAGACATTTGTGGGTATCGGCGCGGCGCTGACCGACGCCTCTGCAGAGACCTTTGCCAAACTGCCTGCCGACAAACAGGACGCGTTTTTGCGGTCGTATTTTGATCCGAATTCGGGTATCGGCTACTCCCTGGCACGCACCAATATCCATTCCTGCGACTTTTCCAGCGGCAGTTATACTTATGTGGAAGACGGTGACAAAGACCTGAAAACCTTCAGCGTTGCGCACGACGAGCAGTTCCGCATCCCTTTTATCAAGAAAGCCATTGAAGCAGCAGGTGGCAAACTGCCGCTGTTCGCCAGTCCGTGGAGCCCCCCGGCATGGATGAAAGACAACAATAACATGTTGCAGGGAGGAAAATTACTGCCCGCTTTTTACCAGTCCTGGGCCAATTACTTCGTCCGGTTTATCAAGGCATACGAAAAGCAGGGCATACCGGTATGGGGCCTGACGACCCAAAATGAGCCTATGGCCAAACAAACCTGGGAATCGTGTATGTATACTGCGGAAGAAGAACGGGATTTTATCAAAAACTACCTCGGGCCCACACTCTGGCGCAACGGCCTCGCCGCCAAAAAACTGATTGCCTGGGACCACAACCGCGACCTGGTGTACCAACGCGCCTCGACCATCCTGAGCGACCCGGCAGCAGCAAAATATGTATGGGGTGTTGGTTTCCACTGGTACGAGAGCTGGACGGGCGCCCCGACCCCGGAGAACCTGAAACGTGTAATGGAAGCCTTTCCCAAAACGAACCTGCTGCTCACCGAGGCCTGCAACTACCCCTTCAGTTGGGAAACCATCGATCAGTGGCACTGGGGTGAAAACTACGGCACTTCCATGATCAGCGATTTTAACAACGGCGCGGTGGCGTGGACCGACTGGAATATCCTCCTCGACGAAACGGGCGGGCCCAATCACGTTAAAAACTTTTGCTTCGCTCCCGTTCACGCCGACACCCGGAAAGGCAGCCTGCACTACATGAACTCGTATTACTACATCGGCCACTTTTCCAAATACATCCGGCCGGGCGCCAAACGTATTATCTGTTCCTCCAACCGGGCGCAACTGCAAACCACCGGCTTCCGCAACCCCGACGGGACCATTGCCGTGGTGGTGATGAATGCCGGTGATACAAAGATGAATTACAAGGTGTACGTGGGTAGCCAGGCTGTGGAGGTGGTCAGTCTACCGCATTCCATCGCAACACTGCTGCTGAACTGAGTGGATTGAAACGTCTTTTTATCCTTTGTTGGCCAACTGCCCGCAGGCAGCATCGATATCCTTGCCCCTGCTGCGCCGTACGGTGACCGTAACACCTTCCTTGGCAAGGTAGGCGGCGAAGGTGTTCAGCCGGTTCTCGTCCGACTTTTCAAACGACGTGCCGTCAATGGGGTTGTACTCGATGATGTTGACGCGTACGGGAAACCTGCGCCGGCACAGCCGAACCAGTTTGGCTGCATCGTCGAGGCCGTCGTTGAAGCGCTCGAAGGCGATATATTCGTAAGAGATGCGGTTCTTCGTTTTCAGGTAAAAATACTCGAGCGCTTCCATAAGTGCCGCCAGGTTGTTGCTCTCGTTGATGGGCATGATCTGGTTGCGCTTGGCATCGTCGGCAGCATGCAGGCTCAGGGCCAGGTTGGAGCGGTAGCCATCGTCGGCCAGTTTTCGGATCATCTTGGCAATGCCCGCCGTGCTCACGGTAATCCGCCGTGCCGCCATGCCGAGCCCCAGGGGTGGCGGCGCAGTGATCCGCGCAATACTTTCCATGGTATTGGCATAGGTCAGCAGTGGTTCTCCCATGCCCATGTACACGACATTGGTCAGGGGGCGTCCGAATGCTTCGATGCACTGCCGGTTTACGCCGGCAACCTGGTCAAATATTTCGGCGGGTTCGAGGTTGCGCTTGCGGCCCATGCGGCCGGTAGCGCAGAAGGTACAGGTCAGGCTACACCCGACCTGGGTGCTGACGCACACGGTATACCGGTCGTCGTCCTGCACCGGTATCAGCACACTTTCGATGCGGTGTCCGTCGTGGGTAAGCCAGCGCGTTTTGACGGTGCCGTCGGCGCTGTGCTGCACCTTGTCTTCAAAAAGCGTGTGTAAGGTAAAATGGTCCCGGATCTTGTCGCGCAGCGCTTTGGAAAGGTTCGACATGGCGCCGAGGTCCGTGACGGCCTTGCTCCACAGCCATTCGTACAATTGCCTGGCGCGAAAACGCGGCTCGCCCCATTCGGCCAGCGTCGTTTCCAGTTCGAGGATGGAAAGAGCGCGCAGATCACGTTTTTCAGCCATTGTAATGGACATATTGCCGGGGTGTTCGATTGGTACAAATAAAAAAGCGAGGAACCACAACTTCCGCGTGGCACTTCGCTTTCAAATATTTTAATGATCAATGTGCAGGTGTTACCACTCTACATCATCTTCATTGACATCTTTTTTGTCGGTTTCTTTTGCTTCGGGCTCGTCTTCGGCATCGACTTCATCGCGCACATCTTCCATATCACGGGCGCCGCGATCGTTATCTTCGTCTTCCATATCGCGGTTTTGCGCTTCCCATTCAGCCTGGCGACGATCGAACTCCTCATAGTCGAAATCCGGCATCAGATCAGTTTTAACGTGGTTGACCACTTCATTCAGCGAAGCAACAAAACGGTTGAAATCTTCCTTGTAGAGGAATATTTTGTGGCGCTTGTAGCCATAGCCATCTTCTCTTCTGGTGCTTTCCGTAATCGTAATAAAGTAATCGTTACCCCTGGTCTTTTTTACATCCAGGAAATAGGTGCGGCGTTTGCCGGCGCGTACGCGCTTGGAAAACACGCTTTCTTCCGGCTCGCGGTCGCCACGGTCGCCACGATCACCACGGTCGCGAAAACCACCCCGGTCCCGGTTGTCGCCGCGATCGCGCTGAAAGCCACGGTCACGGTTGTCGCCACGGTCTCTGTCTCTATCCCGAAAATCCCGGTTGTCTCTCCTTTTAAAATGCCCGTATTCCACCTGTCTGAATAAATTTAGTTAAAGTTCTGGTGCACAATTGTGAGCAAAGGTAGATTTTCCATTGAAACATACGCTACGTTTTGCAATAAATAATCGGGAGCTCCGGGTCCGTTACCTCAACGGCTATACCGTATCCTTCCGCCGACTATGGTTTTCAAGACTTGCGCGTTCAGGATATCTTCCGGGGCGCAGTGGAGCAGGTCTGTGGACAACACCACTATATCGGCCAGTTTTCCCGGGGTGATCGAACCCTTTTCCTGCTCCTCAAATGCGGCGTAGGCATTCCAGAGGGTATAGGACAACAATCCTTCCTCCCGCGTCATCTTTTGTTCCGGGAAGAATACCAGCCCTGAATCGGCGCGTTTGCGCGTAACGGCCGCGTAAATACAAGGCAGCGGATCCACTTCCTCTACCGGCGCGTCGGTGCCGTTGGCCAGATGGGCGCCGCTATCCAGCAGGCTGCGCCATGCGTAGGCGCCCGCGCGGGCACGTGCGAGGCCGAGTCTTTTTTCGACAAACGGGGCGTCGCTGGTACAGTGAATCGCCTGCATGGAGGCGATCACACCCAACTGCGCAAAGCGGGGAATGTCCTGTGGATCAAGGTGCTGGGCGTGTTCGATGCGCCATCGGAGCCCTGCCTCTTTGTTCTTATCCTTTCCTGCTGCCGTCTCAAAAATGTTTAAAACCTCCCTGTTGGCACGATCGCCGATGGCGTGCACGCAACATTGCAGTCCATACTGTTCGCAGGCGGTTGCAACGGCCGCAATACTTTCAACCGGCGTGGTATTCTGGCCGTACGAATCGGGCTTGTCGGCATAAGGCGCGAGTAGCCAGGCGCCGTAGGACCCAAGAGCGCCGTCGAGGTAGGCTTTTACGGCGCGGACGGTCAGGTAACCATTGCCGAGTCCGACCTGTGGAAAGGCGGCGAGTTGGGGCAGTTCGGACTGTGCGGGCTGTGAGATCATCACCCAGAGCCGGAGGCCGAGTTGCCCCGAAGCAGCCATGTTGCGGTATTGCCCGATCTCCCAAAAACTGCTGCCGGCGTCCTGAAACGAGGTAATACCCCTGGCCAGGCATGCCTCCGTGGCCAATTCTGCTATTTTGGCAAAAGCGGCCGTTTTTTCGGCCTCGCTGCGGCGGTCATTCCATGCTGCGAAGGGCTTTTCGATCAGATCCATTGCATTTTCTTCAAAAACGCCCGTCAGGTTGCCCCGGGCATCGCGCACCACCCTGCCACCGACAGGGTCGGAAGTCTCCCGGGATACGCCGGCGAGTTCCATCGCCCGCGCATTCGCGATCAGCCCGTGCCCGCTGGCATGGTACAATACAACCGGGTTATCGGGCGAAGCGGCGCTCAGCGCGTCGTGGTACGGGTATCCGTTTACCGTGGGCCCGGGGGAGGTATTCCACTTCTCCTGGTGCCAGCCCCGTCCTGCAATCCATTCGCCTGCGGGTGTCGAGGCTGCCTTCTCCGCAACCATGCCGGTAATTTCCTGCCAGGTTTTGACATGGAGCAGGTTCAGGTTTTGCAGACTTTTACCCAGGCCGGAAAAATGGCCGTGCCCCTCGATAAACCCCGGCATGGCAAACGCGCCTTGCAGGTCCATTACTTCCGTTTTTTCGCCCGCCAGTTTTTTGATCTCCTCATCCGTACCGGTTGCAACGATGCGTTCGCCCTGAATAGCGACGGCGCTTACCTGCAGGTTTGCCGAATCGGCGGTAAAGAAGTTGCCGTTGACGAGGATCAGGTCGGGCGCGGGCGATTTTCGGGTGGCCGGTGAGCAGGAAATCAGGATCAGGCAGGTGACAAAGGAGACAATACGCAACATAGTGAACGTCGTTTTTGAAAAAGCCCGTAAATTTCGGCCTTTCAGGCGTAATGCCAACCGTATCACACAAAAACTACCTGTTCATGTATAAATTGATGTTTTCCCTCCTGCTCACTGTTTTTGCGACGGCACTGTTTGCCCAAAAACAGGAACCGTATGAATTCAAGGAAATCAAACGACTGGCGGCGACGCCCGTAAAAAGTCAGGATCAAACCGGTACCTGCTGGGCATTCAGCAGCGCTTCTTTCCTCGAAAGCGAGGCGCTCCGCCTTGGAAAAGGCGAAACCAATCTGTCGGAAATGTTCGTGGTCAGGCATATCTACCGCCAGAAATGTGAAAACTACGTGCGCCGTCAGGGCACCGCGCAGTTTGGCGAAGGTGGTCTGGCGCACGACCTGTTGAACGCCGTCAAAACCTTCGGCATCATGCCGGAAAGCGAATATCCCGGCCGCAAAGACACCGGTACGCCCTACAACCACAAGCAACTGGAAAAAGGACTAAAGACCCGCTGCGACGAAATGGTAACGCTGGGTAAAGCGGGCAAACTGCCCGTCAACTGGCTGGCCGGGATTGACAGCCTGCTCGATGTTGAATTCGGCGTCGTACCGCAAACCTTTACCGTCGACGGCACCGTTTTCACGCCCGTTTCATACCGCGATTACCTCGGCCTTCGCCCCGACGACTATGTCACGATCACCTCTTTCACCCACCATCCCTTCTATACGAGTTTTATCCTCGAAGTGCCCGACAACTGGTCGAACGGTTCGTTTTACAATGTGCCCATCAACGAACTGATGCGCTGCCTCAACTACTCCCTCGAACGCGGTTTCACGGTAGAATGGGATGCCGACGTCAGCAACATGGGCTTTTCCCCCGGCAACGGTATTGCCATCGTGCCGGAAAAGGACTGGAAAGACCGCAGCGTCAGCGAACGGCAGACCGCTTTCAAAATATGGGAGCCGGAAATACCCGTTACCCAGGAATATCGCCAGCAACTGTTCGATACACAGGTCACGACCGACGACCACCTGATGCACATCGTGGGCATGCTGGATGAAGCCCACAGCGGCGCCTACTATGTGGTGAAAAACTCCTGGGGCGACAACAACGACGCCAAAGGGTTTGTCAACGTCTCTGAAAACTACATGCGCGCCAACACCATTTCGTTTACGGTGCATAAAAGTGCCCTGCCTGTCGACCTGATCCGCAAACTCAGTATTCCCTCGACCACGTCCATTACGCCGGTTGTACGTCCGGGCGTCAACCCCGAAGGCTCCGATAAAGCCGCCCAGCCGGGACAAGGAACGAACTCGACCAGACTCCGCCCTCAGGCAAGCAAAGTGCAACCACAGGCACTGCCGAAGGTAACAAAGCCCAAATCGTCTAACAATTAAACCATCGAATCGCAGGGAATCCACTCATTTATGAAAAACACACCGCTTACCGAGAGACATATCGCGCTCGGCGCCAAAATGGCCGAGTTCGCCGGCTACAACATGCCCATTTCATATTCCTCCATCACCGACGAACACCGTGCCGTGCGGACCAGTGTAGGCGTTTTTGACGTCAGCCACATGGGCGAGTTCATCGTACGGGGCAAAGAGGCCACTACATTCCTGCAAAGCGCAACGTCCAACGACGTCAGCAAACTCAAACCGGGGGAGGTACAATACTCCTGCATGCCGAACAAGAAAGGCGGCATTGTAGACGACTTGCTCGTATATCGCCTCGACGACGTGCCCGAGATGACGGTGGCCGGCGAGCAATCCTACATGCTCGTGGTAAACGCGTCCAATGAAACCAAGGACTGGCGCTGGCTCCGCCGCCTGGCGCGCGGGTTTGAGGTGAAACTGCAAAATATTTCCGCCAAAACCGGCCTGATCGCCGTACAGGGCCCCAAAGCGATTGATGCCTTGCAAAAACTGACGGAAATCGACCTGAAGAGCATTCCCTACTACAATTTCCGCAGGGGACGTTTTGCCGGATGCAACAACGTCATTGTCTCCGCCACAGGCTACACCGGATCGGGCGGCTTCGAGATTTATGCCAAGAACAAAGACCTCGTCAAAATATGGGACAAGGTTTTCAAAAACGGCGAAAAATGGGGCATCAAACCGGCCGGCCTCGGTGCGCGCGATACCCTGCGCCTCGAAATGGGCTACTGTCTCTACGGCAACGATATCGACGACAAAACCAGTCCGCTGGAAGCCGGTCTGGGCTGGATCACCAAACTGAACAAGGCGGAGGAATTCCCTTCCAAGGCGCGATTCCTGAAGCAAAAGACGGACGGCGTGAAGCGCCGCCTTGTCGGATTTATTGTCGACGACCGCCGTGTGCCGCGCCACGGTTACGAGATACAGAGCCGGCGGGGCGCGAAAATCGGGGTGGTCACCTCGGGCACTCATTCGCCGACACTCGACAAGCCTATCGGCACAGGTTATGTAAAGGCCAAATACGCCCTGCCGGGGACGAAGATCATGGTCATTGCCGGTGGTAAAAAACTGGAGGCGGTGGTCACCAAAGTGCCTTTCGTCACACCGGGGGTGTGAGCAGGCATGGACGGGGAAAAGAAAAAACCGGGCGTTTGCGCCAGTTGCGGCACCGAACTTGTCGGCAAGTTCTGCCACGCATGTGGTGAAAAAAAGGTGATTTGAAATTTACGACAGGTAACTCCCGATCCCGATCACCTCGGCAAACACCCCTGCCGCCGTCACCTCCGCCCCGGCGCCCGGCCCGCGAATTACCAGGGGGCGTTCGCGGTACCGCTCGGTAGTGAACACTACCATATTGTCGCTGCCGGACAGGAAATAAAACGGGTGATCCTGCCCGAAGGCGCGCAACGCCACGCGCGCTTTGCCCGATTCCAGTTGCGCTACCATACGCAGCACCTTATCCTCCGCCGCTGCCTTCCGGCGCATATCTTCAAAATGTGCGGCATGGATGTCCAGTTCCCGGAAGAATTCCTCTACAGTATGCACTGAAAGGCAGGCCCGTGGCAATATCTGCTCCACCTCGATATCGTTGATTTCAAGCGGCAGGCCCGTCTCACGCGCCAGAATGAGCAGTTTGCGCCGCACATCGGCCCCGCTGAGGTCTTCGCGAGGGTCGGGCTCGGTTAGCCCCAGCCGTTTGGCTTCGCGAACGATGTCGGGAAAACGGGTCCCGGCGTGAAAGTTGTTGAATATATACGACAAGGTGCCCGACAATACGCCTTCGATCTTCAGGATGCGGTCGCCGGAATGGATGAGGTCGTTGAGTGTGGTGATAAGGGGCAGTCCGGCGCCGACGTTTGTTTCATAACGCCACAGCACGCCGCGTTTTTCCGCCACATGTTTGAGTCTGCTGTACTGGAGGTACGGCGCCGACGCCGCCACTTTATTCGGGGTGGAAATGGAAATACTGGCTTCCAGTATCTGTTCGTAAAAACCGGCAATGTCTTCCGATGCGGTGTTGTCGATAAAGATGGCGTTGGGCAGGTTGAAGGCCTTCATTTTTTCCATAAAACGGGGCATGGAGAACGGCTCGCCACCGTCGAGTGCCGTTTTCCAGTTGTCGATCTTTACACCTTCAGAGTCGAGTATCATTTTGCGGCTGTTGGCCAGACCGGCGATTCTGATTTCCAGGTGCCGTTTTTCCCGCAAAAATGCCGCCTGGGCCTGCACCTGTTCCAGCAGGGTACTTCCGATGAGTCCCACGCCGACCAGGTACAGGTGCAGGGTTTTGGTATCGGAGAGGAAAAACGCCTCGTGTATCGCGTTGAGGGCTTTGGTTTCGTCGGCGGCGCCGATGACGACCGACACATTCAGTTCGCTGGACCCCTGCGCAATCGCCACGATGTTTACGCCGTTTTTACCCAACGCCTGAAACAGCCGCCCCGCCACACCGGGCCGGTAGCGCATGTTTTCGCCTACGGCTGCTATGACGGACAGGTTTTCTTCGATTTTCAGGGGCTCGATCAGGTTTTCGCGAATTTCGTAGGCAAACTCCTTCTCTGCTGCCTTTTGTGCCGACCGGGCCTGGGCCGGCGAAACGGCAAAGGTGATGCTCGATTCGCTCGAGCCTTGCGTAATGATGACGATATTGACGCCTGCCAGCGCCAATGCGTTGAACAGGCGCGCGGCAATACCCGGCACACCGAACAACCCCGAACCCTGAAGAGTAAGCAAACAAACCTGATTGATGCTCGAAATGCCCTTGATCGGAATGTCGCCGGGCTCCGACTTGTTAGAAATATAGGTGCCCGGGAAAGAGGGGTTGAAAGTGTTTTTGATCACCAGCGGAATGTCTTTCGCAAGGGCAGGCAGAATGGTGGGCGGGTAGATCACCTTGGCGCCGAAATGGCTCATTTCCATGGCCTCCCGAAAAGTCATGGTCGGCAGGGTGAAGGCTTTCTTGACCCGGCGCGGGTCGGCCGTCAGCACGCCGTCGACGTCGGTCCATATCTCGATCGCTTCGGCATCGAGCGCGGCGCCGAGGATGGCGGCGGTATAATCGGAGCCGCCGCGGCCCAGCGTGGTGGTGAGGCCGTCGGCAGTGCTGCCGATGAAGCCGGTAGCGGCCTGCACCTGCGGGTGTGCGGCGAAATGCTCCCGGATAAGGCGGTTGCTCGTTTCAAAATCCACCTTTGCGCTGCCGAAGTGCGCGTCTGTTTTCACCAGATTGCGGGTATCGAGAAATTCGGCGGGAATACCTGCCTGCCGCATGGCGTGGGCGACGATAAAGGCTGAATTGCGTTCACCGAAACTCACGACAAAATCGAGCGAACGCGGCGACACCTCATGGAGCAAAAAAATGCCTTTCAGCACATTGCCCAGAGATTCGAAATTGGCGGCAATATGCGCTTCCACCGGCGGACGAAGGGCGGGTTCGATCAGGGCCTCTATGGCTTCAAAATGCCGGGCGCGTACCTTTTCGAAGATGTCCAGGTAGTGCTCATCGCCTTTGCCGGCCCTGGTAGCCATATCGATGAGCGTATCCGTAACCTTTGAAAAGGCGGAAAACACAACAGCAAAGCGCTCGCCGCGCTGGTAATAGTCCTGGAGTATTTGAAGCAGCCCCCGGATGACTTCGGGCGAGCCCACCGAGGTGCCGCCAAATTTCATTATTTTCATGCGTGTGATGATTTACACTGTCAGGTAGATGCTGGCGCCATCTCATCCGATGACTTACCGGCGTCCGCCACAAAAAACGGGAGAATCGGCGGCCCGGAGAAACGAAGTGCGGGAATCATTCGTTTGTAGCCATAAAAACGGATTAGCCTCCGGACAGCGCCCGGCCGTCCGGAGTATATTTCCAAATCCTGCCCATCGTTTATGTTATGACCACTCGATACATTACAATCATTGTTGCTGCGGGTTGTCTTTTGTTGACGGCCTGCAAGGAAAAGCCCAATCCCTGTGTAGCGGCCTTGCTGGAACGCGATAAAGCACTCGACAAGCAAATCGAAGCCCTGATGACCGAAGCGTCTGATACGTCCGCAGTTTACCGAACGGCGGTGTTGAAGTTGCGCGACGAAGAACAAAACCTTTTTGCAGATGTAGAGAACTGTGATTTTGGCAAAGACCGGGACGCGTACAACTACTGGTACCGCGGGCGGATGAAATTTCCCGGCAAGATCAGGCAGGAGGTGCATCGCTTGGGTCTCGATAAGGCAAAATAAAAGGGCTGCAGGACAGAAAGCGCCTGCAGCCCTGATGGCTTGTTGATGTGGCTGTGAAGGGAGGACTCGAACCTCCACGGGGCGATTAGCAGCAGAACAAAGTTTGGTGGTCAACCCCAGTCGGCGTAACCGACTTTATTCTGTGTTTATTTCGCACTCCCCACCCCCGAGACAGGAGGGCATGGCTGCCTGATTTCATCACCTCACAGTGTGGTGTTTCATACTCTGATTGATACTTAATCGACGTAACCCGAATTTCTTTGAAAATTCCGCAATCATCATCGCGCTGTGTTCAATCATTCGCAACGCTCTTTTGCGTTTCTGATGTGACAAAGGTAAGCGCATGGCAATTTTTATTGCAAATTTTTTAATGATTATTTTTAATTTTTACATTATTGTTAAAATAAAACACCAGATAATGACATCTTTTGAAAAACAAGCGCATTGTTGGTTCGAAATTTTTCAATTCAGCAACAAACCCGGAAGACATCTGTTGCAAGGTGATGGAACAAGGTCTGACAGGGTCCTGTTTTTATTCGCCCGGATACCCGATCCTTCTTCTTCCAAACACAGATCATGATACAAACCGATTCCTTTATCGAACAACTCCGCGATCGCCTGGCAGAGCCGCTACCCGGCAGGGAGGCGCAATTCCGCATGGGATTTGCCCGCCGCGTGGAGGAGTTGCGGCAAAACCCTTTGCCGCCATCCGAAGCGAAAGTGGCCTGCGTGCTCAACCTGCTGCACCGACGGGAAGGCGCCTGGCACACCCTGCTGATTCGGCGCACTGTCAATCCGCGCGACCGGCACAGCGGGCAGGTCAGTTTCCCGGGCGGGCGCTATGAAGAAAGAGACGGTGATCTGGTCAACGTTGCCTTGCGCGAAGCCCATGAGGAAGTCGGCGTGTCGCCACTGGAAGTGCAGGTGCTCGGGCGACTGACGGAGTTGTACATCCCGGTCAGCAATTATATTGTGCACCCGTTTGTCGGCGTACTGCTTGGGAAACCGGATTTTACAATGCAGCCGGGTGAAGTGGAAGAAATCCTCACCCCTCCGCTGGCGGCTTTTTCCAATCCGGACAACCGCAAGATGACCGACCTGAATGTTGCACAGGGTGTAACGCTGAAAGGCGTCCCTTACTTCGACGTGGACGGCCATATCGTTTGGGGCGCCACAGCAATGATCATGAGCGAATTCATGGAACTGCTGGGGTAATCCGTACTCAGTGCGCAATGTCCGGCTCCCGCCGGTACAACTCGTACTTCGTGGTCGGGATATCGACTTTCCTGTATTGCTGTGGAACCGGTATGTCCAGTTTTTTCTCCTTTAAGTAGTATTCGTATTCCTTGTAGGGCGAAATACTGATGTTGAAATAACGCACCAGGTAACCCTGCAGGATAAAATCGTACTGGTCGTACATCTCTGCCGGGACCGTCAGTGTAGAAAAACGCGGCACCACCTTGCCGATTTCATAGATGTCGGGGATAATATCCGGGTACCGGTTGATCTTTCCCTTTTGCAGTGCAGTATAGACCAGTACAAACACCAGCGCAAGTCCGCTGACCACCAGCAGCAGCCTGTATTTCAGACTCTTAGTATCGAAACGCGCAACCGGTCCGACCACTGCCGGGGCTGCCAGGCTGGCCAGGGCAATGGCAAAATAAGGCAAGGAAGGCACCAGATACCAGCCGCGCTGGCACATGGTGAGCGCCAGCGGCGCCGAACCCGCCAGGCCGACCAGGAAAAAGAACAGCGCCGTCTGCCGGCGTTCCGGGAAGTCGACAGGCATCTTGCGGACCCTGGCTATGCCTGTCAACAACAGGGTCAGGGCAATAGGCGACAAGAGTTCGGTAAACAGGCGCCAAAGTATCTGGAGCTGGTACTGCGCCGTGGGCAGGGCGTCGATGCGATTCAGCACCCGCTGATAAAAATAGGTGCTCAGGCTGTCGCGACTTTCCGGAAACTGAAGCAGAATTGCATACGTACATACCGGTACCAGGGCGACCACGGCGGAATAGCGGATGCCCTCCTTCCAGTTGATCTTTCCGGTCGCCAGCCAGTAGCAAAACGGCAGTGTCACCGGAAAAAAGCCCGGTATGCCCTTGCACATCGTCGCCAGAAAAACGGAAAAACCCGACAATCCGAGCAGCCAATACCGGTATCGGGCTGCGCGCATGGCCTTCAAACCCAGCAATACGGCACCCAGCAGGAAAATGCCCATGGTATTTTCCTGCATATTGTGGTGATACGACCAGAAGCAGATCGGGATGATCATCCACATCGCCACAGCCAGCCAGCCCATTCTTTTCATCGCCGGGTTGTCCCGATACGCCGCTCTCCATATTTGATTGATCAACACGACAGACGTGACGATCATCAGGAAAGTGTAAAAGCGCTCCACATACATGCTGTCGCCCAGCAGGCGATAAAACAGCGACTGAATACCAAAGGCCAGCGGCGGGTGCTCATGGAACGACGGCAGGCCGAACACGTTCAGGGTGCTGTACTGCGGAAACCAGAAGGTGCCGTAGCCGATACTCAGGTTGTGCGACACGCTGCTGTACAACATCGCGTCCTGGAACATGCCTTCCTGGATCAGGATGGGCAAAGTGAGCCCGAAAACAACGCTCAACGAAAGCAGCCAGAAAGGGAGAAAAGGGTTGTTTTTCATTTTAGGTATCTGCACAAAGCGGGGCAAAAATAGAAGAAAAACGAGTTTTCCGCAGGGGTATCCGCAAGGGCGGTATTTAGCGCGCCTGCACAAAAATTAACTTTGCAACCCATATGAACCGGCCTTGTCTTTTCTTCCCAGTTCCGCGACGTAAAATCCTCCTGTATGAAACACCGTTCTCCACTATTTGTCGTCCTGATGCTATACACCTGTTGCCACCTTGTCGCACAGGCGCCCAAAGCAGAAATAGCCAGAAAACAATACTTTACACAGTCCATTAGCGCCGAATCCATTGAATTCGACGGCATACCCGACGAGCCGGCCTGGGAAACAGTGCCGTGGGGCGGCGATTTCATCCAGTACCAGCCCAACGAAGGCGCCCAGCCACACCAACCCACCCAGTTCAAAATCCTGTACGACGACAAATTCCTCCTGCTCGCCTACCGTGCATTCGATGACTCGCCCGACAGCATCGTGCAGCGCATGAGCCGGCGCGACGAATTTCCCGGCGACTGGGTGGAGGTCAATATCGACAGTTACCACGACCTGCGCACGGCATTTTCCTTTACGCTTTCGGTGAGCGGGGTGAAAGGCGATGAATTCGTGACCGATAACGGCAACAACTGGGACACCAACTGGAACCCCATCTGGTACGGCAAAACCCATGTGGACAGCCTGGGCTGGACGGCCGAGATAAAAATACCCTTCAGTCAGTTGCGCTATGGCGATCAGGCCGAACCCGTCTGGGGCATACAACTCATGCGGCGCATCTTCAGAAAGGAAGAGCGATCCACCTGGCAGTACATTCCCCAGAACTCGGGCGGCTGGGTGAGCGGCTACGGCGAACTGCATGGCCTGCGCAACCTGCCTACACGCAAGCAGGTGGAACTGGCGCCGTACATCGTTGCACAGACCGAACACTTTGAAAAGGAGGCAGGCAACCCATTCGCCGACGGCAGCAGGAGCCGCATCAGCGGCGGCCTCGACGGCAAACTGGCAGTCACCAGCGACCTGATCCTCGATTTTACCATCAACCCCGATTTCGGGCAGGTGGAGGCCGACCCCGGCGCTGTGCGGCTCGACGGGTACCAGATATTTTTCGGGGAGCGGCGGCCCTTTTTTATGGAAAGCCGCAACCTGTTCGATTACCGGCTCACCGGCTCCGAGGCAGGCGGCAGTTACGATTCCGACCTGTTGTTCTACTCCCGTCGCATCGGCGGTCGACCGCACGGCTCGCCCGACCTGGCCGACGATGAGTTTGCCGAGGTACCGCAAAACACCGCCATACTCGGCGCGGCAAAGTTCAGCGGCAAAACAAAGAAAGGCTGGTCGATCGGTATCCTTGAAAGCGTAACGCAGCAGGAAATGGCCAAAATTGACCACGGGGGTGATCAACGCAAGCAACTCGTGGAGCCAACCACCAACTACTTCGTCGGGCGTCTGCTGCGCGATTTCGACCAGGGCAATACGATTATCGGTGGCGTGTTCAGCGCCGTCAACCGCGACAAAGGTCTGGACTGGATGCACCGAAACGCCTATTCCGGGGGACTTGATTTTCAGCGTTACTGGAAGAGTCGCTGGTGGTTTGTGAAAGCAAACGCCATTTTCAGTCGCGTAGAAGGCAGTCGGGAGGCCATCCTCGAAACACAGACCGGTTTTGTGCACCTTTTCCAGCGCAGCAACGCCGATCACCTTTCGGTTGACAGCACGCGGACCGCGCTCACCGGAACCGGCGGCACATTCCGAATAGGCAAGGTAGGCGGCTCACCCGATCGCAGGGGCGGGGTGTTCAAGTTTGAAACCGGCGCGACCTGGCGCTCTCCGGAACTTGAACTCAACGATGTAGGTTTCCTGCAAGCCGCAGACGAGATCAACCATTTTACGTGGGCCGGATACCACATCCTCAAACCCTTTTCCATTTTCCGCAACGGACGGCTCAACTATAACCACTGGGCGCGCTGGGATTTCGGCGGACAGTTGCTCTACACGGCATACAATACCAATGCGCATGTATGGTTCAAAAACAACTGGCGCATCGGCACGGGACTGACCTGGAACCCGCTCGAAATTTCCAATAATGCCCTGCGGGGCGGCTCCTCGCTGCGCAAGCCTCCGGGGATGGGCACATTTGTCTACTTTGAAACCGACGGAAGAAAAAAGGTTTCCTTCTTTTCGGAAGCCTCTGTTGCCTGGGGGTTCGGCCATACGGTACGCGCGCAGGATTACTCGGGCGGCATCACCATACAGCCGCTCGACGCCCTGCGCATCGGCATCTATCCCGGTTACAGTTATTCCTGGCGCAAGCAGGATCAATTTGTCGACCAGGCAGACCTGAACGGCGAACAGCGCACTATCGTGAGCGAGGTGAACCAGCACAGTTTTTCGCTCACCACACGCATCAACTACAACATCACGCCCGACCTGACGGTGCAGTACTATGCCCAGCCTTTCATCTTCAGGGCATTGTACGACAACTTCGGCCTGGTGACCGATCCGCTCAACAAAAACTACGACAGCCGCTTCCGGCAATACGCCCCGCAGCAACTAAGCCTCGCCGCCGATGTGTTTTCCGTGGATGAAAATGCCGATGGCGCGGTGGACTATACATTTGACAAGCCCGATTTCAACTTCATCCAGTTTCGCTCCAATCTTGTGGTGCGCTGGGAATACGTACCCGGTTCAGAGCTCTATCTGGTATGGTCGCAGGGCAGCATCCCCGACGCCGGCGCCGATCTGGACACACCGCTGGTGCGCAGCCTGTTCGACAACGTGTTCGATCAGCAACTGCGGAATATCTTTTTGGTAAAGTTTACGTATCGGTTTTTACTGTAGAATTTTCGGATACGATTGCCCGGTTTCCTACATATATCTTTTGTATCGCCGGTTTTACGGAGGTTCGCAGGAAACGGTAAAAGGTGCGGTTTTGCCGAAGGCTCATATTTATGCCGTCGCGGATAATGAAGGGTAAATGCCGCTTGCCGGAAACGGATATGCTCTTTAAATCCAGTTCTTCATTGGCAAACGCATACTTGTACTCATCGCTTCCGTAACCGAAGTCCATGGTATTGATCTGCTGGTCCCTGACCCAGCGACCAATGAAGTGGATCAGCACCTTGATGGGGCTGTTCCTGCTGTATTCGGCATCGTAGGCCTGGGCATGCGCGATAAAGGTCTGCTCCTGGATGAAACCCCAGCAATACGCCACACGTTGCGTTCCCAGGCACAGCGAAAAACGGATCAGGACACCATCCAGAATCCAGGCCCTCATGCAGTCCACCAGCATATCCTGATTGCCCGGGGTCTCGTACCTCGACGGCGTCGGGGTGTTTTTCCAGCGCGCCACGTGCAGGGCGCAGAAGGCATCGACCCATGCATCCAGTTCTTCATCGCCCTGAAACACTTCCAGCAAGGGTTCCGATTGCCTGGTCAACGCCTTGATGTTGCGCATGGCCTTTTTTGACTTGCAAAGGTTGTTCGACAGCGCTTCGGGAGACGATTCCCGCAAGACCGGGCAAACGGCTTGTTTCCCCTGCACCAAAAGCAGTCCGCTCCCGGAAGCCGCTTCCACAAGGGTGTCCATGTAGGAAACATTGACAGGTTTTTTTTGCAAGCGCAAGCGCCAGCACTCCTGCCGGACATGCCTGAAGAACAGGTCAAAGAAACCCGTAACCTCGTCCTGCGTGCAATCCCTGTCGATCACAAAAAAATTATGATCCGATTTCAGGTCGCTCAGAAACTGGTAAATACCGTTTTCCTTTCTGAAGAAAGCGGCGCCTTTAAGGCGCTCACCCGACCGAAACTGGAAGATTGCGAGGTCATCCCCGAACCGGCCGGCGAGGTAACGGATAAACTTCGGCGATTGAAAAACAGGACAGGATATGCTGTTTGACCAAAGCTGTTCATACTCCGACCAAAACGCAGAATCGGGCAATGCATAACCGATAATAGCCTTCATAAAGCAGTTTTAAGGTATTTCGCCTGCGCAGGCGGCCACCTGGTTCTATTCGATGCAGATCAGATGGTCCGCTAACAAAACCCGAACCAAATTGCCCTTAAAGGCATCTTCGGGCCAGTATTTATTTTGTTATTTACCCAACAATTGCACTTCCGCATAGTCGATGCGCATATTCCCCGGCGTACGCCGCAGTCTGCCAATTTTTGCATGGCGACATGTTTACCGTTGTACAGCCAGTTTGGCCTGCCATTTTACGCCGCCTGAAATGCACTGAACGAAGTAAAAACCGCCTTCAAGTGCTGATACATCAATCTGCTGTATGTTGCCCGAGACGATTGCGCTGATACGAACGCGGCCACTGATGTCAGTAATGCTCAACAGGGCGCCTTCCGGCAGGTCCCGCAAAATAATGTCGGCTGTTGCAGGATTGGGATGTATCATCAAAGGTCGTAATTGAGGTGTGTCTGTCGAGGTCACCGTTCCAATTTGCTGATAACCCGCAAAGAAGAATACCGTATAGGTCAGCGCAGGCACGACACAACCACCGTGATCGGCCGTAGGGTCCACATCGGTGGCGACAAGATCGGCCGCGCCGCGGGCCAGCATGGAGTCGCGGGCCAGTATGCTGTTCAGGTACGGCACCTGGTCGTCGGCCATACAGTAAAAAATACGGGTCGGGGCCTCGGGCGCCCACGCGTACACATTGTTATCGCGAAGGGCAACATTGAACGGATGGTTGGGGTCGGTAGTCACAGCCGTCACAATGGCAGGTTGCAACATCCGCAGGGGCCGCGAGTCGCCTTCATTGGTGGTCAGCAATGCGATCAACTGGTTGTTCAACTGCTCGAGGGTAGTGGCGCCTGTGTAAAACTGACCGATAGCAGTGGCGTAGGGCTCCTTGAACACATCGGTCATCTGGTTGAACAAACCGCCGTAGACGGTCTGGTACGACAGGATCGTGTTGGGCAGGTAGGAGGGGTAGTAATAAATATCGTCAGACAGGATAAGGTCGCGCATGACCTCGCCGATACTGTACGGGCCGGATAAATGAGCCGCAGCAGTCACGGTGAACTCATCCTGCAAACTGGTTTCGACCTCGCGGTGCAGGGCCATGGCTGCATGGCCGCCCTGCGAATAGCCGGTAATGAACAACTGCCCGTTTGTATACACATTGTACTGCATGTTGAAAGCCGGCAAGGCGCGTAGCATATCGGCAGCCACCCATGCCTCGCTCGCAGCATGCACATAAGGATGAAAGCCGTCGGACACACCGAGGCCAAGGTAGTCGGGGAGCAGGGCTACGTACCCCAGACCGGCAAACAGCAGTCCGACACTACCCTCTCCGCCCTGTGCGGCATTGAACGACGGCACACCCAGCGGCGAACCTGCCGTGCCGTGCTGGTACACCACCCGGGGATAAACCCTTGTGGGGTCGTCGGGCACCGCCACCAGTCCGGAGACAGTGTCCGTCATCCCCTGAAGATCGGAGGTGGTATAGGTGATGCGGTAGAATTTGGCGCCGAATGACATCGGCAACCCAAACTGGCTGGTGAGCTCTGACGCAGTTCTGACGCCAAGCAGGGTGGAAGAGACGAGTTCCTGGGCGGTAATAGCGGTGTAAAAAAGGAGCAGAAACGCGGCGGTAAAGCAAGACTTCATAGCGTTTGTTTGTTTGGTTAAAAATAGCGTAGTGCTATGGATTTATAATTTGAAAAACGGGCAACACAAGGCGAAGGTGAAAAGCAGAAACAAGGTGATGAACTTACTGGTAGATTCCGGAATTTACAGGTCACATTTCACCAGGGTTGGCCTTGTCAGGCTGGAGATCAGGATGCGAAAACCCTTTGTTATTGGCGTGTCTGCTACCTGCTTACAACATGCGGCAATCGGTTGCAACGCTCCGGGCCGGGAGCCGACAAGTATAAAAAACGGTGTCGTCCCTGGCGCCCAATTGCACGAATGACCGGCAACGATACGACAAATAACGCAAAAATCACTGAACGTACGGAACCTCCGGCAGGTATTGGGAACGAGGTTGCAGAAAGGGTAACAGTTTTCTTCGGTTCTACCGAGCAGCCTGCCTGAAAAAGCCGCAGTACTGATATTTGGAATCGCCCGCACTGTTTGATCCGTTATTGGCGATTTGTTCCGAACCGCATTTGTTACAGATTTTATGTTCAGTGGCCCAAGCCACTGTTTTTGCCCTAAATATTTTGAATCACTCAGAAACGGACATTACCAATAACTTAAATACACAAGCTCCAATGATTGTAAACACGATCAACCGCTTTTGCCTTGTTGGATCAATCCCATAAAAAGTCAGGGCGCCCGGTCTTTGACTTAGCCAGAGTAAACCAATCCAGAAGATAAACGGAATAATTGCCATTAAATAAATCTCGCCTCTTGTGGTATGCGACCAACTGTCAGGGTGGCTGTAGATTTGTTTAGGGTTGATTATTTCGGATAACAGATTCATCAGCCCAATCGCGCTTTCAAAAACCAGCCAAATCGTTACCAATACCCAACCGATTGCCCTGTTCTGGAAGGTCATAAACACTGCTACAGGGAGATAAACGATG